>Ga0256340_1000167_pt1 | contig 11143 bp, 4 predicted proteins | sample AtltaT_3_FD_183807 | JGI IMG/M metagenome (GOLD analysis project Ga0256340, IMG submission 183807) | Metatranscriptome of freshwater microbial communities from Altamaha River, Georgia, United States - Atl_Colum_RepC_8h (Metagenome... | ecosystem: Environmental > Aquatic > Freshwater > River...
GGCCTACCGTAAAATATTCGTCCTCTCCACCTAAACCAAACGCTTTGCGTTTGTCATAAGTGGCCACTTTACCGTTTGGTTCAATAAAAACACCTCGATTGTAATAGTTTTGCGCATCTCTGGCCATCAATGAGGTGTAAATTGCCATATCGTATTTACTCGCCAATTCTTTTAAAAAGACCAGCCCTTCTGAATGCGCCCAGTCATCCGCTAAATTGATATCCATTGAAAAGCCCGTGTGGAACATTTCCGGAAGCAATAGAATGTCAAGCTCCTTCCCTTCTTTTAAAAATGTTTCGATGCGTTCAAAATTGGCTTGTTTATCTTGCCAAATTTGATCAAGTTGAAGTATGCCTATTTTTAAATCTTGCATAATCTTTCAAGTGCGGTTTGAAGTGTTTCTTGGGTTTTAGCAAAACAAAACCTTAACAAGTGCTGATCGGCGCCATCCGCATTAAAAACCGAAAGGGGAATAGCGGCTACACCGTGTTCTTTGGTCAGACGAAGACAAAATTCTGTGTCCTTCTCTTGAGAAATATTTCTAAATGACACTACCTGAAAATAACTTCCTTCGGCGGGGAGCAACTCAAAACGACTCTGTTCTAGCCCAGCTCTGAAAAAATCTCTTTTCGCTTGGTAAAAAGAGCGCAGCGAGGTTACATCCACAATTTGTAAATAAGACGCCAAGGCATGTTGGGCAACACTATTTACCGAAAAAACAAGAAACTGATGCACCTTATGAATTTCATCCATAATAACTTTCGGACAGATCAAATAACCTACCTTCCATCCTGTGATATGAAAAGTTTTTCCAAATGAGCTCACAATAATTGCGCGGTCTCGAATAAGCGGGCGCTGATGCATGGACTGATGCGCTTCTGAAAAAGCGATGAACTCATAAACTTCATCTGAAAGCAAAAGTAAATTTGGGTGTGCTTCCATTAAATTTTCAAGGGCTTCAAAGTCAGGAGCATCCCAGATGGTTCCGCTTGGATTGTGTGGATTATTGATAATCAGCAGACGTGTTTGATCATTTACTTGGCTGCCGATAAGCTGCCAATTTGGTTTGAATCCTGGGCCTAAAGGCAGGCGAACTGGTTTGCGCCGCTGAGCACCACAGGCGCTTCGTAGCAGTCATAACTCGGATCTAATATGATGACTTCTTCGCCTGCGTGAACCAATGCAGTAATTGCGGTGAATATGGCTTGTGTAGCACCCGCTGTAACTAATACCTCATTGATGTCTACCACACGGCCATATTGTTTGGCGACAAGAAGCGCAATTTGTTCTCTTAAAGTTACAAGCCCTGGCATTGGCGCATATTGGTGCGCGTTTTCATTTGCCGCTGCAACGAGACATTGTTGTAATTGTGGGTCAATTTGAAAGTTAGGAAAGCCCTGTGCAAGATTGATAGCACCACACTCTTGGGCGAGCGCCGTCATCTTGGTAAAAATCGTCGTCCCTACATGCGGAAGCTTTGAGACCACAAGTTTAGTTTTGACCCGAAAGTAACTTCTTGGCTTGTTCTAAAGAAATGCGCGTTCTGTTGTTGAAAGCAACAACAAAAGCCTCTGGGTAACCTTTAGCGCGCAATTCATTTTGTAATTGTGTAGCCGCCTCAAAGGTTGTTAAACCCGAGCCTAAACAATATTTGTACTGACCCTCGTGCTCATACTCGTAGACATCGTCTCTTTTGAATTTTTGGGTTGGATTAGGAATCATGGTTGCTGAGGCTTCAACTTGTACGCGATAGTGCACACCTTTCAATTCATCTGTATCTTCTAAGTTATTTAAGCGAAAATCAGCTGAATTGTTATCAGTAACTACAAAATTCACGTTGCCATTGCTACTCGAAACACTGGAAGTTGTTGTCCCTAAATTACCTGTTGAAACATTCAAAGATTTAATGATGAATTCAGTTCTACGATTGAGCTGATTTTCTTGATCGGTACATGGCTTTCCTTGGGCACCGTCACAAGCACAGATCATTTTAAGCTGTGTTTCTCCATAGCCTTTAAAAGTAATTCGCTCTGGTTTTGAGATACGCGCCTTGATGTAGTTAGCAGCGTTCAAAGCACGGGTATTAGATAACTTTTGATTATAGGCATCTGGTCCTTTACAGTCGGTGTGTGAACCCAACTCGACTTCTATTTTGGCGTGTTTGTTCATAAAACGAACCACTTTATCTAGCTCAATGATTGCATCAGGGCGCAGGTCTGCCTTATCGAAATCATAGTAAATTGATTTGAGTCCGAGCAAAGCTGTTATTTCTTGTTCGAGTGACAATGCTTCTAAAGTCAGATCAACAAGCGTGTTTACCTGAACAAGGTTCGAGTCAATTACAACAAAACTAAAAGAAACTTCTTTGGAAACATATCCTTCCTTTTCGAGGAAAATTTTGGTACTCAATTTAGATTCAATAGGCAAGCTATCTAGCAACTGAGTAATCATACCCATATCATTTGTTGTTGCTTCAAGTAGTACTACGCCTGTAGAATCATCGATGATTCTAACGGATACATCGGAAATCGTCGTTTTCGTTTGCGCATCTGTAACAACGTATTCAAATGGAACATCGACGAACTTCTCTTTTAAATTAAAAGCGAAAATATCGTCTGTGGCACCACTTGTAGCGCGGTTAGAGGTGATGTAGCCATTCTTGTCATCCGTAAAAAGGATAGCTAAGTCGTCAAATTTTGTATTAAAAGGCGCAGGCAGCGCATAAACCTCCAGGTTCTCTACAACGAAAAGATCATAACCCCCGATAGATTTGTGCCCCTGAGAGGTAAAATATAATTTGTCTTTGTAGACAATAGGAAAAATGTCGTTTTTATCTGTGTTGACATTGCGCACTAACTCCTTTTGACCAAACTTGCCTTTTTCAAAACTACACTTGTAGATGTCCATACCTCCAACACCACCTGGCATGTCCGACGAAAAATACAATTGCTTACTTTTCTCATCGTAAAAAGGGTGCGTGACATTGTACTTATCGTTGTTGAAAGGAACCGGCAAGGGCTTAGACCACTCGCCTTTTGCATTCATAGTAGAATAGAAAATAGTCAGTTTTTCATTCTTGTCTGAACCATGATTATTGGTAAAGAACAATAAATCTCCTTTGGCATTAGAACTGATAGGCCCATCATAAAAACAGGTGTTGATCAGCATTTGAGCTTTGGTTTCTTCACTCAATAAAGTGGGATTCTGTAACACACAGCCCTTTACTTCAAAGAGGTCAGAATAAGGTTTTTTGGAAAATTCGTCCATGTCGATATCTTCACAAGCGTTTTTGGCAGCTGACAACACGAAAAGTTTGTCGCCCAATTTGCGCGTTGCGAAATCGTCGTAGGGCGTATTAAAACAAGCTGGTGTTAACTTCACATCGTAGGCATCAAGCGACTTTGTAACTTGTGCCCAAGACGTTGTGCTAACAATACCTGCAGCAACGACTAAAAGAAACGAACGAAATAGCGTCATTTATACTAGTTGAAAAAACGTGGACCCTGGCAACGACTTGCGCTGTTGTTGAATTTGTAACGCAAAGCGAGTTCGTGAGACTGAATAGATACCGTATTTAGATTGCTTGTTGGATAGGTATAAGAGTAACCTAAATAGAACTTATTACCAAAGTCATATCCAATAATGGCACCAAGTGCACTGTTCAATTGATAAGACAAACCAAAGTCAAAACCAACTTTGTGTGTCATGATGACATTCATATCTAAAGTAAAAGGAAGCCCTTGCATCAGACGCCCAACTGCATTCGGACGTAAAGTCCAGGAGTCACCTGTTTTGATGCTACCGCCAATGTAACCAATGTAACCCCCACGAGTATCCACATATAATCCATTGTCGCGGTCTTTGAAATACACCTGCCCAACGCGCGGTTGTGCAAAACCTAAATAGAAATTCTTATGATACAATAACATTCCGTAACCCGCATTAAACTGAACGCCAGTGGTCATGTTGCTAGCCATATCTGGGTCCATTGGTACGTTTGTAACGAGCTCTGTTAGATTCACAGTTGTATTGCCTGCGATAGCGCGTAAACCCACACTCAAACGCCATTTTTCATTGAGCTTTAAATGGTAAGCGCCATTTACTGCCAACTGCGTAGATTTTACTGGGCCTAATTCGTCTTGCAACATACTCACTCCTAAACCGAAGTTTTTCAAAATATTGAAGTTTCCGGATAGCGTCATTGTCTTTGGCGCACCACGAAGACCTGTCCACTGCGTATTTGCCAATGAAGAGATATCGTTGTAAGAATTTGCTCCGGCTTGCGCAGGGTTGAGCATCAGTGCGTTAAACTGATTTTGACGATAATTTGGGTCCTGTGCTTGTGATTGGAAACTCACAAGCACTACGCCCAATGTCAAGAAAATGCTATTGATCTTTTTCATATCTAATTGTCTATGACTTCTTATTGTTTAACTCGGTTGATGTATACATAACCGTTGAGCTGCTTACCACCGTCAAGGTTAAGAATGTAGTAGTATGTGCCATCCGGTACTGGAGTGCCAGTGTTCATTAATGTACCATCCCAGTCATTGTTGTACTGGCTGCTGTAATGAACCATTGTTCCGTAGCGGCTATATACTGTCATTTCTTTCGTATTGTAACCTTCGAGACCTGGAATAACCCATGTGTCGTTGTAGTTGTTGCCGTTTGGTGTAAACGCATCCGGAACAGCTGGGCCAAATGCACTGTCACCACAAGCATCAGATGCAATTACTGTGACAATTACTTGCGCCACTGTTTGGTTACCGCTGTTATCGATAACTGTTACAGAAACGATGTTGTTTCCAACATTCGAACAGTCGAAGTCTGACTGACTAAGGATAGCTGAAGCGATACCACAGTTGTCAGTTGAACCGTTGTCAAGATCTTGGAATGTAATTGTTGCTGAACCATTCGCATCAAGAATGACAGAAGTACTTGCAAGAAGAACAACCGGTGCTGTTTCATCAACAACTGTTACTGTCTGATCAACTGTTGTTACGTTGCCCGCTGCGTCTGTGATTGTCCAGGTCACTGTAGTTGTGCCTAACGGATAAGTAGCAGGAGCATTGTTTGTGATCGTTAAGTTATTTGTACAGTTATCTGTTGCATTCGGTGTTCCGAGAGCCACGCCTGTTGCCTCACAGAAGTTGTTGGCAGCAACAGTGATGTTAGCAGGTGCTGTAGCCACTGGCGCAGTCTGATCAACTACCGTTACAAGTTGCGTAGCAGTAGCTGAGTTACCTGAAGCATCGGTTACAGTCCAAGTTACTGTTGTTGTTCCGATCGGATAGATTGCAGGTGCATCATTTGTTACAGACGCAACGCTACAGTTATCAGAAGTAACTGGCGTACCAAGTGCCACACCAATTGCTTCACAACCTAAGTTAGGCGTTACCGTAACATTCAATGGCGCAGTAATCAATGGAAGTGTGTTGTCTCCGATGAATACAGTAACTGGAGCTGATACAGCCGAACAGCCATTGGCACCAATTACGGTTACCGTGTAAGCACCTGACTGCGTTGCGACGATAAACGGCGTTTGCGGACCATTGCTCCATTGGTAGTTTGCACCGTTAGAAGCAAACAATACCACTGAACCACCTGGGCAAACTGATGTTGCACCGCTAGCTGTAATAGTTGGTGTAACAGGATTGTTCAATACTGTTACTTGAGCCACTACAGAAGCCGAACAGCCGTTGTTCGAAACAGTGTAGGTCATAGTAGTTGTACCTGCGTTTAATCCTGTCACATTACCAGCACCATCTACGGTTGCAATGAAGTTATTTGCTGAACTCCATACACCACCTTGTGTTGCAGATGTAAGTGCGATGTTACCACCCTCACAAACACTGTTTGTTCCAGTAATCGCAGCTACAACCGGAATTGAATTGACAGTTACGTTCACAATAGAAGATTGAGTCGAACATCCAGCTGCATTTGTTGCAGTCACATAATAAGCTCCAGATTGGTTAACTGTTGTTGTGGCACCTTGGTCACCATTGTTCCAAACATAAGTTGAACCACCTGTTGCTGTAAGGGTCAATGAACCACCTTGACAGAACACCGTTGGGCCGTTTGCTGTAACGGTTACGGCAGGGTTAGCATTGAATACTACTGTTTCAGATGCTGTAGCCGTACAGCCTTCTGCACTTGTAACAGTAACTGTATAAGTGTTGGCTGCTGTTACGTTGTTTACAGCTGTCGAAGGGCCGTTGCTCCAAGCATAAGAAACACCACCAGCTGCTGTCAAGGTTACCGTTGAGCCTAAACAAGCTGTAGAGCCAGTAGAACTTATTGTCGCGTTAGGTAATGCGTTCACTGTTACAGTTATTGCGTTGCTTGTAGAAGAACAACCGTCAACAGTAGTTCCAACTACAGTTACCACATCAGACGCGTTAACCGTAATTGAAGGTGTTGTAGCACCTGTACTCCAAGCGTAAGTAGCAGCACCTGAGGCAGTCAAGGTTACTGAACCACCTGCACAGAATGTAGTTGGGCCATTTGCAGCAATTGTCACAACCGGAAGTACATTTACAGTAACAGGAATTGCAGCAGAAGTTGCTGTACAACCATTTGCATCAGTTACAGTTAATGTGTAGGAACCTGTTGCAGTAGCAACAAAAGTGTTATTAGATGCGCCAGCAATTGCATTTGCACCGTTATTCCAAGAATAATTGTACGTTGAATTCAGTGGTGAAATCAAGGTCACAGATCCACCCGCACAGAATGTAGTTGCTCCAACATTTGCAATTGATACAGCTGGCAATGCATTTACTGTTACTGCTACTTGCGCGGAAGTTGCAGAACAACCATTTGCGTTTGTAATAGTCACACCATAGCTACCCGTTGTAGATACAATAATTGACTGTGTTGATTCGCCTGTTGACCAAGCGTAGGTCATTCCGGCTGGAGCAGTAAGGGTTACAGAACCACCCGCACAGAAGGTTGTAGAACCACTCGCTGTTACGCTTGCAACAGGAAGTGCATTGACAACCAATGCCTGGTTCACACTTGCTGTACAACCTGAAACATTCGTGTAAGTATAAGTAATAGTTGCAGATCCAGCAGATACACCCGATACTTCACCGTTCGCTGCAACAGTTGCAATAGCAACATCAGATGAAGACCATGTTCCACCTACTTGAGCATTTGCCAAAGTTGTTGTGGCACCTTCACATACGGTTGCAGTTCCTGCAATGGCTGTAAGTATTGGCGCCGCATTTACATTAAGTGTAAAGCTTACTGCATTGGAACAACCATTTGCATTGGTAACAGTATATGTAACTGTTGCTGTGCCAGCAGCAATTCCAATCACTTGACCATTTGCATCAACAGTTGCAATACTTGCATTTGATGAAGTCCAAGCACCTCCAATTGATGAATTTGTAAGGGTTGTTGCAGCTCCAACACATATTGTGTTTGATCCTGCAATTGCTTGCACAGAAGGAATTGGCAATACTGTAATATTCGTGTTTGCTGAGGTAGCATTACAACCATTACCGTCTGTAATAGTAACACTGTAAGGACCGTCAACTGAAGCAACAATTGATTGAGTTGTTTCACCTGAGTTCCAGAGGTAAGCTGCTGCTGACGGAGCCGTAAGTACGACAGAGCCACCTGCACAGAATGTAGTTGGGCCGTTAGCTGCAATTGTCGCTACTGGAGCAGGATTCATAGTTACCGTGAACGGTGCAGATGTTGCTGAACAACCGTCCGCGTTTGTAACAGTAACAGTGAGTGTTTGGGTTGATGAAACAGTAACTGATTGAGTAATTGCACCATTTGACCAAGCATATCCAGCACCCGGAGAAGCTACTAAAGTAACTGATCCACCTTGGCAGAAGGTATTGCCATTCAACGAAGTGATATTAGCTATTGGGTTAGGATTGACAACCACTGAAGTAATTGCCGATGTAGCTGAACAACCGTTTGCATTGGTTACAGTTACCGTCACATCTAATGTATTGTTCACTGTAATTGATTGGGTAGTTGCACCCGTACTCCATAAGTATGAAGAACCTGCGTTAGCAGTAAGCGTTACAGAACCACCTTGACAGAATACCGTCGGACCATTCGCCGTGATAAGCGCAGCAGGTAAAGCATTAACCGTAAAGTTAGTTGAGACGCTATTTGTACAACCGTTTGCATTTGTGAATGTGTAAGTCAACGTAGTTGTTCCAGGATTGATTCCTGTTACAACACCTGTTACCGCGTTTATTGTAGCTACTGTGTTGTTTGCTGTTGACCACAAGCCACCAGCTTGTGCATTTGCTATGGTAGCTGTTGCGTTTTCACATACTGAAGTAGCACCTGTGTTTGCAGCAAGCACTGGAAGCGCATTAACGGTTACTGTTGTAGCTGCCGATGTTGCTGAACAAGCACTGTTCGTAGTAATTGTTACAGTATAAGCACCTGATGCATTCGCCACATAAGAATTAGTAGTAGCACCTGTAATTGCAGTACCATTCAAATTCCACTGATAAGTGTAAGTCATGCCCGCTGGTGCATTAGATGCAAGCAACGTAACAGAACCACCTTGACAGAATGTCGTTGATCCTACAGTAGCAATTGCAGCGGTTGGTAGCTGGTTAACCGTAACGGTAACACTTGCTGTGTTGGTACAACCATTTGAATTGGTGATACTGTAAGACACTTGAGCAGTTCCTGCACTAACACCTGTAATGAGTCCGTTTGCAGCTACAGTAGCGACTGTTGAATTTGAAGAAGACCAAACCGGGTTACTTGCAGTAGTACTTAATAAACTAGTTCCACCGATACATACAGATGTGGTGCCTGTAATTGCAGCTGTTGTTGGAAGTGGGTTAACAGTCACAACCGTTGCAGGTGAAGCCACAGAACAACCGTTTGCGTCAGTTACAGTAACAGTGTATGAGCCTGCTGTTGTAACAGTTGTCGTTTGATTATTGGTGTTGTTAGACCATTGATAAGAATAGCCAGTTCCTGCATTTGCCGCAAGGACAACCGAACCACCTTGACATATTGTTGTTGAGCCTGAAGCGGTGATAGTCGCTGTTGGGTTCGTGAACACATTTACAGCAGTTGGCAATGACGTTACCGAGCAACCTGCAGCATTTGTAATTGTTACAGTCATAGTAGCACTTGCTGTCACATTTACCGATGCAGTTGTTGCACCGTTAGACCACAAGTAAGTATTTCCTGCAATTGCTGGACTTGCACTCAAGGTAACCGAACCGCCTTGACAGAAGGTAAGTGGGCCATTTGCAAGAATGTTAGCCGTTGGTAATGGACTCACGGTAACTGTTGTTGACGGCGAAGTAGAAGAACAACCATTTGTAACAGTTACGTAATAAGAACCGCCATTTGTAACAGTGATGGCTTGCGTTTGTGCACCATTAGACCACAAGTAGCTAGAACCAGTGCTTGCCGTTAAGGTAACAGAGCCGCCTTGACAGAATGTTGTCGGACCACCAGCAGTAATTGTGGCGCTTACACCACCATTAACGTTGAGTAAACCAGTTACCGTTGAAGAACATCCAACACTGTTTGTATATGAGTAGCTAATTACAGTTGAACCAACTGAAATACCAGTTACCATACCAGTTGCAGAGATTGTTGCTACTGCTGGGTTAGATGAGCTCCAAACACCACCTGGTGTAGAGTTACTCATTTGAGCGGTATTACCAGTACAAACGCTGTTAGGGCCAATGTTTGCTGACAACGTAGGTGCAGCTACCACTGTTAATGTACCATTTACATTGCTAGTGCCATTCCAGAAACCACCACCACCAGCGTTGTAACCACCATATTGGTAAGTACAACCGTTGAGGCTATATCGGAAGGCATAGTAATAAGTACCAGCCGTTAAACCTGAAATTGTGCCTGTATATTCATCGTTGTTTCCAACTTGGGTATTGAACGAAGCATTTAACCAGTTTGTCCAAGTTGATGGATCCGAGTTTTGGGTCGAATAACCGAACTGAGCAGTGATTCCTGCGCCCTGGCCAACACCTGGAGTAACTCCTGGTTCATATACTTGACCGTAGATATTAAACGAACCACCTTCACAGATAGAACCGTTTGCAGGCCATTGTGTATTTGCCCAATCTAGTTGGCTTTGGTTGATAACCGTAGCAGCAGAAGTTGCCACACAACCAGAATTACTTGTAACAGTTAAGGTATAACTACCTGGAGTGGTCGCTGTATAAGAACTAGCCGTTGCTCCTGAAATTGCCGAACCATTCAAGCTCCAAGCGTAAGAATAAGTCGTTCCTGCCGGCGCTGAAGGACCAACAAGGTTAACAAAACCGCCTTGACAAATAGTCGTTGAACCAATTGTTGTAATCGTTGCTGTTGGCAAGCTATTTACCACTACAGTTGCAGTAGTGCTATTCGTACAACCACCCACTGTTACAGTATATGTAATTGTAGCTGAACCAGCAGCAACACCGGTAATTAAACCAGTTGAAGAAACGGTTGCCACTGATGCATTAGATGAAGACCAAGTACCACCTGTTGTCGCAGAAGCCAATTGAGAAGTTGCGCCTGCACACACACTTGTAGATCCAGTAATCGCTGCCACTGTAGGAAGCGGTGTAACTGTCACTACAGTTGGTGCAGATGTTACCGAACAACCGTTGGCATCAGTAACTGTTACTGTGTATGAACCAGAAGCCGTGATTACTGCTGCTTGGTTATTGGTGTTATTAGACCATTGATAAGTATAGCCTGTTCCTGCATTTGCAGTAAGGGTAACTGAACCACCTGCACAGAATGTTGTTGCGCCACTTGCTGTTATAGTAGCAGTTGGGTTCGCAAAGACATTCACTGCAACAGGCATTGAAGTTACAGAACAGCCCGCTGCGCTTGTAACAGTTAAAGTTACAGTAGCACTTGAACTAACTGTGATAGAAGATGTAGTACCACCATTTGACCATGCGTATGTATTGCCTGATACAATTGGACTAGCAGTAAGTGTTACCGATCCACCTTGACAGAAAGTAAGTGGGCCATTAGCTAAGATATTTGCCGTTGGAACTGCATTCACAGTTACTGCTGTCGCTGTTGATGTTGCTGAACAGCCACTTGCGTTAGTTACAGTTACGTAGTATGAACCACCAGCTGTTACCGTGATCGCTTGGGTTTGTGCTCCGTTAGACCA
>Ga0256340_1000170_pt1 | contig 11107 bp, 7 predicted proteins | sample AtltaT_3_FD_183807 | JGI IMG/M metagenome (GOLD analysis project Ga0256340, IMG submission 183807) | Metatranscriptome of freshwater microbial communities from Altamaha River, Georgia, United States - Atl_Colum_RepC_8h (Metagenome... | ecosystem: Environmental > Aquatic > Freshwater > River...
CTTTAAATCATCAATATTATCCGAAAATAATAAACCCTTATTTTTATCGATTTTAGATAAAGTGACAGCTTCATTTAAGTCAATAAGATTAGCCTCGTTAGTTGAATCTTTACCATTAGAAAGCTCTTCAATTCTTTTACTATTTATATCAAAACCCAATACTTTAAATTTTTTACCAAACTCAATTGCTAGAGGCAGTCCAACATAACCTAAACCAACTATAGCAATTCTTTTTTTATAAAGAGTTATTTCCATATTTATTAGAATGAAATTTTTACTAAAGATTGTAAATGTCAATATTCATTTAGCAAGAATAAATTTTTAATAAATAAAATTATAGAATTTTATTTTGCAAATAAAAATCGACCTGATTCTGAAAATTGATTTCAGATTGCAATACAAATTCCCTGTATTCATTAAATTTACTATACTCGTTTTCGTAGTTTAGAAATATTTCATTTATGATATTTCTAAATTTATTAATATCAAAATCAAACTGGTTAAACTTGAAATTTTCGGGAATGGGTATATCACCATGATAAAGAGCAGAACCTCTCATTCCGGTAATTATGCATAACCCTGCTGCTACAGCCTCTCTTGGAATTTTATCTCGACCAGGATGATTTCCGAAATCTACATAAACCTTCGATCTGTTCATTAAATTAGCAATTTGACTATAATTCATATTTATAATTGGCACCCACTTGAATTCCGGAAATTTATTAATTAAGAACTTTTGGAATTTAAGCCCCTTCTTGGGATTATATAAAATAATATTATCTCGTATTAAACTCGCTTCTAATTTAAATTCACTGTTTATGTAATCATTTAATTGATATAAATTATTGAAACCTTCTTTATATAAAAATTTTTCTGAATAAACTGATTGGCAAAAATGAAACTTAGATTTTAACTTTAACTCATTTAATGACAGTTGTTTAAATAATATATTTTTTTTTCTAATCAATAAATAGTACAACTTTACAGCAATAGCTTTAAATAAATATCTTGGCCTGTACTTGATATAGTCATAAAGTTTCAAATATCTCATTGAACTTTTGAAAAAATTATCCACACTTAGCCACCAAAATAAAACAGTTGCATGTTTTATATCAAACAATCTATCAAATTGTGATTCATGTAGGATAACTATATTTGAATTACTATCTTCTACTCTTGATGATACTTTTATATTATATTTTTTATAAACTTCTGGAATATTGGAATTTGGATTTGGGTAATAAATTATGAATGCATTTTTGCCTTTTGAATTAAGTGCATCGCATAATTGATGTAAACACTCCTGACCGCCAGTAATTGCATTTGAAGGTGCAAAAATGAAATATTTTTTCATATGTTTTGCTTAAAATATTTTAAAGCTGAGGCAATAATTTGATGCATATCATAGTATTTATATTCCGCTAACCTACCACCAAAAATTATATTTTTTTCATGATCTGCTAATTTTTTATACATACTATAAATTTTATTATTAATGTTGTCATTTATTGGATAATAAGGTTCGGAACCATTACTCCATTTCATAGGATACTCTCTAGTTATAATTGTATGCGGTTGATTTCCAAATTCAAAGTGTTTATGCTCTACTATCCTTGTATAAGGAATATCAAAATCTGTATAGTTGACTCCAGCATTCCCTTGAAAATTATTTACTTCAAGTCTTTCATTTTCAAATCTAAGGGACCTATATTCCAACTTTCCAAAATTATAATCATAGAATTGATCTATTGGCCCTGTATAAACAATTTTTGTAGCAATTGAATTCCAATATTGACGGTCTGTAAAATAATCAACATTCAGTTTAATTTCAATATTTTGTATTAAAGCTTCTATTAACTTATTATAACCTCCATTGGGTATTCCCTGATACTGATCATTAAAATAATTATTATCATATGTAAAACGAACTGGTAATCGTTTTATTATAAAATTAGGCAAATCAACTGCTTTTTTTCCCCATTGTTTTTCAGTATAGCCTTTTATTAATTTTTCATATATATCTATTCCAACTAAACTAATTGCTTGTTCTTCTAAGTTTTTAGGATTTGAAATTTTAGACTCTTGCTTTTGTTTAGTTATTATATCCATTGCTTCTTTTGGTAATCGAACGCCCCAGAGCTTATTAAAGGTGTTCATATTAAATGGCAAATTATAAACTTCATTTTTATAAATAGCAATAGGAGAATATGTGAACCTATTAAATGAGACAAACTGATTTACATATTTCCAAATATATTCATCATTGGTATGAAAAATATGTGGACCATATACATGAATATTAATGCCATCTATATTTTCATTATATAAGTTTCCAGCATAGTGTTTTCTTTTTTCTATTATTAAACACTTTGAACCACTTTTAGTTGCTTCATGTGCAAAAACTGAACCAAAGAGACCTGACCCGACTATTAAAAAGTCATACTTTTCCATTTTTTACTAAATATGTTTTTTTTAATTCTAAAAAACGAGGTGTCTTAATTATATAAATATGCAAAAAATAAAAATAAATTACGGTGATGAAAAAATTTAATGTTATAGTTAAATAAGCGTTATATCTTAAATTATTTACAAAGCAGTATAACAAAAGCGTTGGTATAGTGTAAAATAAAATTTTGAAAAAAAAATATGAACATGTTATTAAAGGAGAAGAATTTACTTGAATAATAAAATGTAACCAAAGTAACAATGGTTTCAGAAATTACACTACTTAATGCTGCACCATATTCATCAATTCTCGGGATTAATATAACATTTAAAATTATACTTACAATCATTCCAAAAAAAACTGAAAGTGTAAAGTATTTGTCTTTTCCTAATGGTGTCAAAATTTGCAATCCAAAAATATTAGACAGACCAATTAGTAATACTAAAACACTAAGAATTTTTAATATATCCGCCGAGTTTAAAAATTCTTTACCAGCAAAAACATTAATTATCAAATCAGCATTGCCTATTAGATAAAATATAATTGGCAATGAAAGAATTATGACAAATTCATATGAATCTTGTAAGATCTTGGAAATACTGGAACGTTCTCCTTTATAATGGTAATTTGAAATTTTAGGAATTAATACAATTGACAATCCTCCTATAAATATTATAGGCAGTCTGGCTAGTTTTTGGCCTATTGTGTAAATTCCAACTGCCTTTTCCGAAGAAAAGGCTCCTAATAAGATTGTATCTGAAAGTGTATAAACACTAATAAAAGCTGTTGAACTAAATATATATAATAAGGGTATTAGATGTTTTTTTAAGTTGCGAAATTGTGCTATTTCTAATTGAACTTTTTGAAACAGATAAAAAAAATTGATAATGGAGTTGATAATCAAAGTGGCAACTATTAAAATAAAATATAAAAATGAATCTTGCATATTCTTTATTAGAAAAAAAACTGAACCATTTATTAAAATTTTTATCAAAATACTACGAACGGCTATAAATTTAAATTCTTCTAATCCCTGAAATACCCACTCAACATTAAATACATTTGAAAATATAAAAATTAAGCCGATAAGATAAAATGGAATATCTTTTTGAAATATTGATAAATTATATAGTAAGAATGAAAAAAGAAATATAATTAAAAAAGTAGCAAATAGATGTATGTATAATATTTCACTTACCAACTTATTGAGCTCGTAATTATTATTTCTCACTTTGGAAACCTCTCTTACACCATAAATAGGAATCCCTAGTGCTGCAAGTAGCATTAAATATCGACAAATACTTTCCACAAAAGAAACTTTCCCAATACCTTGTGCCCCTAAAATTCTTGAAACATAAGGGAAAATGATTAATGGAAATACTACTTGAGTGACAGCCAAAATAGTATTATAAATGAAATTTTTTTTTATACTACTCAATGTATTTTTTTACATTATCTACCCAAGATCTTAAATCAATCTTAGCCTCCCAATTCAATAACTCATTTGTATCTGACGCAAAGACTTCACTTGTAAATCTTTCACCAATTCTTTCATCAATTAATTCCCATTCTCCAAACATTTCTGCTAACTCAATTATTTGAATATTTTTATTTGTTCTAAGGTGCCATTCATGATTCATGTCTTTTTTTATTGTTGCAATAACTCCAGAAACTATATCGGAAACATGTGTGAAATCTCTAGATTGATTTCCAGGTTTAACGACTGTCAATTTCTCTTTTGCTTTGAATTGTCGCTCAAAAATTGCAACAACGGTTGCATAATTTCCTTCGTAAATTTGTCGTGGACCATACACATTAAAAAAATAACATATTTCATACTGAAGCCCGAACCACAGATTATAATTTTTTAACAATTCAACCATTTTCGATTTCATCCATGAGTATGGTGATAAATTTTCATCTTTACCTTGGTTGCCAAATTTTGAAGAAGAAGCGGAATATATCAGTTTTGCTTCATTTTTTTTTGCAAATTCAAATATTTTGGGAGTCCCCCTTAAAATTGATTCACTTACAAATGAAATGTCACTAAAAGAATTAACAATTCTAGAATATTCTCCAAAATGAAAAATTAAATCAAATTTTTGACTAGTAAATATTTTTTCAACATCCCATGTATAGCCTTTGACATAATTTACACCATTGATTTGATTTTCAATTCTGCCAGTAAAATAACAATCTAAAGAGGTAATTGAATTATTAGGATCTTTTACTAATTCTTCTATCAAATTACTTCCAATAAATCCAGCACCTCCTGTAACTAATATATTTTTCATTTTTTATTTTTTACCGATACATATATATTTAAATCCCAATTTTCTTAAATGCTCAATTTCAAATAAATTTCTTCCATCAAATATGACTTTACTCGGCAACCTTTTTTCAATTAATTCAAAATCAGGAGCTCTAAATTCACTCCACTCTGTTGCTATGACTAAAATATCTGCGCCATCTAATGCTTCATATTGATTACTCGCATAATGTATAATGTCACCAATTTGATTTTTTACATTCGGAATAGCTTCTGGATCATACGCTGTGATAATGGCTCCAGCCTTTAGAAAGGATTGAATCATTTCTAAAGCTGGGGCCTCTCTTATATCATCTGTATTGGGCTTAAATGCTAAACCCCATAAGGCAATCTTTTTCCCTTGTAAATTATTTTGACAAAAAGATCTTACTTTTTCTACTAAATGTAATTTTTGATATGCGTTTACTTTTTCTACTGCTTTTAATATCTCAAAACTATAATTTACTCTCCCCGCCGATTGTATTAACGCTTGTACATCTTTTGGGAAACAAGAACCTCCATAGCCAATGCCTGGATATAAAAAATGTTTGCCAATACGACCATCACTTCCTATGCCTCTTCTAACCATATCAACATCTGCTCCCATGCGCTCACACAATTGTGCTATCTCATTCATAAAAGAAATTTTAGTCGCAAGGAAACTATTGGCAGCATATTTAGTAAGTTCCGAACTTTGCTCATTCATATAAATTATTGGATTTCCTTCACTCACAAATGGAGCATATAAACTTTTCATTATTTCTTTTGCTCTTTCTGATTGAGTTCCAATCACTACACGGTCAGGTTTTAGAAAATCCTCAACAGCTACACCCTCCCTTAAAAACTCAGGATTGCTCACCACATCAAACTCCCCTTTATAATTGCTTGCAATTGCTGCACTCACTTTGTCGGCAGTACCCACTGGAACGGTACTTTTATTTACAATAACTTTGTAACCTTTTAAAATTTTCCCTATGTGATCCGCTACACTTAATATGTATTTCAAATCCGCACTTCCATCTGTTCCCGGAGGAGTTGGCAATGCCAAAAATATAATCTCAGCATCTTCAACCGCCTTTTCTAAATTGGTAGTGAATTTTAAACGCCCCTCTCTAGTATTTCTTAAAAAAATCTTCTCTAATCCTGGTTCATAAATGGTAATCTGTCCAGCATTTAGCTTTTCCACTTTTGGACTGTCGATGTCAACACAGATTACTTTATTACCCGTCTCGGCAAAACAAGTTCCAGTTACCAGTCCAACATAGCCGGTACCAACTACTGCTATTTTCATAATAAATTAAATTTTAAAAAAACGCACTTTGCTATGAACGATTTTTTTTAGAAGTATTTATTAAGTTTTAATTTAAAAATAAAACTAATTAGCACTTGTAAAATTAGGATTTATGCATTTGTGAATATCCACCTAATTGGGCTTACACTATTTGACTACATTAATCGTGTAATCCAATAATCTTTGCCTTATCTATTTTCTCGAATACACTGTTGTTACTGATAAATTCAGGCACTTCTAATTTAAGCTTTTCCACTATTTTAAATTCCTCGCTTGTTGTATGGATTAATTGATTCATTTCATTCAAACAACATTGAACGTTTTCAAATTGAACTTCTCTAACTCGCGCAATCATGATTTTTTCATGATATGTTTTGATGCAGTTTTCACCATCTGTCAATAATTCTTCGTATAATTTTTCTCCCGGTCGTAATCCTGAGTAGGTAATTTTAATATCAATGTTAGGAACAAGCCCATACAATCTTATCATTTTTTTTGCGAGATCAACAATTTTAATAGGACTTCCCATGTCAAAAACAAACACTTCTCCTCCATTTCCCATGCTTCCGGCCTCCAAAACCAACTGACAGGCTTCTGGTATAGTCATGAAATAACGGGTAATATTGGGATGTGTGACAGTTACAGGGCCGCCTTTTTCAATCTGTGATTTGAAACGAAGGATTACAGAACCATTAGAGCCCAATACATTTCCAAAACGGGTAGTGATGAATCTTGTTTTTTGATAATTTAGTGATGAAAGTCCCTGCACGTACATCTCTGCCAATCTTTTGGAGGCCCCCATCACATTGGTTGGATTTACCGCTTTATCTGTAGATACCATCACAAATCGATCCACCATGTACTTTTTGGAAAGATCAGCTATCAAACGAGTACCTAACACATTTACCTTAATAGCTTCAACAGGATTAAACTCCATCATGGGTACATGCTTGTATGCTGCCGCATGATAAACATGATGAGGTCTGAACTTTTCAAACAACACTTCCATCCTAGCTTCGTGGGTTACAGATGCCAAGTAAGGAATACACTCAACCTTTGAACACATTTCCTGAATTTCCAATTCAAGATCATGCAATGGAGTTTCTGCTTGATCACACAAGATTATTGTTTCAGGTGAATATTTAAGTAACTGTCTTACAATTTCTGAGCCAATGGAACCTGCTGCTCCTGTAACTAAGATTCTTTTCCCTTTCACCTGCTGACGAATCTGTTCATTTTGAATAACGATAGGATCTCTCTCCAACAACTCTTCAATACGGATATTCCTCAATTGAAGCGGGGCAAAACTCCCATCAATCCATTGTGCATAAGGGGGCACAGTCATAACATTTATCTCATGATCCAAACAAAAATCAACCAATTCATTCTTCCTGAAGGCCGACAAAGAAAAGCAAGCAATTATCAATTCATCAATTCTATTTATATGAACAAACTCTTTGAACTGTTCAAACGAAAGAACAGAAACTCCATCTACGGATTTATTGAGCTTCTTTCTATCATCATCCACAAAAGCCATTACCAAAAATTGAGTTCTAGTATCATGCATCAATACCCTTTTGGTGGCAACCCCTGATTCACCAGCCCCAAAAATTATGACATTTTTCTTGCTGCTTCGGAAATTACGAATGATTTGAAATCCTTGCTTTACGGTTATGCGATAACCCAACATGAAGAAAAAACTAAGGATTCCGTATATAATTAAAACAATATTGGAGAAAATTTTATGTAGTATAGTATTTGGTAAGAGTCGCTGAGCAAGAAATAGAATTGAAACAGACAACCCTGTTGATAAAAAAATACGAAGGGCGTCTTGCATTCCAGTATACCGCACAATACCCCTATAGGTTCTTGTAGCAACAAAAATAATGGAATTGATAATCGCGGATAGTAAAATAGAATCAAAGATTATACTCCAATTCAAATTATCAAACATGAAATTATCTCTTACCATAAAGGAAATGAACAAAGCAAAAGAGGCTGCTGAAAGGTCCAGTATATAGATCAACCATCTTGGAACCACATTGAGTTTCTTTAAAAATTGTAAAGTAGTGTTAGATGTGGAGATATTCATAGTTATTTAGTATGACTGAGCTGTGACCTTAACCAACGAGTAGTCAGGAGATAGGCAACCATCATGAGTCCTGACAAAAATCCACCAACAATCAAACTCTTTGATTTGCTTGCTTTCACTTTCTCCAATGGTAAACTACTCTGATCCACCATTTCAATGACAGGGGTTTCCTGGTTCAAGAGGGTTTTGGACAATTCCAGGTTTTTAACCACTTCTGTATATAAGGTAGCAGCAATGGTCTTTTCCCTTGCACTGATTTCCGCAGCTATGGGCGCCGTCCGCAAAGCTGGATTGATGTCTACCAATTGCTGCTGGCTGCTGGCTGCATTATAGGTCCTATTGTTCAACAAGGCGACCAAGCTATCTGCCTTTGATTGCAGTTTTTGAACATTGGCTACCTTGGTTTTGGTTTTGGAAGAAATATATCGCTGAGTCGCTATTTCCACCAATCTCTCTGCAAAGATCTTGCTGAGCAACTCATCTCTCATGGTTGTCTTGACTTCAATGAAAGAGGCTTTTTTATCAGGCCTGGAAACAGTAAGGTCATTGACCAATATAGAACCAGTTATTGCCTTGATCAAACTATCTTCTTTCCTCGATAGTTTATTTAAACTCAATTTACTGAAATCAACATTTCCTATCTTTTCATTTTTTGACCAACCTAATTTCAATTCATTCGCCTCAGCATATTTGTCTGCAAGAGTAATTTTACCCTTTTCGTCAAATGTAGAAAACAAGGTTTCCCTAATAAGACTCTCACTCTTCAGAAACAACAAGATGTTATCTCCACTGAAAACACTGCCTCCACCTGCCCCTCCCAGATCAAAACCAAATTGGCCAGCAAGCGAAGCCAACCCCCCACCACCACCTTTGCCATCTTCCAGTACAAAGGTCAATTTGGAAACATATTTTACGGGTTGCTTCCAGGCATATCCGAATCCAATCATACCTCCCAAAAGACCAACCAAGGAAATCTTGACCCACTGGGTCAAAAGGTAGGACCAAATTTCTTTGAACTTATGAATCAGCTCTGCAATGCTGATTTCGTCGTTTTGTATGTCAGTTTCTTTGTGCATGAATTCATTTTAAAAATCAACGGAACAACAGCACTAGGCCAGTCATCATAGCTGAGAAAGCCGATACCAGAATACCGGCTTTTGCAGGATCAAATGCTCTACTCTTCTTTTCTTCTTTCTTGGGTACAAATATGGTAGTTCCGGGAGTTACCTTTGGGGTGATCTTGAATATTCCTAGGGGATGTCTGGTAACAAATGATCTGCCACTGGGATAAACCACAAATGACCTTCCTTTTAACGCATTCACAGAAAATCCACCGGCTTGTTTAATATAATACTTTAAAGGCAAACCTGACTCATACTGGACTGCAATCTTTTTTTGTACCTCCCCGGATACTGTCACAACATAGTTGATTTGCGGGACCACCAATTCATCTCCTTCTTCCAATGAAATGTCATCTTTAGACCCCGGTGAAGCAATGACTTTTTCCAGGTTTAGGGCAATTTCCAAAGTATCGTTGCTAAGTTTTTTGAATTCTTCTTCATCTACCTCAATTGAATCTTTATCCAAATTTGCCTTCGCAACTCTTTTTATATCTTCTCCAAGGACCCCTCTGTTGCGGCGAATCAATTTTGCGGCATTGACATCTGCAATAGGGAGCAATCCACCCGCTCGTTTCACCAAATCGCTCAACAGATCGGCGTTGGAGGCCATGGTATAGTTCCCTGGCAGCAATACTTTACCGGTAATAGCCACCTTCTTCTGGGGAACAATTCCAGGATCCAGCCTCACGGAAACCTGGTCATAAGGCATCATGTAAATGTCCTCACCAATTTTTTCAAGGCTTTTGTCTATTTTGACAACAAGAATATCAGCAATTTTTCCTTCTCCATTGTTGGGGTCAACCCCTATTTTCCTTCTGCCAATTTCAATGCTGCTGCCCAAGGCTGTTTCCAGAAACCCTCCCGCCTTCAAAATCAGCCCCTGAAGGGTAAGAGAATCTTCATATTCAAATACTCCCTCTTTTTTGACTGCACCAGAAATGGCAACCGTGGGCAGTGATATTATGTCCTTTTGCAAAAACACTTGCAAGGAATCATTTTTTTGCAATAGCAAGCGCTCCTCTCCCTTCAACTGTTTCCTGAGATCGAGGTCAATAAACTCTTTGCTCAAATCCTCCTTCCTCCTCAACAAGGTAGCCCTTCCTACAAAAGCTCCTTCGGCCAGTCCTGCCGCCTTGGCTATCAACCCCTTGACATCCAACCCAGTTTCCAAGGCATAAGGGCCGGGCTTAGAGACTGCCCCATTCACAAAAACCCTGTTATCAAATTGATCCACCACCGTATTCACAAACAAAGAATCCCCATTCTTGAGGCGAAATTGACCAAACTGCTCCTTGGGAATATCCACCACCGTCCTTTGAACATCTGTATACCTGTATCCTGTGATCCTACCTTGAAATGCCCCGCTCTTGAAACCACCTGCAAAATCCAGGGCTTGTTGCAAAGCTTCTGTTGATTTAACTTCAAATATACCTGTTCGGTTTAATGCCCCGTCTAGGTTTACCTGGACTTCTGCAAAGGGAACCCTGATGACATCATTATCTCGGAGTGATAGATTAGAAGACTGGTCCCCTTTCATGATAAACTCATACAAGTCTGCGGTATCAACAACTTTGTTATTCCTAACCAACTCAATGTTACGATAGGATCCATTGTCAAGCGGTCCACCGGATGCATAAAGTGCATTGAACAAGGTAGCAAGGGATGGCAAGGTGATGGTCCCAGGTTTTTTAACAGCCCCGATCACCATCACCTGAATGCTCCTGATAGAACCCAGGCTCAACTGTATCTTGGTTTCTCCGCTGCTCAACGAAGGGTAAAATTTGGTCAACCTAGATTTCAACACACCCGTGGCCTGTTCAATGGTCATGCCATTCACATTCACAGGGCC
>Ga0256340_1000178_pt1 | contig 10951 bp, 6 predicted proteins | sample AtltaT_3_FD_183807 | JGI IMG/M metagenome (GOLD analysis project Ga0256340, IMG submission 183807) | Metatranscriptome of freshwater microbial communities from Altamaha River, Georgia, United States - Atl_Colum_RepC_8h (Metagenome... | ecosystem: Environmental > Aquatic > Freshwater > River...
CAGTGGCAAGATCTTTTACGCAAAATGGGATACGGATAAAATGACCATCGATCCTCAGGCCATGGCACAGGCGGATCATATTGTTCATCTTGCAGGTGAAGGAGTGGCAAAGAAAAGGTGGACCAAAAAGCGAAAAGAAGAGATCCGATTGAGCAGGACCAAATCCAGTGAATGCCTTTTCAAATGTTTGTCGGAACAACCCAATAAAGTTCGCTCTGTTATTTCCGCATCAGCGATTGGTTGGTATGGGCCTGATAACGGAACCCCCTTCAAAGAAGATGATCCTGCCGCTACGGATTTTTTGGGAAGTACCTGTATGGCTTGGGAAGACAGCATAGAAAAGATAAAAGTATTGGGAAAGCGGTTGGTTAAGTTTCGTTTGGGAATTGCCTTGAGCAATGAAGGCGGAGCCTTGGTGGAGTTCAAGAAACCCGTCCGTGCAGGTGTGGCGGCTATCCTGGGATCAGGTGAACAGATCGTAAGTTGGATCCACATCGATGATCTTTGCAGGGCATTCATCCATGCCATAGAGACACCTGAGATGTCGGGCGTTTACAACTTGGTGGCACCCCATCCCGCTTCCAACAAAAATCTGACCTTGGGAATTGCCCATTCCATGAATGGCAATCTTTTCGTGCCCATGCATGTTCCTTCTTTTCTATTAAAGTTGATCATGGGGGAAATGAGCATTGAGGTATTGAAAAGTACGACCGTTGACAGCTCAAAGCTTCAACAATCGGGCTTCAATTTTATCTATACCAACATAGGTGCAGCCCTCAAGCAACTGGTAGGTTAGTGGTGAAGGATGGTCGCATCCGATGATATGTCCAAGGTATACTGTTGCCCAATGACTACCGCCAGGTTTTCTTTTTCATGACTGATCGGAAAGCCAAATGCCTTGGGGTAGTTGTATTCCCTTACATGTTCCAAGATGATGTCATAGGCTGATTTTCCAAAGGGTCTTTCAGTATCCTTGCAATCGGAAAATCCTCCAATGATCAATCCTTTCAATTTGTCCAGTTTACCGGCTCGCTTCAATTGCAACATCATCCGGTCGATATTGTACAGCTGCTCTCCGATATCCTCCAGGAACAATATCTTCCCCCTGGTATCATAGGCTGCATTCGTTCCTATCGAATGGGCCATCAGACAAAGATTTCCTCCTATCAATGATCCCCGAACCTTCCCCTGATGGTTGAAGGGGTGAGGCTTTGACATGAATTGAACCGGTTTGCCTTCCAGGGCATCTTTCAAAGAAAGTGTATACCGATTGATTCCATTGTCTTCATTGAAGGCACCCGACATGGGGCCATGTATGCTCGCCACCTGAAGCTGTTGGTGCAGGTAGCCGTGCAGCACTGTGATATCGCTGAATCCGATGATCCATTTTGGTTTTTTCAAAAAACGTTTCCAGTCAATCTGATCAAGAATCCGGGTAGTGCCATAACCGCCCCTGCCAAAAAGAATCGCTTTAACAGCGGTATCATCCAGCATGTGCTGCAGATCAGACAATCTCTCTGCATCGGATCCTGAAAAATAATTCCTGGATTTTCCCCCAACGGTTTTGCCTTTGATCACTTTGTATCCCCATTTTTTTAAGGTGCGGATGCAGGCAGCAGCTTTCTCTGCAGGCATGTAACCTGCCGGACAAACGATGGCAATGGTATCTCCGGGTTGGAGGGGCTGGGGGTAAGATAGGGTCATGCGTTATTTATGATAGGGCAAGTTAGCACAATTGACTAATTTTGGCACTTACCAATGATTTGAATTGTGAGTCCCAAACGCTACCTGATTACCTCAGCCCTTCCTTACGCTAATGGGCTTAAGCATATTGGCCATTTGGCAGGAGCTTATATCCCTGCCGATATCTATGTCCGTTACCTGCGGGCACAAAAGCGCGACGTAGTATTTGTTTGCGGTAGTGATGAACATGGCACAGCCATTCCGATTCAGGCGATGAAAGAGGGCACCACAGCCCAGGCCATCATCGACAAGTACCATCAGGCCATGAAAGAAGACTTCGCTGATCTCCAGATCAGTTTCGATGTTTATCACCGTACCTCCGATCCCCTGCACCACGAAACTTCCCGGGAATTCTTTACCTACCTCCATGATCGAGGAGAACTGGAAACCAAGGAAACAGAACAATATTATGATGAAGCCTCTTCTACTTTTCTGGCTGACCGCTTCATCAAAGGAACCTGTCCCCATTGCAAAAGCGATCGTGCTTTTGGCGACCAGTGTGAATCCTGCGGAACGGCATTGAGTCCTGATGAACTGATCAATCCGGTCAGCACCATCAGCGGACAAGCACCGGTAAAGAAAATGACCAGTCACTGGTACCTGCCGCTGGCCAAGCACGAAGCATTTTTGAAAGATTGGATCCTTACCCAACACAAGGACGATTGGAGAGCATCGGTTGTAGGACAATGCAAAAGCTGGATTGAAGGCGGATTGCAATCCAGGGCAGTGACACGTGACCTGAATTGGGGTGTCAAGGTGCCGTTGGCCGATGCCGAAGGCAAAGTACTGTATGTATGGTTTGATGCCCCCATTGGATACATATCTGCAACGAAGCAATGGGCAATCGATAACAACAAGGACTGGAAGCCTTATTGGTACGACAACGACACACAACTGGTGCATTTTATCGGTAAGGATAACATCGTTTTCCATTGCATTATTTTCCCCACCATGCTCAAATTGCATGGCAATATCCTGCCAACCAATGTGCCTGCCAATGAATTCCTCAACCTGGAAGGGGATAAGATGAGCACCAGTCGCAATTGGAAGCTGGAGATGCGCGACTTCATCAACGATTTTGTGAAAAAGGAAAATGGTGGAGAGCAATGCGTAGACATGCTCAGGTATTATCTCACGCAAATCGCACCGGAGTCGAAGGATAGTGAATTCACCTGGAAAGGATTTCAGGATGCAGTAAACAGTGAACTGGTTTCGATCTTTGGCAACTATGTCAACAGAACTTTTGTGTTGATGCACAAACTCTGCAATGGAAAAGTACCCACCTTTCATGCAGAAGTAGCTGATGAAAAAGACCAGCAGATCGCAAATGATATCTTGGCGACCAAAGAAAAAGTTGAAACTTCCCTTGAGCAATACCGTTTTCGGGAAGCCCTTTTTGAAGTGATCGACCTTGCCCGCAAAGGCAATCGTTACATGCAGGAAAAGGAACCCTGGATTGTTGCCAAAGGATTGGCAGAGGATTCTTCCAAACAACAATTGATCGACAACAGTTTGCATCAATGTTTGCAATTGACGGCCAATCTCGCCATACTCATCCATCCCTTCCTGCCGGCAACTGCTAAAAAAATGTGTTACATGATGAAGGTGGTGGATAAGATGCTGGATTGGGAAAATGCCGGCAGCATGAAACTGCTCAGTGTGGGGTACAGCCTGCGGGAACCTCAGCTGCTGTTCAGAAAAATTGAAGACCAGGAGATTGCAGCACAAATCGAAAAACTCAAATCAGGAGCCATGCAAGCCGCACCAGAACCAGCAAAAACAAATGATTCAACTGCACCCCTTCATGACCTCAAAGCAGAGATTGTATTTGATGACTTTGGAAAAATAGATTTGCGTACCGGTATCATCACTGCTGCTCAAAAAGTTCCCAAGGCCGACAAGCTTTTACAATTGGAAGTGGATCTTGGATTTGAAACGAGAACGATCCTGTCTGGCATTGCCATGCATTTTGACCCTGAAGCTGTAGTGGGACAAAAAGTGGTGGTGGTAGCCAATCTTGCACCCCGTAAAATGAGGGGCATCGATAGCAATGGCATGATACTGATGGCCGAAGACGCAGACGGAAAATTGCATTTTGTTTCCGCCGGTGAGGTCACCAAGGGAGGTTGGAAAGTATCCTAACATGAAATTGTCCATACATAAGGTTGCCATACTCGGATCCGGGATCATGGGTTCCCGCATTGCCTCCTTGTTTGCAGGCATAGGCATACCTGTTCTCTTGTTGGATCGTGCGGCACAAGATACTGTTGCCGGAGAAGCTTCCTCCAAACGCAATGCATTGGTAAATGATGCATTGAAAAAAGCATTGACAGCTACTCCTTCACCCATCTATTCCAAGGATGGCGTGAAGTTGATCCGCACAGGAAATTTTGAGGATGACATGTCTTTGATTGCGCAATGCGACTGGATCATTGAAGCCATTGTTGAGCGACCGGATGCAAAAGCTGCCCTGTATGAACAGGTAGAAAAATTCAGAAAGCCTGGAAGCATTGTTTCCACCAATACATCTGGCATTCCCATTCACCTGCTGATCAAAGGAAGATCTGAAGATTTTCAGCAACATTTTTGCGGAACCCATTTCTTCAATCCCCCCCGATACCTGCAACTGCTGGAGATCATCCCAACGAAATACACGGATCCAAAGCTGGTGAGTGCCTTGATGCATTTCGGTGACCTGCATTTGGGCAAAACCACCATCCTTTGCAAGGATACACCTGGATTTGTGGCCAACAGGATTGGCACCCATGCCTTTCTCTCCACACTGCATGCCATGGAGAAAACAGGCTTGTCCATTGATGAAGTGGATGCACTGACAGGACAACTCATTGGACGTTCCAAATCAGCTACTTTCCGGACTGCGGATATTGTTGGGCTTGATACTTTGGCCTTTGTTGCGAAGGGACTGCACCAGTTTTGCATCGATGATGAATCCCGTGATCAATTGATGCTTCCCGCATGGGTTGAAAAAATGCTGCAACAGCAATGGCTGGGAGACAAGACCAGACAAGGTTTCTACAGGAAATCAACGGATGCGTCCGGAAAGAAAATATTTCTATCCATCCAGCCCGACAGCTTGGAATACACGCTGCCCAGGAGGACAAGATTTGCTGCGGTAGATGCTGCAAAAAACAATGAAGATATCCGCGAACGGATCAAAATATTGCTGTCTTCAGATGACAAAGCCGGAGATTTTCTCCGCGATCTTTTTTACCGCATGTTCGCCTACGCATCCCATCGTGTACCGGGTGTAGCAGACAATGTACAGACACTCGATGCTGCCATCAAAGCTGGATTCGGATGGGAACTGGGTATTTTTGAGACCTGGGATCTGATGGGTTTGGAGACCACCCTTGAAAAGATGAAAGCGAGTGGACACCTGCCCGCCAGCTGGGTGGAAGACATGGTCAGCAAGGGCAATGGATGTTTTTACAAACTAAACATTGGCAAACCCTTCGCTTATGCTCCTGCTTTATCCGAATATATTCCCACACAAACTCCGCAACAGGAGCGTGCCTTCCTGGTCATGCGAAATTTTGCGGAACAAAAAATTTGGGAGAACAGCGCTGCTCGGGTTTATCATCTTGGTGATGAAGTGATTGGACTCGAATGGTATACCAAGATGTGAAGCATCGGTGCTGAAGTGCTGGAAGGGATGCAGACAGCTATCGGCATTGCAGAAAAAAAATTCAAGGGATTGGTCATCGCCAATGAAGGCCCCCATTTTTCTGCCGGTGCCAATGTGGGCATGATCCTCATGCTGGCCATGGAAAAAAAACACGAACAGCTGGAACAGGCCATCAAAATCTTTCAGGATACAATGATGCGGGTCAGGTATTCCGGAGTACCGGTGGTCATTGCACCGCACGGACTTTCCCTGGGAGGCGCCTGTGAGATGAGTTTGCATGCAGACAGGATCTGTGCTTCAGCAGAAACCTATATGGGACTGGTGGAAATGGGTATCGGCGTGATACCCGGAGGAGGGGGTACCAAAGAGTTTGTGTTAAGGGCATCAGATGAGATGCATGAAGGAGAGCCAGAAACCATTACCCTGAAAAATAGATTTGAAACCATCGCCCTCGCCAAAGTATCCACTTCGGCAGAGGAGGCTTTTGAAAATGGGATATTCAGAGAGGGACGAGATCTGGTGATCATGAATCCCAACAGGAGAATGGGAGAAGCCAAGCAATCCGTTGTTTCACTCTTTGAAGAAGGATACCGAAAACCCCAGGAACGAACTGATATAAAGGTGTTGGGGAAATCCGGATTGGGCACCCTTCTTGCTGGCATTTATATCATGGAAGCCTCCGGATATGCCACCGGGCATGAGGCCAAGGTGGCCCGCAAACTGGCCTATGTCATGTGTGGAGGAGAGATCAGTGAGCCGGCATTCGTATCTGAGCAATATTTACTTGCCCTGGAAAGAGAGGCTTTTCTCAGTCTCTGTACCGAACCCAAATCCATGGAAAGGATGCAATCGGTTTTGAAAGGCGGTAAGCCGATTCGCAACTGATGTCATGCATTTGTCATTCTCTTGTTTGATCTTCAACAAAATGTTTCCTGAATTGTCTTAATCTTAATTTCGCGCAAAATTTAAGGAAATGGGTAATTCACATCTGCAGCAATTGGAAACAGCCATTGCGCCGCTCAGAGAAAAATTGGTCGATCATCCGGTATACGCAGAGATCCGGGATCTGGAAGGTTTGCAATCGTTTATGGAAAGCCATGTCTATGCAGTATGGGATTTTATGTCACTCCTGAAGGCATTGCAAATCAACCTAACCTCTGTCTCCCTGCCTTGGATGCCAGTTGGACACCCTGCCACACGTTACCTGATCAACGAGATCGTTACCGGGGAAGAGAGTGATGTGGACGAACAAGGCAATCGGATCAGTCACTTTGAACTCTACTTGAAAGCCATGGAACAAGCAGGAGCCAACACCCAGCCCATCCAAACCCTGATCCAATCCTTGCAGGCAGGAAAAAATATCCAGGATGCACTAAAGCTTGACCTGATACCTGAAGCTGCACGAAATTTCATGCAATTCACTTTTGATACCATCGGCACTGGAAAACCTCATTTGATGGCAGCTGTCTTCACCTTTGGGCGCGAAGACCTGATTCCGGACATGTTCATCAGCCTTATCAAAGAATTGAAAAAACAATTTCCTGATAAAGTCGATATCTTCCAATACTACATCGAAAGGCATATAGAAGTGGATGGTTGACACCATGGTGAGCTGGCCTTGCAAATGACCCAAGATCTCTGTGGTGATGATGCAGCAAAATGGGAGGAAGCCACAGAAGCGGTAAAGCAGGGACTTTCAGCCCGCATCCAGCTTTGGGATGCCATCCGCACGGAAATGTCTGTTGCCTGATATCCAGTCTTTCCCCCTATTTTAAACCCCATCATCGTTCAACGAAATTCAGTTTTCAGGAGGATTTCATTAACTTGGTCATTCCTAAAACTGAACCATGAGAAAATTCATTTTTCTGGCCTTGTCACTGGCCATCCTTGTTGATGCGTCTGCACAAAAGAAAAAAGCTGCTGAAGCAAAACCATCCGCACCTTCCGTTTATGATGCAAGTCTCTTGAGCAATGTGAAATACCGTTTGCTCGGTCCTTTTCGCGGTGGCAGAAGTGGTGCAGTAGCAGGAAGCTATAAGAACAAAAATACTTTCTATTTTGGCGCAACCGGTGGGGGTGTTTGGAAATCGACCGACGCTGGAAACAACTGGAAGAACATTACGGATAAATATTTTGGCAGCTCTATTGGAGCAGTCGAAGTAGCTCCTTCCAATGAAAACATTGTCTATGTGGGAGAGGGAGAGAATACCATGCGTGGAAATGTTTCCGAAGGTTTGGGGGGCATGTGGAAATCAGAAGATGCCGGCAAGACCTGGAAAAACATCGGACTGAAAGAGGGAAGGCATATCACCAACATCATCATCCATCCAAGCGATCCCAATACTGTTTGGGCTGGCGTCATGGGACATCTTTTTGGTCCCAATAAGGAAAGAGGAATTTTCAAAACCACCGATGGTGGCAAAACATGGAAACAGGTATTGTATGTGAACGAACAGACAGGATGCAGTGACCTTGTGATGGAACCCGGCAATCCATCGGTATTGTACGCAGGCACATGGAGGTTGATCCGTACGCCCTACAGCCTCGAGAGCGGAGGAGAAGGAAGTGGATTGTGGAAGAGCGTGGATGGGGGAGAAACCTGGACCAACATTAGCTCAACAAAAGGTTTGCCCAAGGGCATTTGGGGCATCGTGGGTGTTGCCGTGGCTCCTTCGAATGTAGACAAGATCTATGCTATCATCGAGAACGAGAAAGGCGGCCTCTACATGAGTGCTGATGGAGGACAATCTTGGAATCTGCAGAGCGGTGACAACAATATTCGCCAGCGTGCCTGGTACTATACAAAAGTATTTGTCGATCCCAAGAATGAAAACATTGTATACTGCCCCAATGTAAACTTTATGAAAAGTCGCGATGGCGGTAAGACCTTCCAATCGCTTCGCACGCCGCACGGAGATCACCATGATCTTTGGATCGATCCGGAAGATGGCAAGCGCATGATCGTGGCAGATGACGGTGGTGCACAGGTTAGTTTTGATGAAGGCAACAATTGGAGTACCTACATGAACCAGCCGACCTCCCAGCTGTATCGTGTCACAACCGATAATTCTTTCCCTTACAGGGTGTTGGCTGCGCAACAAGACAACTCAACCCTGCGCATCCGCTCCGCCACCTATGGCAGTTATATCACCGAGCAGGATTGGGACGTCACAGCCGGTTCTGAAAGTGGATATGTAGTGGCAGATCCCACCAATCCTGATATTGTCTATGGTGGAAACTATGGTGGTTATCTTTCTCGTCTGGATCACAGAACGGGTGAGAACAGGGCGGTATCAGTATGGCCTGACAATCCCATGGGTGCCGGTGCCGATGTGCTCAAGTATCGTTTTCAGTGGAACTTCCCCATCTTCTTCTCACCGCACAATCCCAAGCGATTGTATGCGGCCGGCAATGCACTGTTCATGACGGAAAATGAAGGAGCAAGCTGGACCCAGATTTCTCCGGATCTGACCACCAATGACAAGGCCAAGCAGCTCTCCAGTGGTGGCCCCATTACCAAAGACAATACCTCCGTTGAGTACTATTGTACCATCTTCACTGCAACAGAAAGTGAATTGGAAAAGGATCTGTTGTGGACAGGCAGTGATGACGGATTGGTCAATATCAGCCGAGACGGTGGAAAGACCTGGGCCAATGTCACACCCAAAGATGCTCCCAAATGGATCATGTGGAATGCTATCGAAGTAGATCCCTTCAAAAAGGGAGCTGCCTATATCACCGGTACCCGTTACAAGCTGGATGACTATGCTCCTTATGTGTACAAGACAGAAGATTACGGACAAACCTGGAAGCCGATCATCTCAGGCATTGATCCGATGCATTTCACAAGGGTAGTGCGTGCCGATAAAAAACGCCAGGGACTTCTCTATGCTGGAACAGAATTTGGCATGTACATCAGCTATGATGATGGTGCCAGCTGGCAAAGTTTTCAATTGAACCTTCCCATTGTTCCCATCACCGATCTTACCATCAAGAACAACGATTTGATCATTGCAACACAAGGAAGGGCTTTGTGGGTTGTTGATGACTTGTCAATGGTGCAGCAATTGGATCCTTCCATCAAAACAAAATCACTTTTTGCATACAAGGCAAATCCAGCGTATCGCATGCCATCTTCTATGGGCAGGTGGGGAATGAATGCCAGTGCACCTGCCAATGTGGGTACGAATCCTGCAAAGGGACCGGTTTTGAATTTTTATGCTGCCAATGTAACTGACTCCAGTACAGCATCAGTAGCCATTTTGGACAAGAATAAAAAGTCGATCAGCAGGGTGACCACTGAATCCAAAAACAATCCGCTCAAATTGAAAAAAGGAAGCAATCAGTTTGTATGGGACATGCAATATCCCGGAGCAGAAAGGATTGAAGACCTGATCCTCTGGAATGGTGTACCAGGCAGCATCACCGCCATTCCTGGAAATTATACAGCCGTGGTTCGCGTTGACAAAGATTCTGTTGAGATACCCTTCACTATTATGGCAGACCCCAACTACCATTGCAGCCAGGCAGATTACGAAGCACAACTCGATTTCCTGCTGCAGGTTCAGGGCAAGTTCAATGAAACCATGAAAGCCATCAAGGATATTCGGGCAGCGAGAACCCAGATGAATGATTTTGTGGGCAAACAAGGGAAAGATTGTCCCAAAGAACTGAAGCAGATGGCAGACAGCCTTTCCAAAGCGTTGACAGCGGTGGAAGAAAAACTGCACCAAACCAAGGCCAAGAGCGGACAAGATGTGTTGAATTTTCCGATCCGTTTGGATGATAAATTGGGGGGAGTATATGACATGGCTAGTAGCGGCAACATGGCTCCCAGCAAACAAGCCAGGGATGTATATGCTGAATTGTCTGCCCAGGTAGATGCAGAAATCAAAACACTCAAAGGTATTTTGGATACTGGGTTAAAGGCCTTCAACCAAATGGTTAGGGAGAAGGCAGTTCCGGTAGTAGTGGTGAAATAGTTTTATTTCACCACTGGCCTTACCCCTGTTGTGGCACCACCATTCAGGGTCATGTCATGTGGCTTGTTGGTCTTCCAGCCACCGCGGGTGAAGTCAGGGACATCAACAGATTTAGAGCGGTTGACAACTGACTTTTCGCTGAGTGGGAATACAGAACTCCAGGCGGCGGCATCGTATACGTCCTGATCCAATGGCAATCCATTGCGCAGGCAATCGATCAACCTCCAGTCCATGATGAAGTCCATGCCTCCATGTCCGCCTACATTCTTGGCGATTTCACCAATATGCTTGACGATAGGGGGGGTGTATTTGTCCTGCAATTCTTTCAGTTCTTCTGGCTTCAACCAACCATGTCCCAAAGCGATGCGTTCAGGGCCAGGCCATTTTTGTGCAGCACCCTTGGTGCCACTGACCAGGTGGATCCTGGAATAAGGACGAATGGTGGATACGTCGTGTTGTACCATCAAGGTTTTGCCCAGGTCTGAGCGGATGATGGTGGTGTTCATGTTTCCTCTGTACTTCTTTCCCTGATAGGGTTTGAAGAAATCATCTTTGGCAGCCATTTCATCGGCCAGTTTGC
>Ga0256340_1000180_pt1 | contig 10919 bp, 9 predicted proteins | sample AtltaT_3_FD_183807 | JGI IMG/M metagenome (GOLD analysis project Ga0256340, IMG submission 183807) | Metatranscriptome of freshwater microbial communities from Altamaha River, Georgia, United States - Atl_Colum_RepC_8h (Metagenome... | ecosystem: Environmental > Aquatic > Freshwater > River...
CGGAAAGCAAATGGTGCTTCGGGGTTGGGGAACCTTGAGATCGTTTGCTGAAAGTTAATCAAAAAGGGGCGGGGGGCCCCTTTCATGGGCGTGGCGAATCGGACAACTGATTGAATCCGCAAAATCCGGATTTTTTCTCAAGTTGAAACAAACGCCAGGTCGATGAGCAGAAGTAACAAATTGTGTCTTGAATGATTCAAGGCACAAAGGTTTGGGGGAAACGCAAGCAAACTGGTCTGAAGGATCAGGCCGTATTCGCCGGGGGAAATCGGCAAAGGGGGCGGGAAACAAGGAATGGGCGAAAGCCCGACAGCCGGGGGGCTGTTCCTTGTCTCTCGAATGGACGGATCCAACCTGCATCAAGTCCTAATTCACCTTTCACCACGAAATCCACCGCTGAATCTTTCTCCAAGGAAGCTTGTGGGCCGTTTTTCGGTCGCGAACTTAAGGGGGAGCCAATGTCTGCAGAACAGAATCGCTTGCAATCCAAAGCGGAGGAATCCATGGTGACTCAGGCTGGCACTGACATGATGAAGATTTGGCGTGATTTCAGGAACAATCCGACGGATGAAACCCGGAATTTCCTGATTGAGAATTATCTTCCACTGGTGAAATACAACGCCGAACGTATCTGGGCCAGACTTCCTGATGGAGTGGATCTGGATGACCTCATCAGCGCTGGTGTATTTGGGTTGATGGATGCTATCAATGCATTCGACACCGAAAGGGGTGTCAAATTTGAAACCTACTGCGTGCCCAGAATTCGTGGCGCAATGCTGGATGAACTTCGCACCATGGATTGGGTGCCAAGGCTGGTTCGCAGCAAGGCCACCAAGATGGAGGAAGTTCGCAAATCCTTGGAAGCCGAACTGAAAAGACCTCCAACTCCGGATGAAATGGCAAGCAGGCTTGGTGTTTCACTGGAAGATTTTTACAAGATGATGGGTGAGGCTACCGCCATCAGCCAGGTTAGCCTTAACAAGAAATGGTACGAAACCGACAGTTACAAGGATGTTCGTGAAATTGACATTCTTGAAGACAAACGTGCGGAAGACCCAACCAAAAAAATCCAAAACCGCGACCTTATGCGCATGGTCACGAAGGGTTTGAATCGTAATGAAAGACTCATCATCATTCTCTACTATTACGAAGATATGACCATGAAGGAAATTGGCGCTACGTTGGACCTTAGCGAATCCAGAGTAAGTCAGATGCATTCCAGCATTGTGGCCAGGTTACAAAACCAGCTTAGCGACAGGCGCGTGGAGTTCAGTATCTAATCTTTAAAGATAACCAGCGCAGCAGCGGGCGGGGATTCATCCCTGCCCGTTGTTGTTTTTATGACTGATATTTTGCAAAATCGTATAATAAGAACACAGTTTTCAAGAATTCCCTGGAGAAGAGTCATGGCGGAAAGTTCACAGGCAAAAATTCTGATTGCGGATGATAATCCACAGGGAGCTGAACTCATTGAAGCCTATCTTTCGGATACCAATTACCTTGTAAAAACGGTTTCTGATGGTGAGCAAGCCCTGCGCATGGTGCAGGAATGGGAACCTGATTTGCTCTTGCTGGACATCATGATGCCCCGAATGAGTGGGTTTGAGGTTTGCAAAAGACTTCGATCTGATACAAAAACCAGACATTTGCCTGTTATTATGGTGACAGCATTGGATCAGCATGTGGATGTGGAGCGCGCGGTTGATGCAGGAACTGACGATTTTATTTCCAAACCTATTCGCCAGAACGAATTGCTTTTGCGGATAGAATCGCTCTTGAAGGCCAGGCATTGTCAGGATGACCTCGAAAGAACCCTCGCATATCTTGAAAATCTTCAAACCAGTGCCAGTTAACCCTTGATCTCGGAAAAGCATGTCTCTTCCAAAAGTAATTCTTCAAAAAGGCAAAGCCAAGCCGTTTTTCTCCAGGCATCCATGGGTGTTTGCAGGGGCAGTTGATCGTATTGAGGGAGATGCCAAACCGGGTGACGAGGTGGAATTGCTTTCCACGGTTGGCAATTTTGTTGCTCGGGGATTCCTAAATCCCAACAGCAAAATCAGGGTGCGTCTTTATTCCTGGAATGAAAACCAGCTATTGGATGAATCCTTCTTTAGGAATCGATTGGAAAAAGCCATACAGCTTAGGGAAACCTTGGGCCTGATGGACCCCGAAGGTGGTTGCCGGCTAATTTTTAGCGAGGGCGATGGCCTTAGCGGGCTTTCCGTTGACCGATATGGTGATTACCTGGTGATGCAGGTTTCCGCCTTGGGCATCTTCCAAAGGCGTGAAATGATCGCTGGCATTTTGCAAAATAGGTTAAAACCAAAGGGTATTTTTTTTCGCACAGACAAAACCATGGCAAAGCTTGAAGGCTTTGAGGCTTTGGATGAGTGGATTTTTGGGGATGGACCCTCCGGCAATATTTGCATTCAAGAGTACGGATTGCAATTTCAGATTCAGTTGGCCTCTGGCCAAAAAACGGGCTACTACCTGGACCAGCGTGATAATCGTGTCCAAGTAGCCAAACTTGCCCGTGGTAAAAGGCTTTTGGATGTTTTTTGCTATGCTGGCGGGTTTTCACTTCATGCCATGAATCATGGCGCACTTGCAACGGTGGGAATTGACCAATCCCAGCAGGCATTAGAGTTGGCGGCTTCCAATGCCTGTCTGAATCATTTTTCAAACTGCCAGTGGATTCAAGGCGAGGCTTTCGATGAAATGGACAAATTAGTGGAGAGTGGGGAAAAATTCGGCGTTGTAGTGCTTGATCCTCCAAGGTTTGCCCGCAACAGAAATGATGTAAAAGACGCTCTCCGGGGTTATCGCAGGTTGCATATGCAAGGGCTTAAACTGGTTGAAGATGGTGGTTATTTGGTCAGTTGTTGTTGCTCAGGAGCCATAAACATGGATATGATGGAAGAGCTTTTGGCTCAGGTGGCAACGGACCAGAAGAGGGACATCCAGGTAATAGAAAAACGGGGCCCATCGGGGGATCATCCAGTTTCTGTGTCCTGTCTTGAATCCCATTATTTAAAGTGCCTTATAACCAGGGTTTTGTAATAACCCCGGCTTGGATGTGTTGAATAGGCAGGAGCCCTATTCTTTTTGAAAGGATTTTTTATGGTAAGTTTGCATCGATGTTTTTCTTTTGTGTTGGCATTTTCCCTGGCGCTATCAGGTATTGCCCCGGTTACAGCCCAAGATACAAAGTCCCTGCCAACCGACACCCAGGCCTTGGTTCGAATCAACATCCAGTCACTCATCAATTCTTCCCTCGCAAAGTCCATGGGTATTGATCAGGCTAAAGAGATGCTTAATGCAGGTTTGCCAGGCACTGAAATCCTCAAAGAACTTGGATTTGATCCATTCAAAGATCTGCATTCCGTCACGATCGCAGCACCGGGTGGAAATGAAAATGAAAAGGGTCTGATTTTGGTCAGTGGTAATTTCAATTCCAAAAAATTGAATGCCAAGGCTGGTGAACAGGCCAAGGATAAAAAAGATCAAATCAAAACTCACGATGTGAGTGGCAAAGTGGTTTACGAACTAAAGATGCCTGAACAGCAGGTCCCCTTGTTTGTTGTTATTGCGAATGATAACGCCATCATGGCTTCGCCAGACAAGGATTACCTTACCAAGGCAATGAATGGCAAAGATGGGAAGCCTGCAAACAAGGACTTTAACAAGCTGGTCGAAGACCTTGATCCAAAGCTTGGAATTTCCATTGCCGTTGTCAGCGGCGCCCTGGCGATGAAAAATCTTCCTGACCCTGCCAAGGCAATCCTGGAAAATGTGGATTCCATTGGTGGTGGTATTGGAATAGATAAGGACATTGTTCTTAAGCTTTCCATTAACACAAAGACGGATGATTCTGCGAAAATGCTTCAGGAAACCATCAATCAAGGTTTAACCCAGGCATTAGGATTCCTTGGTTTGATGGCAGCCCAGCAGAAAGAGTTGGCACCAGCGCTGGAATTTGTCAAATCCCTCAAGGTGGAAAACAAGGCTAAGAGCATTACCATTCAGGGAATGCTTGCTGGAAAAGCCTTGGAAGATGCTGTTAAGGAAAAGACCAAGTAACAAAAGTAATCTTTAAATAATCTGGGCTCTCTTTGCATTGTGCAAAGGGAGCCTTACTTTTTTAGTTTTGGACCCGGGGCATCCACGATTCTTTCCAGGAACACCAAGTCGGCCTTGGATCCACCATTTTTAAGATTAAAAAATATGGCTTCCTTGACCCAATAAGCAAAATCCTTGTTGAAGTTCACAGTGTTGGCTATATAGGTGGCTTGCGGCTTTTTGAAATAAATCAGGGATTCCTTGGGATTGTCCTTTAACGCGTAAACGATTCCCAACCCGAGGTTTCCAAGGTCGCGGGCTTTTTCCAGATTGCAGCAAGATTGGAAAAGTTTTTCCGCATCATCCAACTGATGCTTGCTTAGATACAGCAAACCAAGATCCATGCACGCGCCCGTTCCATTTCCCGGGGATTTGTTTTTAGGGTTCAGGAATTGTTCCGTTGCCATTTTCAAGTTTTTTTCGCGGGCCACAAGGTCGATGGATTCATCTTCCAACTCGCCTGGCACTGCAACAAAGGAATCATCCGTCTTGGTTTGCAAAATCCATGAAGCCCAAATGCCAGCGCCCAACGCGCAAGGCAAAAGCGCGAGGCCAATAATTTTTTTCCATGGCAAAACAAAAATTGGCTGCGCGTTCTTTGTGATGAAAGCTGTGGTTGGTAATGACTGGTCCACGCTTGGAAGAATGTTGGTGATTCCGGGCAAGGCAGCCATGACCTCTTTGCTAATTCCCGAAATCGCGCAAATTTGGGATAGTTTTTCATTCACCTGATGAAAAGACGGAGGTCTTTTGTCGGGTTCCACCATCATCATTTGGCGAATTAGCTGGCAAAGTTCGACTGGAATATCGTTGCGTATTTTTTCCAGCGGTTCCACTTCCCCCTTAAGGTGTTTAAGCGCTACCTCGAACGCGTTCTCGCCTTTGTAAGGCGGTTTACCAGCCAACATATGATAAGCGGTGACACCGAGCGAATACATGTCTGTGCGAAAATCGATGGCCTTTCCTTCAACTTGTTCCGGTGCCATGTAAAGTGGCGTTCCTAAGGTCATGCCGGTCTGGGTCAGATGAAGAGATTGCTGTTCAGCGTTTGCGCGGGCCAGGCCAAAGTCTGCTATTTTGGCTTCACCTTTTCTGGTGAGGAGAATATTTTCAGGTTTTATATCGCGGTGAACAATTCCCAGCTCGCTTGCCCTTACCAATGCTGAGACAATCTGCCTTAGAACACTTAGAGCCGCTGCCAGATCCAGCGTGCCTTTGAAGGAAAGGTATTCCCGCAGATTCCGTCCCTCGACATATTCCAAAGCCATGAAATGCCTGCCGTTGGATTCACCAATGGCGTAGACCTGGACAATGGAAGGGTGTGTTGCCTGGGCAACCGTTTCCGCCTCGTTTTGGAAGCGTTTCAATGAATCTTTGTTATTTGCGAGGTCGGACCTTAAAAACTTAAGCGCGACTTTTCTTCGAAGGGATATTTGTTCGGCAAGATAAACCTGTCCCATGCCTCCCTGTCCCAGCCTTCGTAGAATGCGGTAATCTCCAACGGTAGAACCTGAAAGATCCGCTGAAGAGCCGGTGTCTTTCTCTCGAAAACCTTCTGTTATCGAATCATCGCTCATGAAATATCCGGTAGCTTCCTAAAGGTCGGATGATAATTCAAGGAATTGGGAAATATCCAGCCTGCAGGCATATCCGTCCGCACCCAAGGCGAAAAGGTTGGTTCCATTGGAATGAAAATCGATTGCCTTGACTCTGAAATCGACCATCAGGGAGCCTATAAAGCGGGTGGTAGCTGCCCTCCAGAACCGAATCTGCCGGTCTTCCGATGCTATGGCGATAATTTTTGAATCCGGGCTGTAAGACATTCCGGTCACTGCATCTTGAAACTCTATATGCTTTGCCATGCAGCTCTTGGTTTGCAAACAGAACTGGTGCACTTGCTTTCCAGGCAGTGCGCATGCCAGCCATTTTCCATCAGCCGAAACAGCAAGCTGCATTGCCCCAAAATTCCAAACGTGTTCCCTCTTTCCGGTAGTGAGATTCCACAGTGTTACCATGCCATCCCTACCACTGCTTGCAAACCAATCCAATCCGGAGATTACAAGGCTTTTTGAACCGGGGACAAATTTCAAATCTGTTAGCGAGAATCCCTGCACCGCATCCGGTAGAAATGCAACCGGTTCACAGTCAGGAATTGTTCGAATTTCCGCATCGGGGCTTAAAAGCGAACCAAAAGCAAGAAATTTGGAATCAGGGCTTGTGGTGATGGATGTGGCAGGGTTTACACCGCAATCGAAAAGCTTATTCAATTCACCCGAAGCAGAAGACCATATTCCAATCGAACAATTGGGTGAATAGCTGGAAGAATTTTCCGCACTGATGGAAAATGCGCCGATGATGTGGTTTCCATCGTTGGATAAATCAAAACTTGCAAGCTGGCGAAGGTCGCAGAATTTTTGGGAAATTTCAGTGCTCTTTACGTCCCAGCATTGAAAGGGCGAACCCGGGTTCAGACAAAAAATCTGGTTGTTTTTGCCATCATACTTCAAGCGATGCTGCAAGACTCCCGGGTGGGTCGCAAGGCTTTCCAGTGAACCCACCTGGGATTCCCACATGGAAACATGCAAGAACCCGCCAGACGCTAGATGCTTGCCATCCGGAGTGAACTGCAAAAACCTTATTTCCTCGCTTAATTCCCTTGCGGGTGCCACTTCCGTATATCGGTTTGTGGACCATAGCCTTACCAGTAAATCCGAATCAGCGCTGGCAAGAAGTTCCCCATCAGGGCTTAGTGCCAGAGTTTGCACCTGAACCGCGTGGCTGTTTAAAAGAATGATTGGTTTGAATGTGCTTATGTCCCATACCCGAACCGTGGTGTCCCACCCTGCCGAGTAAAGTTTTTTACCATCATTCGACCATGCTAGCGATGGAATACGATCCTTGTGGCCTTTAAGGGTTCCAATGGTCTGAAAATTTTCCGCGTTAAGGATATGAATCAACCGATCTTCGGTGGCAATGGCTATAAGGTCCCCGGCCTTGCTGAATTCCAGGGCACTAATTCCCATACCAGTGAGGTTGGCTTCCCTTACAGGCTTCTTTTTTCCTTTTTGCCAAAGTCGAATTTTTCCATCTTCGTGGCCGGTGGCAATAAAGTCTTTGTTGTGTGGAATAGCCACCGCTGTAATCCAATCAAACGTATTCACTTCCCAGATCACTTCGCCCGAGGATGTTTCATAAACAGTCAGGGCATCCGTGGCAGCAACCGCAATTTTGGCATCGGTACTGAAACGCCACAAAGGAACCATGGAGTCCAACTGCAGGCGTGCAAGTTCCTTTTTTTTGGTTAATATCCCATTTACGCAGTACTCCATCTTCCTCGATGGTGAACAGGTTTTGGCTGGAATCAAATCCCATTGCCACCAGTTCACTTTCTGTTCGAAGGGGAATCTGGTCAAACGATTGAACCAACACCTGGGAGGATTGTGTTGGGGAATTTAAAAAAGCTTCTGCGCTCATGCGAGATTCCAGCAAGAGTCATCGGATGTTCAGTATTTATTATATCCATTCTTTGCCGAGTCTTGATACCAGAAACCGCCGGGTCATGATACCTTGATGAGAGAAGGGGATTCGCGATGCCAAATAATTCGGAACTGGAGTTAGTCGATTGGATTCAAAAGCAATACAAACCGTTCCCAGGTGTATTGCTACCACCTGGTGATGATGCGGGAGTGATGGAATTCCCGGGCGGAAAGCCCTGCGTGGTTACCACGGATATGTTGCTGGAGGGCAGTTGCTTTCTTCTGGATGAAGCCGGCCCAACCAGGGTGGGTACCAAGGCCATTCATGTGAACTTAAGTGATATAGCCGCCATGGCAGCCGAACCAAAGGCTGCTTTAATAAGCCTGGCCTTGCCTAGAAATGCATCACCCACCATGGCCTTGGATTTGATGAAAGCCATGAAAAATGCCGCTGATGCATTTGATACGGTTGTTCTGGGAGGTGATACCAATTCTTGGAACGGTCCCCTGGCCATTAATGTTACCTTGTTGGGCGTTCCGGGACCACAAGGGCCTGTAACTCGCTCCGGAGCCAAAGTGGGAGATTCCATCTTGGTGACCGGTCCGTTGGGTGGAAGCATTCTTGGCCACCATTTGGATTTTATTCCCCGGGTGCGCGAGGCTTTGCAACTGGCTGGTTTGGTTCCATTGCATGCCATGATGGACATCAGTGATGGACTCGCCCTGGATTTGCATCGCTTGTGTAGTCAGAGCAAATGCGGGGCCGTTTTGCTGGCGGATAGAATTCCAATTTCAAAGGCAGCAATGGCTATGAAAGACGAGAAATCGCCTTTGGTTCATGCTTTGGGGGATGGAGAGGATTTTGAGTTGCTGTTCACCACAACACCAGAAAAAGCCAAATGGTTACTGGCGAACCAACCTGTAAAGAACTGCCAGCTTTACGAGATTGGAAAAATCGTGGAGAAGGGAATATTTCTTGAAGAAAATGGACGAAAAGTCCCATTGGAACCGTTAGGCTATACGCATGGATTTGCATGGAAATCGGGAGATTAGTATGACTGTCAAGAAAATCATGGTTTTGGGAATAATGGTGGGCTGCCTGGGTTTTTTGAATGCCGGGGACTGGCCTGGTTGGCGTGGACCCGGTGGAGATGGTGTATCTCAGGAAAAAAATATTCCCACGATCTGGAGTAAAGATAAAAACATTCGCTGGCGTCTGCCTGTGGAAGGCAAAGGGCATTCGTCTCCGGTCATTATTGGCGAAAAGGTTTTCCTTACAACCTGCGTGGAAGGAAAAAATGAGAGGCGCTTGATCTGCGTGGATAAGGTTAAGGGCGCCGTTATTTGGGATAAGTTGGTTTTGACTTCTGAGCTGGAAAAGAAACATTCCGAGAACAGTTTTGCCAGCGCCACTCCGGCCGTGGATGAAAAGCATATTTGGGTAAGTTTTTTAGATTTTCCCAATGCCCGGCTTTTTTGTTTTGATCACAAAGGGAACAAGGTTTGGGAACAAATCCCTGGCAAACTTCTTTCCCGCCATGGTTTTTGCTCTTCGCCGGTCATCCACAAGGATTTGGTGATTCTGAATGGGGACCAGGATGCGGATGGTTATCTGGTTGCTTACGAAAAAACAACCGGGAAGGAAAAATGGCGAGTCAGCAGGCCCAATAAGACAAGAAGCTATTGCACACCGGTGCTGGTAAAGACCGAGAAAAATCCAAATCAAACCCAGCTAGTGCTAAGTGGAAGCAAGTGTGTTACTGGTTACGATGCTGATACAGGGGAACTTCTTTGGATTATTGACGGCCCCACAGAGCAGTATGTTGCCAGTCTTGTTTTTCTGGAGCAGATACTCTTTCTTACCACCGGCTTTCCGGAATATCATTTGATGGGTATTAAACCGGATGGCAGGGGCAATGTCACCAAATCCCATGTGGCATGGCATATTCCCCATAAGGAAAATGGTCCCAAGGGGGCTTCTTATGTGCCTTCCCCGATCGCGCATGATGGCCATTTTTATGTGGTATCCGATGTGGGCTATCTGGGTTGTATTGAAGCCAAGACGGGCAAACGCCTTTGGATGGAAAAACTTGGTCGAAAACACCACGCCTCCCCGGTTTATTCTGATGGTAACTTTTATTTCACCGATGATGATGGAATCACCTATGTGGTGAAAGCTTCCCCCAAATTTGAACTGATCGCAAAGAATACCATGGGTGAATCTTGCTATGCTTCACCTGCCATAAGTGGTGGTGAAATGTTCTTAAGAACATGGAATGCACTTTATTGCATTTCAGAAAAAACCGGAACCACCGCCTCCAAATAAACCGGGAGAATCCCATGCCAGAAGCTTGGATCATCAATGCGGTTCGTTCCCCGGTTGCCAAAGGCCATGCGGAGACAGGTGCATTTCGTAATGTTCGTGGCGATGATCTTGGCGCGCTGGTCCTTTCCGGGCTGGTGGAGAAGTCCGGGATTGATCCCACACTTGTCGAGGACATTCTCTGGGGGTGTGCCAAGCAGTTTGGCGAGCAAGGGTTCAATGTTGCAAGGCAGTCTGCCTTGATAGCCGGGCTTCCTCTGCAGGTATGCGGGGTCACCATCAATAGAAACTGTGGTTCCAGCATGGATGCTTTGCATCAGGCAACCCGGGCTATTTGGAGCGGCTGCTCGGATGTTCTGATTATTGGCGGCGTTGAACACATGCAGCGGGTTGGATGGGATGTAGTGCCGGATATTGGCCCTGGAATGCAAAAAAGGCACACCCCAGAGGCATTCCACATGGGGTGTTTGCGAGCATTTGGCAAAGAAGTATTCCATTACCCGTCAGGAACAAGATTCGTTTGCCTTGGCCAGTCATCACAAAGCATCCCAAGCAACGAACCGTGGTTGGTTCGATGAGGAGATTCTTCCAGTCTGGGGGCATAAGGCAACTGGTGAACTGGAAAAAGTCACCAAGGATCAGACCATTCGCCCGGGCACAACCTTGGAAGCACTGGCCAAGTTGGAACCTGCCTTTATGAAGGATGGTACCATTACCGCAGGAAACGCAAGCCCTTACAGTGTGGGGTCGGCGGGAATGCTTGTCATGTCAGATATCAAAGCGAAGGAACTTGGCCTGAAACCCATGGCAAAAGTTCGCGCCATGGCTATCGCTGGTAATGAACCCATATTGATGGGAATTGGTCCTGTTCATGCCATGAGAAAACTACTCTCAAAAAATGCGGTGAATATTGGTGATATTGGCCATATTGAGGTAAACGAGGCTTTTGCCAGTCAGACAATTTCTGTCATCCGCGAGATGAACTGGAATACGGAAATGGC
>Ga0256340_1000185_pt1 | contig 10742 bp, 10 predicted proteins | sample AtltaT_3_FD_183807 | JGI IMG/M metagenome (GOLD analysis project Ga0256340, IMG submission 183807) | Metatranscriptome of freshwater microbial communities from Altamaha River, Georgia, United States - Atl_Colum_RepC_8h (Metagenome... | ecosystem: Environmental > Aquatic > Freshwater > River...
CCGAAAGCTTCTCCGCCGCCGCTGGAATCAGAGATTGGTTCATGGAGTAGACTTCGTTAGTCGCCGCATCGGGAGCCGGCGAACAAAAAACCCCGGAGCCCTGAAGGAGTCCGGGGTCGGGAAGAAGCTTGAACAACCGAGCCTCAGCGGGCGGCCGTCGCCTCGGTCGGGGAATTGCGCTTGAGGGCGGACTCGGATTCGGTCGTGAACCAATCGTTGAACGCATTGGCGGCAATCACCTCCATCTGTCCCGCCATGTTGCCGTGACCTTCGCCACAGAGCTGACCGCAGACGACCGAGGTTTCCAGCGTCTTCACCGGCGTGAACCACATCGGGATCTCTTTCCCGGGAATCGCATCCTGCTGGATGCGCATCGGCACGATGGCGTAGTTGTGGATCACATCATTCGACGTGATGTTGAGAATCGCCGGGCGGTTCACGGGAAGGCGGAGCACGGAGGTGGTGAAATCGTCCAAGGCGTTCGGATCGGTGAGATCGATGCCGGGATCGTTCGGACCGGTTTTGAGACGATGGTCGATGCGGCCGAAGATTCCATCCGCACCGGCATAGTGATAAGTCCACCCGAACTGCCAGCCAATGACGCGGACGCGGACCGGGTCACGTTGCTGGACCAACTCCCAGTTGTCGGAGCGATCCTTCCAGAGCGGAAAGGCAAAGCCGAGCAGCAGGACCGCCTCGACGATGATGATACCGATCTCGAGGTGGCTGGAGACGTGGTTGCGAACGCCGTAGTAAGATGCCTTCGGATTCTTCGAGGCCCGGAAGCGGACGATGCAATAGAGGAAGAACAGGGTCCAGCCGATGAACAGCGCGATCATCAACCAGTGCACCACATCGATCATGTGATCCACACGCCCGCCGTGGGCGGAAAAGTTCTCGGGGATGCTGAGGAATTTGGACGGACTCAGGGAATTCATGGAGCGATGGGGAAAAAGAGAAGGAACGGATCAGCGTGTGGCGGCCGGGTAGTCGTCGCGCAACTCGGGGTCGAGGTTGTCGTTTTCGCGACGGGCAATGCGGACCATGCACCACACCACGCCGAAGAGGACGGGCAGGATCACGGCCAGAAGAAAGAGAATGGACCACCCGGCGGCGTTGCCCTCGCCCTGGTAGTTGGCGGCGCAGGTGGCACAGGAGAGGAGGTTGGGGATCATCGTCGTTTCAGAGCAGGATGTTGCGGGCCTTGCGGTAGAAATAGACGCCGTAAACCGGCATCACGATGGCACCCAGCGCGCCGAATCCGCCAAGGCCCATCACCAGCGCCGAGCGGTCGCCGGCGAGGAGGAAGGCCCACACCGCCAGGAACACACACATCAGCGTGGTGACAGTGACGAAGACGATATGGAAGGCGCGGAGTGACATGGTGGGAATGACGTGGTTGAAGGCCGTCTTGTCAAATGCTCAGGGCTCGGCACCGATGCTGGCATTACCCTCGCCGAAGCCTTTGTATTCGATCGGATCCGCCTTGGCTCCGAAGATGAGGATCACCATCGCGATAGCGAAAATGATGCCACTGGCGAAGAGCCAGTAGACCGCCTTCTTCTCGTGGTTGAGGTGCATGAACACCATCGCCACAAACGAGGCCTTGGTGGTGGCGATGGCCAGGCCGAGCCACATGTCCCAGTGGTCGAAGCCGTGGCGGCCGATGTCGAACATGGGGACCGTGGCGACCAGGACGGTGGCCACCGTGCCGGCGAACAGGATGCCGCCGACGATCAGGTAGGTCCGGATCGCTTTCTTGATTTCTTCTGGGCTGTCAGCCATGGCAATGAGGAGGGTGTTGGAAAATCACATGAGGTAGAAGATCGGGAACGCGAAGATCCAGACCAGGTCAACGAAGTGCCAGAACAGGCCGCCGACCTCCACGCGGTTGGCGAGCCATTCGGGGTTGCTCAGATACATCGAGCGCCCGCAGAAGAGATAGTAGGCGAGGACGATGGCACCACCGATGACGTGAAGACCGTGCAGGCCGGTGATGGTGAAATAGATCGCGTAGTAGGTGTTCCACTTCGGCGTGAACTTTGAATCCATCATGACCTGCTCGCGCGGCACCGTGAGGTGGATGAAGTGGCGGGTCTTGTAATCCGGTCCTTTGAACTGCTCCATGACCTTGGCCTTGACGCGTGGCGGGGTGTATTTGCCTTCCTCGATCTTCACGTCGGCAGCGCTGGCATTCTTGTAGCCGCCCTTCTCGTGGAAGATCTCGGCATAGTAAGCGATTTCCTGCCAACCCATGCGGTAGCGGTCCTTGTGAGTGGGCACACGGGACGGAGTGACGCCGTCCTCCTCGTAGCCGTAATCCTTGATCAGGTCCGCCTCGAGGAGTTTGACGCCGGCTTGGTGGAGTTCCCACATCTTGGCGACCTCGGGATTGTTCTTCACGATCCAGCTCTCATTGATCGCAACGAGCGGGTCCTGACCCTTCTTCTCGGCAATCATGACGAGGTGCTGGAAATCGATGCCATCGACGTAATGGAACACCATCGAGGAATCCCCCTGCTTGCCGCCAAGCACGGTGCCGTCGCGCAGCGTGATCTCGGTGAGGCCGGCCTTGTAGTCGGTGATGACATCGAGATTGTCCCAGCGGAGGGAGAACGGCTTCTCTCCGGACGCTACAGCGAAGATCGCATTCGGAATTTCCGGCAACTGGACATCCTTGTAGGTCACGGGACGTCCGTCCTGTTTGAGGGTCGCGGCTTCGAGGTTCACATCGGCCGCAAGACGGGCGCGCTTGCCGGCCTTCCAGCGGGCGAAGGCCTTGTCTTTCTCCGCCGGCGGCAGCGCTCCCATGTTCGGGAACTCGGACAGGAATGCGGCTTCGGTCAGGGCGCTGGAGGGGTCCGCACGCTTGTCCTTCCATGCCTGACGGAGGAACTTCGTGCGCCACTTCGAGTTCGATGCCCGGTTCGCCCACTGGGCGGCAGCGATTTCTTCAAGCAAGCCGACCGAAAGCTCCGTGCCCGCCTTGAAGACCGGCTTGCCGCTTTCCCCGGCGCGGTTGAAATCGATATCTTTGGAGAGCGTGATCTTCGCACCAGCAGCGGCGGCTTCCGCGAGGGTCTTCTCCACCCACGGTTTGTGAACCCGCGCGACTTCGTAGTTGATCGTGGCCGGCAGGAAACGCTGGACGTTCATCTCGACCTTTTCGCCGAGGGCATCGCGGATCGGTTCCACCTCGGCGTGTCCTTCGCCGTGGGCGTCGTGATCGGTGGCAGGCTTTTCGTAATCGATGTGGCCCTCGACCATCACATAGTCGGTCAGGCGGGCGGCCTGGTGGTGAAACTTCACCGAGTATTCAAGACCCTTGAAGCCCATGAAGACCACGGCACAGAGCACGGTGATGGCCATGAAGATCTGGAACTGCGCCCACTTCCTCATCTTCAGCGCGGCCCAGGCGAAGACCACGGTGACCGAGGAAAGGATGAGGATAAAGGTATTGATCAGACCAGGCAGCACCGGAAGGGTCCGCTCCGGCCATGGGTAGTCGGCACCGATGCGGAGGAAGACATATCCGGAGAACAGACCGCCGAAGAGCATGACTTCGGAAGCAAGGAACAACCAGATCGCGATCTTCGAATTATTGAGACCGGTGTCCTTGCGCGGGGTGACAACGTAGGGGATTTCCATGGAACGGGATGGGATGGGCCGTCCCCGGTGCGGTGGCTCCGGGGGTGGGCGGGATCGTCAGTGGGCGGCGGGCTTCTCTTCCGGGGTTGCGGTTTCCTCGGTCTCGGTGGCACCGCGTTTCGGCGCGACCCATTGCGGCAGGTAATCTTCGTCGTGATCCGGACGGCTGTATTCGTAAGGACCGCGGTAAACGACAGGCTCGGTGGTGAAGTTGCCGTGCCCCGGAGGTGTGGGAGTAGCCCACTCAAGGGTGGTGGCGTTCCATGGGTTGTCGCTTTCGACCTTCTTGCCCACGAACTTGCTCATGATCATGTTGATGAGGAAGGGCAACTGCGCGAGGGCCATGAACCAGGCGGCCCAGGACATCAGGATGTTCAGATCGATGTGCTCGGCCACGGTCGAACCGAAGACGTTGGCGCTGTCGGGCAGCTTGGCCAGATAGGCGTCACCGCCATTGTACCAGCGGCGGTGGAAGCCGGCCATGCCTTGGGTGAGCATCGGGAAGAAGATCAGGTTCATGCAGATCAGGCTGGGCCAGAAATGCAGGTGGCTGAGGAAATTGCTCATGTAGCGACCGGTGATCTTCGGATACCAGTGGTAAACCCCGGCGAAGAGACCGAAGAGAATGCCGGGAGCCACGACGTAGTGGAAGTGGCCGATGACATAATAGGTGTCGTGCAAGTGCAGGCCGACGAGGTTGAAGGCCAGCGGCAGACCGGTGAGGCCGCCGATCCCGAACATCGGGAGGAAAGCCAGCGCCCAGACCATGGCCGGCGTGAAGCGGATGGATCCCTGCCAGAGCGAGATGATCAGCGAGGTCAGCAGGATCACCGAAGGCACCGAAATCAACACCGTAGTGGTCTGGAACCAGGTGGAGATCGCCGGGCCCATGCCGGTCATATACATGTGGTGGGCCCACACGATGAAGGAGAGGAAGCCCAGGACCAGAACCCCGTAAACCATGCCCTTGTATCCCCAGAGCGGCTTGCGGGTGTTGGCGGGGATGATTTCCGCCACACAGGCAATGGCTGGCAACAAAAGCACATACACCTCAGGGTGGCCGAGGAACCAGAACAAGTGCTGGAACAGCAGCGGCGATCCGCCGCCGGAGATTTCGAGAAGACCCTCCGCCTTGGTCACGAGACCGGATGGCATAAAGAAGGACGAGTGGGTCACCCGGTCCATGAGCTGCATGATGCCGGCGGCTTCAAGCGGCGGGAAGGCAAGGAGAAGAAGGAAACCGGTCACCAGCATCGCCCACACAAAGAAGGGCATCCGCATCCAGGTCAGGCCCCGGGCACGGAGGTTGATGATCGTGGTGATGAAATTCACCGATCCCAGCAGCGATGAGGTGATCAGCAACACGAGACCGATCAGCCACTGCGTCTGACCTGCCAGCCATTGATTGACATACTGGGCATCGGCCACACCGGCGAGGGGCGAGTAGTTCGTCCAACCGGATTTCGCGGCACCGGATTCCATGAAGAATGAAGCGCACATCACCAGACCACCCGCGAGGTAGATCCAGTAGCTCATCATGTTGAGCTTGGGGAAGGCCATGTCGGGAGCACCGATCTGGAGGGGGGTCACGTAGTTGCCGAAGGCTCCGAAACCAAGCGGCACCACACCAAGGAACACCATGATGGTGCCGTGCATGGCACCGAACATGTTGTAGGTTTCACCGGTCACCTTGCCATCCTGCAACCATCGGGATTTCCAGGTGTCAGTGAACATCCAGCTCATCCAGTCCGGCAGCGGCTCATGCGGATAAGCGATGCTCCAACGCATCACCATCATCAGATAGAAACCAAAGAGGAGGAAAAGACCCGCCGTGATGCCATACTGCAAACCGATCATTTTGTGGTCGGTCGAAAAGATATACTTCCGGATGAAACCCGGGTCGTGATGGTCGTGGTGATGATCGGCGTGAGCGCTCATGAATCAGGTTGGTTGGGAAGAGACCGCAAATCAGGCTGATGGGATAGCAAAAAATGCGGAGCTGGTTGGACTATTTAGGCGCTGGAAATTAGGTTGGGATCGGATTCGGGCAAGATGCCGTTAGAGGTCGTGGGAGCTTATTCGGCGGCTTCCACCGGGCTGAGAGTGACAGGATCGACCTTTGAAGCGGGATCGAGAGGTTCGCCGGGCAGATTTTTGAGGTGATCGGCGTCCAATTCCTCCTTGGTGAGTGGTTGGCCAGCCTTGGGGCGGGCTTCGGAAATCTTGATGCCCTCGGTGGCCATGGCGACAGTCACCACATCCCCCGCGGAGTTCCCGAAGGAGTTGCGGATGTAGGTCATGACGGAGGCAAGGTCGGTGGGGCTCATGCCGATCCCTTGGGCGGGCATGACACCATAGGTCTTGCCGGAACTGGTCGGGCCTTGAAGACCATTGAGGATGATCATCGAGAGGCGGTCGGTTTCCCCGAGCACCCACTCGGAACCCGCGAGCGAAGGATAGGCAGCGCTACCCTTGCCATCGGGTCCGTGGCAGCCGATACACTTGCCGTAAACCTTCTCGCCTTTGGCCATGTAGCCTTTGAGGGCATCGACAGGCGGTGGACCATCGTCGCCACCGACATTGAGATTGTCGCGCATGTAGCCGGGTTGGACGTATTCGTCGTAGTCGAAGAAATGCCCGGCCTTGCCGAGTGCGAGCCCGGCGGCGATGAGGATCACGGCGGAGGCGGCGAAGAGCCAAAGGGAAACAGGCTCGCGGCCGCCGTCATCGACGCGCTTTTCCCGCGCCACCGCGGCAGCTTCACGCAGCAGACGGTCGTGGGATTCGGTGACGTTCAGGGAGTCGTCGAGATCAGGCTTGTGGGGATCTTGCATCGGACGTGCGGAGAAATGAGTTCAACCTTCGTTGCCGGGGATGACGGGGGCGTAGTTCATTGATGAGGGCACCTCATCATCGTGCTGGAGGGAGAGCAGGTAACTCACCAGCGCTCTGGCGGCGGGGCCGGGAACGATCTGGAAACCCTCCTCGACCTCCACGTCGAGCGCTTTCTCCGAACGTTGGCCCTGGATTTCCTTCTTCTCAAAGAGGAACTTCATGGAAGGGCAGTTCGACCAGCTGGCGACTGCAGGGTCGAGGCGCGGATCGTAAAGACGCCGGTAGAGGTATTCATCGGCATCGGGGCCATGGGAAGCATTCAAACGGCGGCCGAGATTGATGAGGTCGGGACCGTTACGGGTGAGGCCGATCTGCGCGAAATCCGTGCCGACATAGTCGAAGGGGTTCGACTCACGCCGCGTGTCGCCGCGATCCGGGTCACCTTTCAAACCAGCGAAGCCGTCGCGCTTGAGGTCGTTTCCTGCATAGGTCGGCCGTGCCACCTGGGTGTGGCACTGGTAGCAGCCGTTTTCCGCATAGATGCGGGCACCATCGACGACACGGCCGGTGGTTTTCGGGAAATAAATGCCGGTTTTGGTATCCACGCCCTCCTCGAAGGCGACCGGGGTGAGGTCGCGGAGTTTGAAGAATGGCAGCAGGACGACCGAGAACCAGGCGAGGCCGAAGCTGACGGTGAGGCCGATGGCGAAATTGCGGAAGCTCATGGTGGAGAGAAATCGGATCGGGAATCAGTGGACGGCGGGACCGGCGTTATCGATATCGCCCTCCGGACCGTGAGGATCGTGGTGGTGCGGTTCGACCAAAAGGGTGGGGTGCGAGCTGCGGCGACCAAGCCGCAACCACATCAAGGTGAGGTGCGCGAAGAAGAAGAAATTCGACACCAACAGGAAGCACCAGCAGGTCGTGGTCATCACCGCATAAGGCACCACCCGGTCGGCGGCGTCTTCCCATGCGCTGGTGAAGGTCTCCTGGCCCACTCCCTGCATCAGGCCGCCGAAGATCGCGACGAGTGCGATGCCGAAGACAGCATACAAGGAGAGGAAGAAGTGCGACTTGATCAAACGCCGGGAAAGCCACTCGCGGCGGGTGATGCGGGGGACGATGAAGTAGATGGCGCCGAAAGCGATGAAGCTGAAGAAGCCGTAGATGCCGAGCACGTCATAGCCGTATCCGGAAATGGTGAACTGCGTGATCCGGGTCACCGAGGGGAGATTCAGCAGCACGCTGGCGAGACCGAAGATGAGGAGGAAGATCAGTCCCCAAACCGTGAAACGGAGGGTGGGGCTTTCGTTCACTTTTTCCAGATCGGTCACCGCCGTTTTCAGCAGATTGATCCCGGCCATGGCGGCAGGAACGGCAAAAAGAATCGCGGCGAAGGCGCCAAGGTAGGGCAGGAAGTTCGGAATCGGCACTCCGGTGAGCTTCTGCATGCCCGCCCAAGGGGCGATGATCGCAAGAGACCAGAAGCCAATCAACGAAAGCGAGTAATTGTAAACCGGGCGGCCCAGGACTTTGGGGACGAGGTAATAGGCCATCGCGATGCCGACCGGAGCAAACAGCATGAGCAGCATGGCCGAGCGGAACCAGGCATTGACGCCAGCCGCACCCAGCGGGCTGCCCGAGAAGCCGTGCACCAGCAGGTGGGCGGACCCGAAGAACCACGGGAACCAGATCAGCGCAGCCATCAGATACCACTGCGAGATGTAGGTGTGGCCTTCAGGGCGGACCTTGAACTGGACCATCGAGCCGATGACGATCGCGACGTAGGCAAGCAGCATCGGCATCCACGCGAACGAAGGCATTTCCATCCAAGGCATCCCGGTTCCACCCCCGGCGAGGATGGCGATGACACCCAGGGACAGCGCGAAGTTCCAGACGTGACCGGCAGTGAGGATGGTGCCCGGGTTGCGGCAGGTCTGGCGGGAAAGCCGGGCCATGAGCCAGATGGCCATGCCGAATGCCGCCTGGCAACCCCAACCGTAGATAAGAGCGGTCTGGTGGGCGGCGCTCACGCGTCCGTACGTCATCCAGGGGCAGCTGTCGAGAAATCCGGGGCTGTGAACCTTGGCCGAGGAAATGATGCCCAGCAGAATCGCCACGGCGAGCCAGGCTGCGCCGCTGGTGAAGAAGAACATCACCGGATGCCGCAAGGAGCGGTCGATCGACGCACGCAGGATCGTGTCTTGGTCGTTTTCGAGAGTAGCCATGGCTTGGGAAAATCAGGGAGCGAAGGGGAGCATGTCGGCCTGGGTGAGCGGCGGCTTGCCAATCTCACTGCGGAGGGCCTTGACCTGCTCGGGGAGGACGGGTGGTGCGGAGTTGCCGAAGGAGTTGCGGACGAAGGTCAGCACGGCCGCGACGTCTTCATCGGTGCTGGCGGCACCCATGGCGGCCATCGGGGCCGCGAAATTGTATTCCTTGCCGGAGACCGTGATCGGGCCCATCAGCCCACGGAACTGAATGCGGATGAGATTGGAAACCGGACCGGTGACCCAGTCGGAGTTGGCAAGCGGCGGGCCGACGGGACCACCTTCACCATTCTGGCCGTGGCACGCCATGCAGAGCATATAGGCTTGCTTGCCTTTTTCCATCACTGCCGGGTCGGGAGCGGTGCCTGCGGGAGGAGTCATGGCATCCACGGCACCGAAGTCCGCCGCCGCCGGAGCTGCGGCAAGGGCTTCTGCGGTGGGCGAGCCAGGAACCACCTGAGCCGGATCCTTCGAAGGGGTCGGAGTGGCTCCGAGAAGTTGTTGCCCGAGGAGATCAAACACCGCGGTTGGCTCGGCCTGCACGGTGCTGCCGTCCTCCGAGACAGCCCAGCTTTGGAGATTGCTCTTCTGCGCGGCATCCACCTCGGCGCGTTTTTTCAGCCGCTCCATGCGAGCGGTTTCCTCGAGCACATTCGGGGCATCGTCACCACCCACCACCAGACGGGTGAGGAAGAGCACGACGAAGAACAGCGAGATCACGCCGATGGCCCACCAGAAAGCGGCGAATCGGACGAAGGGGTTGTCGCGGGAAGGATCCATTTTCGGGGAAAATCGAGGGTGCGGAGAGATCAGTTGGAGACGTTCGCGGATTCGAGGATGCGCGGGTCGCGGTTCGGGTAGAGGTTGTTGCTGCCCAGGTTCCGCAGGTAGAAGAAGAGGAAACCACTGCCAATCGCGGCGAAGGCAAGGATGTCACCCCAGAAAGCCCCGGGAACGGTGGTGGTCACCACGTCCGCCAGATGACCCAGCGCCGCCTTCTGCTCGGGAGTGCCGAACTTCGCCATCGCGTAGATGGACACGGAACGCTCGGGGATCGAGATGAGGTAGTGGTCGAGCACGTGCATCACCAGGGTGTAGGCCGCCATGATGCTGAGCATGACCGGGTTCTTCTTGAGCCATGCCTGGAGCAGGATCACGAAGGGAATGACGAAGTGCCCGAACACGAGAGCAATGCTGGCGATGTTCCAGCCTTCCGTGTTACGGATCAGATAGTATTTCGTTTCCTCGGTGATGTTCGCATACCAGATGAGGAAGAACTGCGAGAAGGCGATGTAGGCCCAGAACACGGTGAAGGCGAAGAGCAGCTTGCCCTTGATATGGAAATGCTCCGGGCTAACGACGTGCTTCAGGTATCCGGCGCGTTTCAGGAGCGTGACGGTGATGATGATGACCGCCATCGAGTTCAGCGCGGAACCGGCGAAAAGGTAAACACCCCACATCGTCGAGAACCACGTGTAGTCGAGGCCCTTGAGCCAGTCGAAACCGGCGAAGGTGATGGTCAGCGCGAAGATGATCAGCGTGTAGGTGGAGTGGAAGCGGGCGCGGAAAAGGCGGCTCGTGCCGGGGTTCGGATCGCTGTCCTGGGCCACCGACAGCTTGCGCAAGCCGAGGATCACGAGGCTGAGGGCCACACCGAAGAAGATGAAACGACCGTACCAGAACGGGATGTTCATGTACCAGTGCTTCACGTAGAGAAGGTGGTGATGGGGATCGGGGCTGTGATGCAGCGCTTCTTTCGCGGAGCCGAATGTCGAGCCGGTGAGACCGCGGTGGATGTTCATCCATTCGTAGAGCCAGGTCTGCACCGAGGGGCAGGCGAGCGGCAGGGCGAAGACGAACAGGAAGGGGTAAACGGCACCGAGGTTTTCGAACACCCGGCGGACCGAGGTGCCCCAGCCGGAGTTCGAGACATTGTGGAGCAAGGTCCAGAAACACCCGCCGACAGCGAGGGTGAAGAAGAAGAACAGC
>Ga0256340_1000187_pt1 | contig 10730 bp, 11 predicted proteins | sample AtltaT_3_FD_183807 | JGI IMG/M metagenome (GOLD analysis project Ga0256340, IMG submission 183807) | Metatranscriptome of freshwater microbial communities from Altamaha River, Georgia, United States - Atl_Colum_RepC_8h (Metagenome... | ecosystem: Environmental > Aquatic > Freshwater > River...
CCGGGCTTTATTTTTACGATAATCAAGTCGCAGACATCGCAATCAATCTGAAGCCATCTTCACGCGGCGAACTGGAAATCACTGACGTCAATCGCGTCTATCTAGAAAAAGGACTCCTCAACGTCAAAATTATGGGGCGTGGCATGGCTTGGCTGGATACCGGCACACATGAGTCACTGTTAAGTGCGAGTCAGTTCATCCAGACTATCGAAAGCAGGCAAGGACTCAAGGTTGCATGCCCCGAAGAAGTAGCATGGCGGCAAAAATGGATAAGCGACGATCAACTTCAAAACCTAGCCGCCCCATTGAAAAAGTCCGGATACGGGCAATACCTCTTTAGTCTCATAAATGAAGGTGATTTTATGAATAAATAAATTCGCTATGAAAAACTATTTCGCATAAATGACTAATAATGTAGTATGAAAATATTATCCAAGGAGTATAAATGGAGATAAAGTTAATTCAACTACAGAAGTTGGGTGACGAGCGAGGAGCATTGGTAGCACTTGAAGATCAGAAGAATGTACCTTTTCCTATCCGTAGAGTCTATTATCTGTTCGCTACAAAAGCGGATGTAAAGCGTGGACTACACGCCCATCATGCCCTTAAGCAAATGATCATTGCTGTGAGAGGGTCTTGTCGATTTCTACTCGACAACGGCAGTGAGCGCGTGGAAATATTGCTCGATAATCCTGCACAAGGCCTGATCATTGAATCAATGATGTGGCGTGAAATGTACGAATTTTCAGAAGACTGTGTATTGATGGTGTTGGCAGACGGCCATTACGACGAAACTGATTACATCAGGGATTACAACGCATTTATCAATGCATGCCGAAAAGAAAGGGAGTGATTTAATGAAAAGCAATAAGCTATTTATTGTAGGCGCTGGCGAATTCGCTGAAATCGCGTATGAGTATTTCACCCATGACTCTGATTATGAGGTAATTGGTTTTTGTGTGAATCGGTCGTTCATTACAGATAAAACCAAATGCGGTCTTCCTATTGTGGCATACGAAGAAGTCGAAACTTTATTTCCAAAAGAAAGTTTTCACGCATTTACCGGGATACCAGCCTCAGATTTAAATAGAACTCGAACTAGCTTTTACAGAGACTTAAAAAGCAAGGGATATTCTTTTGCCACTTACATTAGCAGTCGAGCATTTGTCTGGCGGAATGCAGAGATAGGGGAAAATACATTTATTTTCGAACATAATACAATTCAACCATTTGTTGTAGTGGGTAATAATTGTATTTTATGGAGCGGAAACCATGTTGGGCATCGGACAGTAATTCATGACAATTGTTTTATAACCTCACATGCGGTTATATCGGGCTACTGTAACATTGGAGCAGGATCATTCATTGGCGTAAATGCAACATTGAATGACAACATTGTGATCGGTGAAAATTGTCTGATCGGTTCAGGAAGTTTAATAGTAAAAAACACAGAGCCCGAAAAAATCTATGCCGGAAATCCAGCTAGAGCAGTGCCGGGCAAGAGTAGTTTCTCGGCTGGAATATGAGATACCATTTATGAACTGGACAAAGTTAGGCTTGGTTTTCGACGCTAAAACCTATTCAACAGGAAAGTGGTTCTGTAACTCTGCATTGACCCCACAACCTTACAGATTAAGCGAAGATATCATTCGAGTGTACGCTGGGTTCAGGGATGCTGAGGGTATTAGCAGAATTGGCTTTGCAGATATTGATTCGAAAGACCCAACTCGAATCGTCAGTGTTGCCCAAAAACCAGTTCTCGATATCGGTCGTGATGGGTGCTTTGACGATAATGGACTAATTCTTGGAGATGTTGTCGTTGGTCCCGATGGCATTTATTTATTTTATGTCGGTTTTCAATTAGTCAAGAAGGCAAAATTTCTTGCCTTTTCCGGCGTTGCGATTTCCCACGATAACGGAGCTAATTTCTGTAGATTAAGTGAAGCTCCAATTTTAGGTCGATCAGCCAATCAAACTACTATCGGCGCGATCCATACGGCGCGCTATGAAAATGGTGTTTGGCGATTATGGTTCGCTCGCGGTGATGGCTGGGAAAATATTAACGGAAACCCTTATCCTCAATACCATATTTGCTACACGGAAACAAAAGACCTTTTGAATATACCAAGGCATGCTCAAGTTTGCGTTAAACCTATTGATTCAGAATATCGTGTCGGGAGACCAAAAGTTTATAAGTTAGCCGACGGTAGATATTTTATGTATGCAACAAAAGGTACGCTTGAAGGTGAATACTCGCCTAGCTTCTTCTGGTCGAATGATGGTGTTAAGTGGGATCGCGATGACTCACAGGTTGGTATATCGAATTCGATATCTGGCTGGGACTCTGATACTCTATGTTATCCAGCGCTAATATCAAATCAAGACACGACGTTAATGGTGTACAACGGCAATCGTATGGGTTTTGATGGCTTCGGAGTTGCCCTTTGCAAAGAACTCTTGCTTGCCTAATATGGAAATCATTAATTATTCTCCTGAATTGGAGGAGACTTGGAATCGCGTCGTAGGAAGTTCAAAGAATGGTAACTTTCTTCATTTGCGAAAATACATGGAGTACCATAGTGACCGATTTGACGATCGGTCCATTTTAGTTCTGTCAAATGGAAAAGCCGTAGCTGCCCTTCCTTGCAATCAAATAGGTACATCAATAATTAGCCATGGTGGCCTTACATATGGTGGCCTGTTGTACGGGAATGATTTGCACGCACCGGACGTATTGGAAATATTTTCTGAGGTTAGGAAGTATTTCAAAGCAAACGGCTGCGATAAGCTGATATACAAGGCTGTTCCTCACGTCTTTCACAAATATCCTGCAGAGGAGGATCTTTATGCCTTGTATCGCGTTGATGCCAAACTGATTAGAAGAGATATATCCTCAGTTATTGAAATCTCGAATCGTCCTAAATTTAGCGACTCGCGCAAGAATACAGCGAAAAAAGCCGAAAAGGCAGGTGCGATGTTTGCTGAGATGAATAGTGTTTCAGAGTTTTACGGCTTACTATCATCGGTTCTGGCTCGATTTGGCAGCAGTCCTGTGCATTCGGAACAAGAACTCAATATTCTCTTAGAGCGATTCCCTGAGGAAATTCGCCTCTTTGGCGTAACTCTTCATGGAGAGTTACTCGCGGCAGCCCTAATCTACGACTTCGGCCACGTCGTTCATAGCCAGTACTTAGCTAGCTCGGATGAAGGTAAATCGCTCGGTGCTTTGGATTATGTTTTGTCGCAACTGATTCAGACAACGTTTTCTGATAAGAAGTACTTTAGCTTTGGTATTTCAACAGAACAACAGGGTCGATATTTGAACGAAGGTTTGATCCGTCAGAAAGAAGGCTTCGGCGGTCGAGGAATTGTTCATGATTTTTATGATTGGACTCTCTAAAGTGATTTCCTTTCTTGATTTAAAGTCAATCAATAGCACACACAGGCGTGAACTCACCGAGGCGTTCACCCGCGTTCTTGATTCCGGTTGGTACGTCTTAGGCAATGAAGTTCAGGCATTCGAGCAAGAGTTTGCAGCTTATTGTGGTACACGCCACGCGATTGGCGTCAGCAATGGTCTCGATGCACTCCATTTGATTTTAAGGGCGTACGGGATCGGTGAGGGAGACGAGGTTATCGTCCCGTCAAACACTTATATCGCAACATGGCTGGCTGTTACCTATGCTGGAGGTAAGCCTGTTCCCGTCGAACCAAACGAATTGACCTATAATCTCGACCCGTCAAAGATTGAGGGAGCAATAACGTCAAAAACTAAAGCAATCATAGCTGTTCATTTATATGGACAGACGGCTGACATGGACCCGATTCTCGAAGTCGCGGAAAAGAATAAATTGTTAGTCATTGAAGACGCTGCACAGGCACATGGCGCTAAATACAAGGGCCGAAAAGCTGGAGGGCTTGGGCATGCGGCAGGGTTCAGTTTTTATCCTGGGAAAAATCTTGGCGCACTCGGCGACGCCGGCGCAGTAACGACGAATGACACCGAATTGGCTGATAAGGTTCGTGTGCTACTTAACTACGGGTCGCGCGTCAAATACCAGAACGAGGAACAGGGGTTCAACTGCCGCCTAGACGAAATGCAAGCAGCATTTCTTCGAGTGAAACTCAAATATCTGGATCAAGAAACTGTTCGACGAAAACAGATTGCTGACTTCTATAGCCACAACCTAGCTGGTTTTGGTCTGCCATCGGTACCAGAGAATTACGATCCCGTATGGCACCTTTATGTCCTTCGAACTAAAAGGCGCGATGCTCTTCAAAAGTGGCTTACTGACTCAGGCGTTAGCACATTAGTCCATTATCCGTTTCCTCCACATCTTCAACCAGCATACAAGGATCTGAAATTCAAACGCGGTGATTTTCCGGTATCTGAGCGTATTCATAACGAAGTACTAAGTTTACCTATGGACCCAACACTCAGTGACGAAGACGCAGAGTCCGTCGTGAAAGCCTGCAATGCGTTCGTGTAAACTCCAAGTGAGGCAACTGCTAAACTTACACTTCCCATGGCGATCATCGTAAAGATAATGGGAGGCTTGGCCTCGCAACTTCACAAGTATGCGGTGGGTCGGGCCTTATCAATAAGATACGGGCAGGAACTAAAACTGGATCTTAGTTGGTTCGAGTCTACTCCTCCCGGCGATACGCCGAGACAACTGGTGCTTAATAGATTTCATACAACCTTTGAAATCGCAAGCGGTAAAGAGATTTCGACTCTCAAAGGAAGCCGCTGGCGGAATGCGTTAGCTCGTCGAGTCAAAAATTTATTCGACATCGATCTCAGCAAACGTACTAGATTTGCGGGTGATCGTCTCGGACAACTCGCCCGCGACGCAAGCCGTACGATTTCATTGAAAGATGGCGCATATGTTGATGGTGAACTTGTGGGTGATGCCGTCTTTTTAGGGATACGATCAATTCTGATGTCGGAGCTCACGCTTCGGAAAGAGTGTATTTCAGACGAGATGCGGACAATCGCTGAGCGAATGCAGCTTGGTAATTCTGTCGCCTTTCACATTCGGCGCGGTGACTTTCTGACGAACCCCAATGCATCGAGTTATCACGCGGCTTGCGGTCTTGAATACTTTTCAAAAGCCGCAAATCTAATGAGGGATAAATACGGGAATAACATTTCCTCAGTGTACCTATTTTCCGACGACTTAGATTGGCTTAGGCTAAATAAGGATAATTTTCCTGATGGTGCAGAAATAATTCATTCTCTTGCCGATGAGCAAAGTTTCTTCTTGCTATGCCAATGTAAAAACTTCGTCATTAGTAACAGTGGCTTTAGTTGGCTAGCCGCTTGGATGGGCCATAGCGAGAACAGTATTGTGATTGCTCCAAAAGTATGGTTAAAGGACGAAGATGCAAATCGGATCCATCTAAATAGCCTGATGTTCAAGGGTATGGTGATTGTTGATAATGAGTAATTCTCCACTAGTTAGTGTCATTCTTCCTTCCTACAACCACGTTAAATATGTGGAACAGGCCATTCTCAGTGTTGTCAATCAAACATATTCAAACATTGAACTCATCGTAATAGACGATGGCTCAAGTGATGGTAGTGCCGATCTCATAGAAAAGCTCCAGACACAATATAAGTTTCTGTTTATTAAGCAGGAAAATCGCGGGGTTTATCAAACGATAAGTCGCGCACTTGTTCTTGCCAATGGCACGTACATTTCCCCATTTTCCTCTGACGATGTTTATTGCCCAGATAAGATCGAAACCCTAGTGGACTTACTTGAGCAGCATCCGGAAGCTGCCGTAGCCTATGGGAGAATTGCTCTAATGGATGAAATGGGACGCCAAACAAAGGAAATAGTCGAACCCTACCGTAGCGGCAACATATTTATAAATTTACTTCGTGGTGACTTTTTTATTAATGGATTGGCTGCTCTAGTTAGGAAAGAAGCTTACGTTAGCGCTCGCACCAAAGAGACTTATGTCGATGATTTTCCAATTTGGCTCTCAATAGCAGATCAGCATCCATTCATTTACTGCAAAAAAAGGCTTGCCTTATACCGCCGCCACGTGAACCATACTTCCGGTAACCTGCTAAAGATGATAAATAGCGAGGCGGCAATTGTAGAGTGTTACAAGGATAGATCTGAATATTTAGGAGCGATAAAGCGCTGGCATCAAAAATGGTTTTTTAATTGCTCAAAAAGCTACAAAAAAAAAGCTTTACTACACTTACTTCATTCTATTTCAATAAGGAACTTTTTCGATGTCCGTCTTTATTTTGGATTAATTCGGCTAGTCTTTTATTGGCCAACTGCAAATCGTAAAACAATAACGCCAAATGATTAAGAACGAGAGGCTACTTTCAATACTCGCGGTTGCAGTTCAGTACATTGGTCTGTTCGGGCAATTCAAAGTCCTTTCATCAAAATTGGAAGTTTCCATTTTTTCGGAATACATGTTGCTCATTGCTGCTTCCACGCTGCTTTTAGGGTTACCTTTTACGGCTGTTCATCAAACAATTTCTCGTTTTGTTCCAGGTACAGAGCATCAACGGGCACGGAATGTCTTGACATTGTCTGTAGGGGCTACCTTACCTTTCTTTTTAATTATCTTAGCAATTACCATAATCGTTGGCCAGTTTGATGCTGCCGCCCAATTGATTGATGATTACAATTTTTCATTAGCTTTTGTACTTACATTTGCTGAGGGCATTAAATTATATGCATTTGCATATATCAATTCTACGCGCCGGAAAAGATTTTTTCTTGCGCTAACGATAATCGAGCATATTATTAAGGTATCATTAATAGCCATTATAGTAATTTATGAATACGGAACCGTTGGTTTGATCGTTAGCTCCATTGTCGTCGCGAATGTCTCGGTCATTCTTTTTTCTGGGGTATTGTTGCAAATTGATTGGAAGTATTTATCGGTCAAATCCTCATTTCAATCTCCATTGTTTATTGAGATTGTCGCTTTGTTCGCGCCACTGGCAGCTTGGTCGATATTTGGATGGTTGAGAGATATGTCTGGTCGTTATGTTATTGATGTTGTTCTTTCGAGAAATGAAGTGGCTGCATTTGCTGTATTATGCACTCTTACATCGCTGATTCCAGGCATTGTAAATGCTCTGGTCGGCAATTACTATACGCCAATAATGTATCGGAGACATAACTCAAAAGAGGTGTCAATCGAACGAAGTGTTGATCTACTTATATTGAAGACGTTTGCCTTTACCGTTGTGTTGGTCGGCACGGCCTTCTTGGCAGCAGATAAACTTGTTGTACTAGCTTCTGGAAAATCTTACCAATCCATTGCAGTGTACCTACCTTTTACAATTTTTGCGTATTCTATTTATATGATATCTACGATTGCAACGACTGAGTTGTATGTAAATTCAAAAGTTAAATTATTGTTCATTCCAAACGTACTTGCGGGATTTGTTGGCGCACTTTCTATTTACTATTTTTCATGTAGTCTTGGTTTTTTCGGTGCGGTGGTTGGCTACGTGGTAACATACTTAACCTACGCATTAGCTGTATTTTTCCTCATTTTTTGCTATCGACGCAATACAGTTCGGAATGTTAATTTAATTTCATAGTTGAAGATGTATTATATAATTAAATTCATATGACGGTAATTTTTTTTGTAAAACAACCTACGGAAGGGTAGCAGCATGTCATCTACATATAATTTATATCTCACGCGATTGTTATCAAAAATATTTCCTTTCAAAAAAACTTGGGCCCGCGCCCAGGATTATGAGTTATATCACGCTATTCTTGGCATGCGCAATATCGGCATTGATAAAATGCGCGAGTGGCAAGTCAATAAAATGTCAAGTGGTTATATTAATCCTGCAACCTATCGCGAGTTTTTTGATTCTGATGCGTCTAATTGGAGTGACTTCATAGAGCATATTCGAGATAGAAAATGTTTAGAAATTGGACCGAGTATAATAGGTGAAATAATTACATGGGACCTGGCCGCTGATAGGCATATAATTGAACCCTTGTTTGATGAAATTAATAGGTGGCAGATTGATAATCTGGGTTTTTCTTTGTTTGAAGGAATTAGGCCGCACTCGGTTGGAGCCGAAGTGCTCGTGACCGATTTGGTTGGTGAAATTGATGGTGCAATATTTTGTCGAAACTGTATCGATCACTCTCCGGATTGGGTGTTTATATTGGCAAATATAAGTCATTATGCCAGGCCAGGGTGTAAGCTGTTACTATGGAATGACTTAGATCACTCCGGAACAGCTGATCAGGGGCACTACGATATAACAAAGGATACTCAAGCTTTCAAGAGATTAGTTCAAGCTTTCGGCTTCGAAATAATCAGGGAGTATCAGGATGTAAATAGAACTGAGTTAAACTGGGGTTGTTTTGCGCAAAAACTTTAATCAATACCTATGTCGGGTTTGTTTGTCTTCGCCAATTATTAGTCGCCCCTGCAAAACCTCTACAACCCGCATGAATGCTGGCGATCTGGGGTGATTCCGAATGTTCAAAACTCCCAAAGACATATTCAATCGAGTCTGTTTTCTGGGAGTTTTTGAAAGCAGCGCCATGACCGACGATTTCTTCCGCAACCGCCTGGACCAGATGATTGATTTGCGCCACCCGCTGGCGGTGCTGGCCAATCGGATGCCCTGGCAAGAGATCGAGGCGTCCCTGGCCCAACGCTGGGCGCGCCAGCTCAAGGCTGGCAAGAAGGTCGAGGATCTGGACCTGTTTGGTCCGGTGTCGGCGGTCACCGGCGGCGGTATCTCCAACGCCGGCCGGCCACGTCTGCCCACCCGGCTGATGGTGGCGCTGCTGTACCTCAAGCACGCCTTCAACGAGAGCGACGAAGACGTCATCGAGCGCTGGGGCGAGACGCCCACCTGGCAATACTTTTCGGGCAATGAATATTTTGAGCACCGCTGGCCGTGTGACCCGACCCAGCTCGGGCGCTTTCGCAAGCTGCTCGGTGAAGACGGTGTCGAGGAGTTGCTGGCCCGTACCCTAGAGGTGGCGGTGGCCCTCAAGCTCATTGCCCGCAAGGAGCTGACCCGCGTGATCGTGGACTCGACCGTTCAGGAAAAGGCCGTGGCGCATCCCACCGACAGCAAGCTTCTGGAGACAGCCCGAGCCAAGGTGGTCGATGCGGCCAAGGCCCATGGCATTGAGCTCAAGCAAACCTATGCCAAGGAAGGACGTGAGCTTCGTTTCAAGGCGGGTCGCTATGCCCATGCCCGTCAGTTTCGACGGATGCGCAAAGTCATCAAACGCCAGCGCACCATCGTCGGTAGGCTGCAGCGGGAAGTGGACCGCAAGATGAGCGTGCTCAGCCTGGCCGTGCAAGAGATGTTGGGTCATACCCTGGACAAGGCCAAACGGCTGGTGGCACAGACTGGTAGCCGCAAGACGGTGGGCAACCGGGCCAAGCTCTACAGCTGGCATGCCCCGGAGATCGAGTGCATCTCCAAGGGCAAGAGTCGCAACCCCTACGAGTTTGGCGTGAAGGTGGGCCTGGCCATGACGCTCAAGGGCAACCTGATCGTGGGCGCCAGAAGCTTTCCCGGCAATCCGTATGACGGGCATACCATGCACGAGCAGATCGAACAGAGCACGATCCTGATGCAGGGCCTGGGCGTCAGGCCTGAGGTGGTCTATGCCGACCTGGGCTACCGGGGTGTGGATAAGGACAACCCGGACATCGAGATCAAACACCGGGGCAAAGACAAGAGATTGACCGACGAAGAGCGCAGACTGCTCAAACGCCGCCAGGCAATCGAGCCGATCATCGGGCACCTCAAGGCCGATCACCGCATGGACCGATGTCACCTCAAGGGATCAGAAGGCGATGCGCTGCACGCGGTGCTGTGCGCGGCGGGCTACAACATCCGCTGGCTGCTGCGGATGATCGCCAAGAAAGGCCTGGGCCTTTTGTTGTGCCTGTTGCAGGCTGCCGGTTTGGCGGCCCTGATTGCATCACTGGCCGGAATCATCGGCCGAAACCGAATGCAAGACTCAGATCAGCAATGGGTGCTGGCTTGAAATGAATTTTGCAGGGACGACTAAATACTAACGTAATCAAATCTGCTCGAGGGTTACCGAATGCTTGCTGTTTTGATCGGTTTTTTTCCATACGCGAGCTTATTGATTTTTTTTGTGTTTGGTGTGCTGAATTCTAAGAAGCTGAGTGCGGGCATTATTCACTTTGCATTAATAATTTTAGCAACATTGTTTATTTTTGGTGGAACTCTTCGGCTGTTTCAATTTCATGAATATGATGATTTTACTAATTATTATTTACACTTTATTGATCTTGATGATTTCAAAGATGTTGAGGTGTTTTTGTATTATGACCCATTCTTCTATTTAATTCTTTATCTATTCAGATTGCTAGGCGTTTCTTCAATCGAAATGTTATATGCCTCGCTGAGTTTCTTGTCCTTGCTTTCGCTTTTCTTGTTGATCAAGAAGGTTAAAAGTCATTCAAGTATTTTATTTGCGTCATTGACGATATTGTCGCCTTTTTTTGTAATATATACTGGTCAATTTGTTAGGCAGTCCTTGGCTTTGGGCGTGCTTTTATTCGTTCTTTCGTTGCATGGCCGTAGATCTCGCTTGATTGGTTTAGTCTTAGCAAGTGCAATACATCTCTCAGCACTATTAGCTTTACCGGCTTTATTCATTGAAAAAGTTAGGGTGGAGAGGGCTTTAAAAATATTTGGTTTTTTTGTATTGATTGCC
>Ga0256340_1000188_pt1 | contig 10660 bp, 10 predicted proteins | sample AtltaT_3_FD_183807 | JGI IMG/M metagenome (GOLD analysis project Ga0256340, IMG submission 183807) | Metatranscriptome of freshwater microbial communities from Altamaha River, Georgia, United States - Atl_Colum_RepC_8h (Metagenome... | ecosystem: Environmental > Aquatic > Freshwater > River...
TGCAACTCGCCATGCTCGCCAAAACCGGCGCGCCGTCGTGGAGTGGCCCTTCCTTGGGAGAAGACTTTGGCCGCGTCGAGCCCGACGACATCACCCTCGCGTGTTTTGACGACCTGGTCTCGGGGCAGGGCGAGGGAACGGGGTGGCGTCTGCCGCGTGCGCACGCCCAGGCCCCGTCGCGTGCGGACGGGGTTTGGGCGAAGAACGCCACGCTGTGGGGCGGTAACTTGACCGTGCTCACCGCCTTGCTCGGCACGCCCTACTTCCCGCAAGTCCGCGGGGGCATCTTGTATTTGGAAGACATTGCCGAGCACCCGTATCGCATTGAGCGCATGCTCACCCAGCTCTTGCATGCGGGTGTGCTCGGTGCGCAAAAAGCCATCGTGCTTGGGCAATTCACCGATTACAAACTCGGGCCGCACGACCGCGGGTTCAATTTCGCGCAGGTGGTGAACTGGCTGCGCGCGCAAGTCAAGGCGCCGGTGCTCACCGGCCTGCCTTTTGGCCATGTGCGCACCAAGGTGTGCTTGCCCACGGGCTTGCCTGTCTCATTGGTGGTGGAAGGCCAAGACGCCTTGCTGCTCTGGGCCCATGAGGGCAACTGAGCGATTCCGAATTGAAAAACATGAACAGGGAGTTTCCATGAAAGCCTACACACAGCATTACATCAACGGTCAGTGGGTGAACGCCCAATCCGCAGCCGTCTTTGAAGTGCACGACTCCACCACCGAGGCGGTTTTCGCGACGGTCCCCCAGGGCACGCGTGCCGAAGCCGAACAAGCGGTGCTGGCCGCGCGCAAGGCCTTTGAGAGCTGGTCGCAACTGCCGGTCGAGACCCGTTGCGCCTACATTGACAAGGTGGTCGAGGGGCTCAAGGCCCGGACCGATGAAATGGCCCAAACCATTGCGCGCGAGGTGGGCATGCCCATCAAGCTCGCCAAAATGATTCAAGTGGGCGGCCCCGTGTTCAACTGGGGCAACGCCGCGAAAGTGGCGCGCCGTTTTGAGTGGGAGAAAAAAGTGGGCCACTCGCTTGTGGTGCGCGAGCCCATTGGGGTGGTGGGGTGCATCACCCCCTGGAATTTCCCCTTGAACCAGATCACGCTCAAAGTCGCGCCGGCCTTGGCTGCGGGCTGCACGGTGGTGCTCAAGCCCAGCGAAATCGCGCCCTTGAACGCCATGATCCTGGCCGAAATCATTCACGAGGCGGGATTCCCGCCCGGCGTGTTTAACCTCGTCAACGGCACGGGGCCCGAAGTCGGTGAGGTGTTGGCCAGCCACCCCGAAGTGGACATGGTGAGCTTTACCGGCTCGACCCGCGCGGGTCGACGCGTGGGCGAACTCGCGGCGCAGACCATCAAGCGCGTGGCCCTTGAGCTTGGCGGCAAATCGGCGAGCGTGATCTTGCCCGATGCCGATCTGGAAGCCGCCGTCAAAGGCACGGTCTCGGCCTGTTTGCTCAACAGCGGTCAAACCTGCTCGGCTCACACGCGCATGCTGGTGCATGTCTCGCAGCTCGATCAGGCCAAAGCCTTGGCGCGCGCGGCCATCCTCAAGATGACCTTGGGGCCAAGTCTGGAAGAGGGCAGTCGCTTGGGTCCTTTGGTGAGCGCCGCGCAGCGCGACCGCGTGCAACAACTCATCACGCAGGGTCTGGCCGAAGGCGCCGAATTGGTGGTCGGAGGCCCACAAACGCCCGAGGGACTGAGCCAAGGCTATTTTGTGCAGCCCACCGCCCTCGTGGTGCAACGCCACCACACCTTGGCGCGGGAGGAGATTTTTGGTCCCGTGCTGGTGATTCTGGCGTACGCCAACGAAGACGAAGCGGTGGCGATTGCCAATGAGACGGTGTATGGCCTGGGCGGCGGCGTCTGGAGCCAAGACGAAGCCCATGCCATGGCCGTGGCCCGTCGCATGCGCACCGGGCAGGTCGACATCAATGGCGCGCCCTTCAATGGCAACGCGCCTTTTGGGGGTTACAAACAATCGGGTAATGGCCGTGAAAACGGCGTTTACGGTTTTGAGGAGTTCCTCGAATACAAGGCTATGCAACTCAAGCCCAGCGAAACATAATTCACCATGAACACCGGCCCCCACATTCCTTTTGAGACCAGCGCCCGCTACCCCGATCCTCGGGTGCAGGTGCTTGACGAGCGTTTCCTCCCCTACCGCATCTTTAGCGCGAGCGTGGAGCAACTCGCCAGTGGCCTGCGCTGGGCCGAAGGGCCGGTGTGGTTTGGCGATGGGCGCTACCTCTTGCTCTCGGATATTCCGAACAACCGCATCGTGCGCTGGGATGAAGAAACCGGCTTGCTCAGCAATTACCGCGCCCCTTCCAACAACGCCAATGGCCTGGCCCGCGACCGCGAAGGGCGCTTGATCACCTGTGAGCACCTCACCCGTCGCATCACCCGCACCGAGCACGATGGCCGCATCACGGTGTTGGCCGATCGTTTTGACGGCAAGCGCCTGAACTCCCCCAATGACATCATTTGTCAGCGCCAAGGGCCGTTGGCCGGGGCGATTTGGTTCACCGATCCGCCCTTTGGCATCGCGGGCGATTGGGAGGGCGAGCCCGCCGAGGCCGAGCTGCCCCACGCGGTCTACCGCATCGATCCGGATGGGCAGCTGCGTCAAGTCATCACCGATTTGGCCGGGCCCAATGGCCTCGCGTTCAATCCGGATGAATCCATCTTGTATGTGGTGGAGAGCCGCGCCCAACCTTCGCGCCTGATTTGGGCGTATGACGTGGCGGCGGATGGTTCGCTCAGTGGCAAGCGCTGCGTGGTCGATGCGCGGGGTCCCGGTGCCTTAGACGGCTTCGCGGTGGATCAGGATGGCAACCTCTGGTGTGGCTGGGGCAGCAGCGGTGCGCTCTCGGCCGATCCCGCCGCGCTCGACGGCGTGCGCGTCTTTAGCCACGAAGGGGTGGCCTTGGCGCACATTTCATTGCCCGAGCGGTGTGCGAATGTGTGTTTTGGCGGCGCCAAACGCAACCGGCTCTTCATGGCCAGCAGCCATTCGCTTTACGCCCTTTACGTGCACACCCGCGGGGCTTGAGTTTTAGCCCGCGCGTGCGGCGTGGCCAATTTCGAAATCGTTGAGACCGCTCACGTCTTGTCCGCGCAAGAGCCACAAGGGGCGGGTCGCAAAGCTCACGGGCACGCCGCTTTTACCGTCCACCGGGCGCAGGTTGCGGTCAAAGTGCGAACTCGCGGGCATGTAGCGCAGGGCGGCGCCCGTGCGACGGATGCCGGAGCGATTGGCGTCGGCACCGTGAATCATGTAGACATCGTGCATCGACATCTGCCCGGGCTGGAGTTCGAGGTCCACTGCCGCTTGCGGGTCAAAGGCGCCGTCGGCCATGCGTTGCTGCAAGGTGAGGTCGGTGCGGTCTTCGTGCAGGTGCGGGAACAGCTCTTTGTTGCGGTGTGAGCCGGGAATCACGCGCAGGCATCCGTTCTCCCGCGTGCTCGGCTCAAGCGCCACCCACACCGTGCAAGTCGCCAGCGGTCGAATGGGCCAATAGTGGCCGTCTTGGTGCCAGGGTGTCTCGTAGCCCTCTTGCGCAGGTTTGCAAAACACATGGCAGCCCCACAGGATGATGTTGGGCCCAATGAGCTGCTCGACCAAATCCACGATGGGCGGGTGCATGGCCAAGTCCAAGAAGCGACGACTCCCGCGCACGCCTTCGCCGTTGTCCCCTTGCACATGGGCACTCACGAGTTTTTCCGGGCGCACGCCGGGGTTGTCGCGAATGAGTTGGTTGAGCGCGTCTTGCAGCTCTTGCACAAAGGCGGGCTCGAGGCGGTAGTCGGGAATCAGATAGCCCTCGCGTTGGTAGGACTCGATTTGGGCGGGCGTGAGGCGGGCGGACATGGGCATCTCCTCTAGGGGGGGCGGTCAGTAGGTGGCACGCCCCCCGCTGATGTCAAACACCGAAGCGGTGGTGAAACTGCAATCGGGGCTGCTGAGCCAGCCGACCATGGCGGCGATTTCATCCACCGTGACAAACCGGCCCATGGGTATTTTGCCCAACATGAAGGCGATGTGCTCGGGCGTCATTTGGTCAAAAATAGCGGTTTTGGCGGCAGCCGGAGCCACTGCGTTGACCAGGATGTTTCGGGTGGCAAGCTCTTTGCCGAGCGATTTGGTGAGCGCGATCACCCCGGCCTTGGATGCGCTGTAGTGGCTGGCGTTGGGGTTGCCCTCCTTGCCGGCCACCGAGGCGATATTGACAATCCGCCCCCATTGGCTTTTGAGCATGTGGGGCACGACCGAGCGGCAGGTGAGGTAGGGGGCCACGAGGTTGACCTCAATCACACGGCGCCACACTTCAGGTGCGAGCTCCCAAGTGGGCCCATTCCCCCCCGTGATGCCCGCGTTGTTCACCAAAATGTCAATTTGGCCCATGGCCTTGGCCGCGGCAGCCGTGGCCTCTTCGACTGCCTGGGCGTCGGTGAGTTCCACCGTGTGCGCGTGGGTTTTGCCAAGCGGGGCCAATGCGGCCTGGGCCTCGCGCAAACGATCGGCATCGATGTCCCAGAGCGTCACCTCGGCACCGGATTGCAGAAAACGCTGGCAAACCGCAAGGCCAATGCCTTGGGCCCCACCCGTGACGATGGCCTTGCGGCCGCGCAGATCCAAGGTGTTCATGAGAGTCCTTTCAGGGTTTGGGCGGCAGTGGGCAAGGCCTGGCAGTCGGCGATGTACTGGCGAATGATGTCTTCAAACGAGGCCTCGGGCTTGAGCCCCAGGGCCAGCGCGCGGTCGGCACGCGCGCCCGTGGGCCAGCGCGCGACGATACCCGCAATGCGCTCATCGCGCTCAAACCGAACGCGGGCACGCACGGCAGGACCGGCCACCGCCGCCAAGGCATCGAGCATTTGCGCCACCGTCACATTCAAGGCCGGCAAGTTCAAGGCCGTGCGCCCACCGTAGGCTTCGCGCGAGGCCTCAAAAACCTGAATCAAGCCCTCCACCGTGGCGCGCGGAGAGGAGACCGGGTGCGCCACTTCCGGGGCGACGGGGCAAATGGCCTCTTCACCGGCGAGGGGCTCGCGAATGATGCCGCTGAAGAACGAGGAGGCCGCGCCGTTGGGCCGGCCAGGGCGTACGGTGACGGTCATCAAGCGGGCGCTACGCCCATCGATGAAGCCTTTGCGGGTGTAGTCGGCCACCAGATGCTCACAAATATGCTTCTGGATGCCATACGAGGTTTGCGGCGTGGGCAAGGTGGTGTCGGTCACGATGGCCGGCATGGGCACGGCATCGTCAGGGCCGAAAACCGCCACGGAGCTGGAGAAGACCAAGCGCACCGGCGCATGGCCCGCCATTTGGTGGCTGCGCAGGGATTCGAGCAACGCGCGGGTGCTCTCCAAATTCGAGCGCATGCCCAAATCGAAATCGGCCTCGCATTCGCCCGAGACGGCCGAGGCCAGGTGAAAGACGCCATCGAGCTTCAAGCTCGCGAGTTGCGCGCACTGCTCGAGCAGCGGCCCGGTCATGACTTGCACCAGCGGATGCGCTGCCAAATCGGGCGGTGCGGGGAATTGGTCGGCCAAGATGACGGTCTCGAGGGCGCGTCCCCCGAGTTGGCCGCGTGCGAGGAGGGTGCGGGCGAGGCGGGCGCCAATAAAGCCCGCGCCTCCGGTGATGAGCAGTCGCATGGTGATTCTCGTGAGTCAAGCAGGGGAGGGAGACCGACGACGCCCCTTGATGGGCGGCGCCGGGGTGGCGAGAGAGGGGAGTTTGCGACGGCTCGCCAACACCAACTCGATGTCGTCGTGCGCATCGTCAATGAGTTTGCGCGCCGCGCGCTCGGCGCGCTCGGGCTTTTGGGCGATCACCGCATCCAAGACCGCGCGGTGCAGGGGCAGGGAGTTGGCCGGCCCGTTGGGTTTGGAGGTCGAGATCTCAAAACTCGTGCGCAACAAGGCGCCGATGGCCTTGCTCATTTGAATCATCATGCGGTTGTGTGACGCGCGCATGAGGCCTTGGTGAAACAGCAAATCGTGGCGCACGTAATCGCCCCCAAATTCAATGGCCGCTTGCATGCCCGCGTATGCGGCCTCCAAGTGCGCGATGTCTTCAGGGGTGGCACGGCTTGCCGCCATGCCCACGGCGGCGGGCTCGACCAGGCTGCGCAACTCTTGCAAGTCGCGTAAAAAAGCGCGCGTCATGCCCACCTTGGTGAGCCAGCCCACGAGCTGCGGGTCAAACCAGTTCCATTGATCGGCCTCTAAAACCCGCGTACCCACCTTGGGGCCGGTGCTGATCATGCCCTTGGCCACCAGTGATTTGATGGCCTCACGCACCACCGTCCGGCTCACCCCATAGGACTCGCACAACACGGTCTCGGGGGGAATGGCGGTACCCGGCGGGTAGTGCCCAGACGCAATGGCTTCACCCAGCAAATCCAGGGTGTGACCCAGCATGTTTTTGATGGCCATGGGCGTGGTCCTTGTGGGTGGCGTCAGGCGGTGGCGGTGTTGAACTGAATTTGCACCTTCATGGCCTTGGTTTTATCGGCGGCCAACTCAAAAGCCGCAAGCGCCTCGCCCATGGGCAGCACATGCGAGATGACCGGACGCCCGTCGACCAAGCCCTCGCTGAGGAAACGCACGGCGACGGCGAACTCCTCATGAAAGCGGAAGGTGCCGCGCAACTCCAACTCTTTGGCGACCAAGGCATTGAGCGGAAGGGCCGAGTCGCCACCGAGCCCAACGGCCACAATCACGCCGCGCGGCATGACCACCTCCAGCCCCTGGCGCAAGGCCTGGGGGCTGCCCGAGGCCTCAAACTGCACCGCAAACTGGCCTTTGTCGGCTTTGAAGGGGTCGAGTGCCTGCGGGTTCTCGGCCAAATTCAACACCTCGTCGGCCCCCATTTTCTGGGCCACGGCTAAGGCGGCGGCGCTCAAATCGGCCGCCACGATGCGCGCCGCACCGGCGCGGCGCAGCGCCCCAATGAGCAAATTGCCAATCGGGCCGCAACCGGTGACGAGCACCGTTTTGCCAAACACCGAGCCCGCCCGTGCGATGGCGTGCAAACCCACGGAGAGGGGTTCGGCCAAGGCGGCCAAGGACAAATCCATGTCGTCGCGCAGGGGGTGGGCTTGATAGGCTTCAATCACCAAGTCTTGTCGAAACGCGCCCTGAATGTGGGGAAAGCGCATGGCGCTGCCGTAAAAACGCATGTCGAGGCAGTGGTTCTGATGCCCCCTTTGGCAGTAAACGCACTGTCCGCAGGGCCGCGATGGCGAGATGGCCACGCGCTGGCCGGGGCGCAAGTGTTGCACCGCTTGGCCCACCTCCGCCACGATGCCCGAGACTTCGTGGCCCAGCACCATGGGTTGCTGCAAGCGCACCGTGCCAAAGCCGCCATGTTGGAAGTAATGCAGATCCGAGCCGCAAATGCCGCCGTGTGCGACGTGGACGCGCACCTGCTGGGGGCCGAGGGTATCGGTGGGAAAGGATTCGACGCGCAAATCCATGGGGGCGTGACAGACGAGGGCTTGCATGAGGGGCTCCTTATAGCTGGGCGGTCACGCCGCCATCGACATACAGCACATGGCCGTTGACAAAACTCGACGCATCGCTGCAGAGAAAAACCGCCGCAGGAGCGAGCTCCTCGACGTCTCCCCAGCGACGGCTCGGTGTACGCTGGGTGAGCCAGTTGGAGAAGGTGGTGTCTTGCACCAGTTTTTCCGTGAGCTCGGTCTTGAAATAACCCGGGCCAATGGCGTTGACTTGCAGTCCGAGCGGGCCCCAGTCGATGGCCATTCCCTTGGTGAGCATTTTCAAGGCGCCTTTGGTGGCCATGTAAGGGGCAATGCCGGGGCGGCCCAGCTCGCTTTGCACCGAACAAATGTTGACGATCTTGCCGCGCCCGCGCGCGATCATGAAGGGCGCCACGGCATGCCCCACCAAAAAGGCGCTATCGAGGTTGGTGCGAATGATCTCATGCCATTGCGCGGGGGTGAACTCATGCAAGGGGGCCCGGCGCGTCATGCCCGCGTTGTTGATCAAAATCTCGAGCGCCCCAATGTCGCGCTCGATGGCGGCAACGGCTGCTTGGACCGCGTTGGCGTCAGAGACATCAAAGGCGGACACATGCACCGTGTGCCCCTCCCCGCGCAGGGTTTGGGCGGCATGTTGGAGTTTCTCGGTGTTGCGCCCGTTGAGCACAACTTGCGCGCCGGCTTGGCACAGGCCGCGCGCCAGGGCCAGCCCGATTCCCGTGGAGGAGCCGGTGATGAGGGCCAGACGGCCATCGAGACGAAAGGTTTGGGCGGTGATCATGTGGAGTGTTCGGCCAAGTGCGAGAGCACTTGTTGCAAAAGGTCTTCGGGAGAGCTTGCCACATCGAGGTGTAGCGCGTCCTCATCGGCGCCGGGGACTTCGAGGGTGCGCAGCTGGCTCTGCAAGAGGGAAGGGGGCATGTAGTGCCCCTGACGCGCGGCCAAGCGCTCTTGCAAGAGCGCTTCGCTGCCGTGCAAGTGGATGAACTGCAGCGGCAGGCCGGTGGCCCGCAGGCGATCCCGATAGCGCCGCCTCAAGGCTGAGCAGGTGAGCACCACCCCTTGGGCGGGCGGTGCGTCGAGCAAGGCTTGCGCGATGGCGTCGAGCCATGTGGCCCGGTCTTCGTCGGTCAGCGGGGTGCCTGCGCGCATGAGGGCGATGTTGCGCGGTGGGTGCAGATCGTCGCCCTCGATGTAGGTGAGGTGCAATTTCTCCGCCAAGGCGCGCGCCAGCGTGGACTTGCCACTGCCACTCACCCCCATGAGAACGGCACGCAGGGCTGTCATGTCAGTTCACGCGTTGGCCGCTTTGCCCGTCAAAGAGGTGAACTTTGGCCGGATCGATTTGCAGATGAATCCGATCATCCGGATGCACATTCGGGCGGCCGTGCGTGACCACCACAAAGCGTTGATCCCCTACCTGCACGAGCAACTCGGTTTCGGCGCCAGTGGGCTCGATCACCACGACCTTGGCTTCCACGCCCTGATCGCCCAAGCGAATGTCGGTGGGACGGATGCCGAAGTGCAAGCTGCTGCCGGCGCTCAACTCGGCCAAGCCGGACGGCAGGGGCCAGGTTTGACCGCAGGCATCTAGTCCGTTGGGGAGCACCTTGCCTTTGATGATGTTCATGGCTGGGGAGCCAATGAATTGCGCCACAAACAGATTGCCTGGACGGTCAAAGAGCTCCAAGGGGGTACCAATTTGTTCAATGATGCCATCGTGCATGACCACGATGCGATCGGCCATGGTCATGGCCTCGATTTGATCGTGGGTGACGTAGACCGTGGTGGTCTTGAGGCGCTGGTGCAAGGCCTTGATCTCGGCGCGCATGGCCACACGCAGCTTCGCGTCAAGGTTGGAGAGCGGCTCGTCAAAGAGGAAGACCTTGGGGTCGCGCACGATGGCGCGGCCCATCGCCACCCGTTGGCGCTGACCGCCGGAGAGCTCGCGCGGGTAGCGCTCGAGCAAGGACTCGAGGTTCAAGATGCGTGCGGCGTGCATCACGCGCTCGTTGATGGCGTTGGGGTCCTCTTTGCGCAGCTTGAGCGAGAAGCCCATGTTCTCACGCACGGTCATGTGCGGGTAGAGCGCATAGCTCTGGAAGACCATGGCGATGTCACGGTCCTTGGATTCCAGGTCGTTGATGACCTGATCGTCAATGCGAATTTCACCGCCGGAGATTTCTTCCAGGCCTGCGAGCATGCGCAGGAGCGTGGATTTGCCACAGCCCGAGGGGCCGACCAGAACCACGAACTCACCGGAATGAATGTCAAAACTGATGCCGTGAATGACCTTGACCTTCTGGCCGTAGATTTTTTCAATGTTGCGAAACGAGACGGATGACATGCAGAAGATCCTCAGCTTTTCACTGCGCCGGCCGTCAGGCCGGAAACCATATACCGCTTGAAGGCGTAGTAGATGGCGGCGGGGGGGAGGGCATAGATCAGGCCGGTGGCCATGAGCAATTCCCAGGGGGAGTCGTCGGCTTGGAGGAAGTTGCCCAAGGCCACAGCCAAGGTGACATCCTCATCGCGCGACAACAACAAAAACGCGTACAGGTATTCGTTCCACGCGAGCAGAAGCGAATAGGTGCCCACCGCCACCAGCGAGGGCAGCATAAGGGGGAGGTAGACCAGGTAAAAGAGCTGCAGCGGGGTGGCCCCGTCCATGCGCGCGGCTTCATCGAGTTCGTAGGGCAGCTTGTCGCTCGCCTGCTTCAACACCCAGATGCAATAAGGCGAGGCAATGGTGACCATGGCCAGAATGAGTGCCCACTGGTTGTTGAGCAAACCATAAAGCCCCATGGTCTTATACATGGGCACCGCCAAAAACGCCGCGGGAATGAAGTAGGTGAACAAGGCCATGTTCATGACCGTGCGCCCGCCCTTCACTTTCAGACGGCTGATGGCGAATGCTGCAAAAGTGGCAATCAGCAAGGTCAGGAAACCCACCGTCAGTGCAATCAGCAGTGAGTTGCCCATTTGCACCCAGAAATGATCCAGGTAGAAATGTTTCTGGTGGAACACGAAGTCAAAGTTCTGCAGTGTGGGCTCTTTGGGCCACAGGCGGCCCGAGGTGGCGGAATCTTTGGAGGAGATCGTGAAAATGAACATGTGGTAGATCGGCACCAGCGTCCA
>Ga0256340_1000197_pt1 | contig 10477 bp, 10 predicted proteins | sample AtltaT_3_FD_183807 | JGI IMG/M metagenome (GOLD analysis project Ga0256340, IMG submission 183807) | Metatranscriptome of freshwater microbial communities from Altamaha River, Georgia, United States - Atl_Colum_RepC_8h (Metagenome... | ecosystem: Environmental > Aquatic > Freshwater > River...
CGCCGAGTTACTGAACAACTTGCAGGGCGATTCACAAAACCTGCTAAAGCGTTCGCCAGGCTCCGGGTTTCAGGGTCGGCAACGCCGACAAACCTTTGAAACCAGGAGCTTTTTTCATGGCCAACGATTTCCTCTTCACTTCCGAGTCCGTCTCTGAAGGCCACCCCGACAAGGTCGCCGACCAGATCTCCGACGCGATTCTGGACGCCATCTTCGAGCAGGACCCCCGCTCGCGCGTGGCCGCCGAAACCCTGACCAACACAGGTCTGGTGGTGCTGGCCGGCGAAATCACCACCCAAGCCAACGTCGACTACATCCAGGTCGCGCGCGACACCATCAAGCGCATCGGCTACGACAACACCGAATACGGCATCGACTACAAAGGCTGCGCCGTGCTGGTGGCCTACGACAAGCAGTCCAATGACATCGCCCAGGGCGTGGACCACGCGTCGGACGACTTCCTCAACATCGGCGCGGGCGACCAGGGCCTGATGTTCGGCTACGCCTGCTCGGAAACGCCCGAGCTGATGCCCGCCCCCATTTACTACGCCCACCGCCTGGTCGAGCGCCAGGCCCAGCTGCGCAAGGACGGGCGCCTGCCCTTCCTGCGTCCGGACGCCAAGAGCCAAGTCACCATGCGCTATGTGGACGGCAAGCCCCACAGCATCGACACCGTGGTGCTGTCCACCCAGCACAGCCCGGACCAGTCCGAAACGGCCACGAAGATGAAGGCCAGCTTCACCGAAGCCATCATCGAAGAGATCATCAAGCCGGTGCTGCCCAAAGAGTGGCTGCAAGACACGAAATACCTGATCAACCCCACCGGCCGCTTCGTCATCGGCGGTCCGCAGGGTGACTGCGGCCTCACGGGCCGAAAAATCATCGTGGACACCTACGGTGGTGCCTGCCCGCACGGCGGTGGTGCATTCAGCGGCAAGGACCCGTCCAAGGTCGACCGCTCGGCCGCCTACGCCGCCCGCTACGTAGCCAAGAACATCGTGGCCGCAGGCCTGGCCGAGAAGTGCCAGATCCAGGTGGCCTACGCCATTGGCGTGGCCCGTCCGATGAACATCACGGTCAACACCCTGGGCACCGGCAAGGTGTCGGATGACAAACTCTCTGCGCTGGTGGCCGAGCACTTCGACCTTCGTCCGAAAGGCATCATCCAGATGCTGGACCTGCTGCGCCCGATCTACAGCAAGACCGCCGCCTACGGCCACTTTGGCCGCGACGAGCCCGAGTTCACTTGGGAAAAAACCGATAAAGCTGCAGCATTGCGTGCTGCAGCAGGGCTGTAAGCTCAGTCATACAGCGCACACAGCGGGCCGCATCCCTCATGGGCTGCGGCTTTTTTCATGGTTCAGGCCACCGACGGCTGCGGCCAATGGTCCGGACAATGGGTTTTCGACACAAGGAGATCCGATGTTCAAGGACCGACTGCAGGCTGCCGGCCTGCTGGCCGAAAGGCTGCTGCGCTACAAAGGCCAGTCACCGCTGATTCTGGCCATTCCACGAGGTGCCGCCCCCATGGGCGTAGTGCTGGCGCAGCGCCTGGCCGGAGAACTGGATGTGGTGCTGGTGCACAAGCTTTGCGCCCCCTTTCAGCCGGAACTCGCGGTCGGCGCCATCGACGAGAGCGGACATGCTTCGATCGCACCGCATGCCGCCTCGGTCGGCGCGACGCCGACCTGGATCACCGCCGAAAAAAACCGGCAGTTGCAGGTCCTGCAGGCACGACGGCGCCATTACAGCCCTTTGCGTACACCGGTTCCGGTGGCAGGCCGCGTGGTGATCGTGGTCGACGACGGTCTGGCGACCGGCGCCACCATGCAAGCCGCGCTGACCGCCGTGCGGCGTGGCCATCCTGCACGGCTGGTCTGTGCCGTGCCGGTGGCCTCTGGCGAAGCCCTGGCACAGGTGCAGCCACTGGCCGACGAAATGGTCTGTCTGTCGGTGCCCCCCTTGTTCCAGGCGGTAGGACAGTTCTACGAGCACTTTGAGCAGGTCAGCGATGATGAAGTCGCCCAGTGCCTGCAACAACCCGGGCTGTTTGGTCTGTTGCCCGATCAGTCTGCAAAGACTTCCGCATCACGCAGCAAAAGCGCGGCCGCGTCCTTGGCCGCCAGCAAAGGCTGACCTTCCATCGGCCAGTCGATGCCGATGGCCGGGTCGTTCCAGAGCAGGCTGCGTTCGTGCTCGGGGTACCAGTAGTCGGTGGTCTTGTAGAGGAACTCGGCGCTTTCGCTGAGCACCACGAAGCCGTGCGCAAAGCCCGGCGGCACCCACATCTGCTTTTTGTTGTCGGCGCTCAGGCGTTCGCCCACCCACCGACCAAAGGTAGGGGAAGCCTGGCGCAGGTCCACCGCCACATCAAACACCTCGCCCTGTACCACCCGCACCAGCTTGCCCTGCGGGTGCTGGATCTGGTAGTGCAGGCCCCGCAGCACACCACACGCCGATTTGCTGTGGTTGTCCTGCACAAACGCCACGTTCAGACCGGTGGCCTGCGCGAAGTCACGGGCATTGAAAGACTCGAAGAAAAAACCACGGGCATCGCCAAATACCTTGGGTTCGAGGACCAGGACGTCGGGAATGGCGGTGGGGGTGACGGTGTAGGGCATAAAAGCTTTTGCTTTCATCCAGAGGTCTGGATCATTTCGTGTCATCCTCGGGCTTGACCCGAGGATCCATGGATTGCCCGGTCAAGCCGGGCAATGACCAAACCACTCTGGGGAACGGCGAGCATCAGGTCAACGAATCAGGTTCAGAAGGTACTGGCCATAGCCGTTCTTGGCCAGCGGCTGGGCCAGGCGCTCGATCGCGGCAGCATCGATCCACTTCTGGGCGAAGGCGATTTCTTCGGGGCAGGCCACCATCAGGCCCTGGCGCTTTTGCAGCGTGGCAATGAATCCAGCCGCTTCATGCAGGCTGTCGTGGGTGCCGGTGTCCAGCCAGGCGTAGCCCCGCCCCATGATCTCGACGTTGAGCTGGCCCATCTCCAGGTAGCGTTTGTTCACGTCGGTGATTTCGAGTTCACCACGGGCCGAGGGCCGGATGTCGGCGGCGATGTCACACACCTGCTGGTCGTAGAAATACAGGCCTGTCACCGCGTAATTGGACTTGGGCGACTTGGGTTTTTCTTCGATGCTGATGGCGCGTTGCTGCGCATCGAACTCGACCACACCGTAGCGCTCGGGATCGTGCACATGGTAGGCAAACACACTGGCGCCGGCACTGCGCGCGTTCGCACTGGCCAGCAGTTTGACCAGGTCGTGACCGTAGAAGATGTTGTCGCCCAGCACCAGCGCACTGGGGTCATTGCCGACGAAATCCTTGCCGATGATGAAGGCCTGCGCCAGCCCGTCCGGACTGGGCTGCACCGCGTAGCGGATGTTCATGCCCCACTGGCTGCCATCACCCAGCAACTCGCTGAAACGCGGCGTGTCCTGCGGCGTACTGATGAGCAGCACATCGCGGATGCCCGAGAGCATCAACGTGGTCAAAGGGTAATACACCATCGGCTTGTCGTAGACCGGCATGAGCTGCTTGCTCACGGCCTGCGTGACCGGGTACAGCCGGGTGCCGGAGCCCCCGGCGAGGATGATGCCTTTGCGCATGGAAGAGGTCTCCGGGAATTCAGAGCGGTGCCGACGAGCCAAAACGGCGGTCGCGTCCGGCAAACCAGCCCAGCGCTTCACGCAGCCGCTCGGGCTTGAAGTCGGGCCACAGGTCGTCGGTGAAAAACAGCTCGGCGTACGCTGCCTGCCAGAGCAGGAAGTTGCTGATGCGGGACTCGCCACCGGTGCGGATCAGCAGGTCCACCTCGGGGGCATCGGCCGTGCTCAGGTAGGGCAAGAGGCTGTCTTCACTCATGTCCTGCAGGCTCTGCCCCGGGTGTGCAGCCTGCCAGGCGCGTGCCGCCTGCAGCATGTCCCAGCGCCCGCCATAGTTGGCGCAGACCAGCAGCGTGATGCGGCTGTTGCTGGCGGTCTGGGCTTCGGCCTGCCGGATCAGCGCCTGCAACGGCTCCGAAAAACGCCCAATGTCGCCCAGCACGCGCAGGCGGACACCGTTGTCATTCATGCTGGAGACTTCGCGCTCCAGGTAGCTCATGAACAGGCCCATCAGGCTGCTGACCTCTTCTGCGGGCCGCTTCCAGTTTTCGGTGCTGAAAGCAAACAGGCTCAGGTAAGGCACGCCCATCTCGGCGCAGGTCTTGACGATGTCGCGCACCCGCTTGGCACCTGCGGCATGACCCAGCGCCGCCGGCATGTACCGGTTCTTGGCCCAGCGCCGGTTGCCGTCCATGATGATGGCGATGTGTTTCGGCAAGTTGGGCAAGGAAGCGTTCAAGGCGTGGACCGGTTCGGTGGCAGTTCAGTGATCGATTTTAGTGCGTTCGTACACCCTGGACCGGGCCATGAAAAAAGCACCGGACCAGAAGGACCGGTGCTTTGCGCTCAGGCCAGTCAGGCCAGGCCCGCGTCGGCTTTGGCTTTTTCGCAGGCGAGCAGGATGCGCTCAGGGGTGGCCGGAGCGTCCATGCGCACGACCGCCTTGTGGCCGGCGCTGGCCGCCACCGCGTCCTTGAGCGCGAAGAAGGCCGACAGGCCCAGCATCAGCGGCGGCTCGCCCGTGGCCTTGCTGTTGAAAGGCGTGGGTTTGAGGTTCTGGTTGTCAAACAGGCTCACATTGAAGTGCTCGGGCACGTCGCCGGCCACCGGGATCTTGTAGGTCGACGGGCCGTGGGTGAGCAGCTTGCCCTTCTTGTCCCAGATGCACTCTTCCATGGTCAGCCAGCCCATGCCCTGGATGTAGGCGCCTTCGATCTGGCCCTTGTCGATGGCGGGGTTGATGCTGCGGCCCACGTCGTGCACGATGTCCACCGCCTTGAGCCACCACTCGCCGGTGCGGGTGTCGATCTCGACTTCGCTCACGGCAGCGCCGTAGCAGTAGTAATAGAAAGCGCGGCCGTTGAGCGTGGTGAAGTCGTACTTGATCTCGGGCGTCATGTAGAAACCCGTGACCGACAGGCCCACGCGGTCCAGCCAGGCCTGCTTGGTCACATCCGACCAGTTGACCGACTTGCCGCCACCGTGCAGCTGGTTGTTGGCAAAGGTCACTTCTTCAGCTGCACAGCCCAGCATGCGGGCAGCCACGGGCTTGAGGCGCTCGCGCATCTGCGCGGTGGCGTTCATGATGGCCGCGCCGTTGATGTCGGCCCCGCTCGAGGCGGAGGTGGCCGAAGCGTTGGGCACTTTTTGCGAGTCGGTGGCGGTGATGCGCACCCTGTCCACGCTGATGCCCAGACCGTCGGCGCAGACCTGCGCCATCTTGGTGTTGAGGCCCTGGCCCATTTCGGTGCCGCCGTGGTTGCAGCTGACCGAGCCGTCCATGTAGACCACCAGCAGCGCGCCGCCCTGGTTGAGGTGCGTGGCCGTGAAGCTGATGCCGAACTTCAGCGGTACCAAGGCGATGCCGCGCTTGCGGGTTTTGCTCTTGGCGTTGAAGGCTTGGACGGCGGCGCGGCGCTCGGCGTACTTCGATTCCTGCTCGACCTGCGCGATCACCTTGTCACCCACCCAGTCTTCGATCAGCTGGTTGTACTGGGTGGTCATGGTGTCGGGCGTGCCGCTGACAGCCGGGTCCTGGTAGAGGTTGAGCTTGCGCACCTCCAGCGGGTCCTTGCCCAGCGTGGCGGCGATCTCGTCGATCACTGTCTCGATGCCGAACATGCCCTGCGGGCCGCCAAAGCCCCGGAAAGCGGTGGCGCTTTGGGTGTGGGTCTTGCAGCGGTGGCTGACCAGCTTGAGCGCGGGGATGTGGTATGCGTTGTCGATGTGCAGGCAAGCACGGTCATTCACCGGGCCAGAATAATCCGTGCTGTAGCCACAGCGCGAGGCGAGCATGATGTCAGCACCCAGGATTCTGCCGTTGTCATCGAAGCCCACCTCGTAATCGATGCGGAAGTCGTGGCGCTTGCCGGTGATGGTCATGTCGTCGTCACGGTTGACGCGCAGCTTGACCGGCTTTTGCAGCTTGAACGCCGCCAGGGCAGCGCTCTGACTGAAGATGCTGGCGTTGCCCTCCTTGCCGCCGAAGCCCCCGCCCATGCGGCGGCAGATCACCTCGACGTCGTTGGTGCTCAGGTTGAGCGCGGCAGCGGCTTCGCGCTGGTTGCCATCCGGGTGCTGGGTGGAACAGTACAGGGTAAGCTGGCCGTCTTCCTTGGGCACCGCGTAGGTGATCTGGCCTTCGAGGTAGAACTGCTCCTGCTGGCCGGTGCGCGTGGTGCCCTTGATCTTGTGGGGCGCGGCGGCAATGGCGGCTGCGGCGTCGCCGCGCACAATGCCTTTGGCCGGCATCACAAAGCTCTGGGCCTCCAGCGCTTCTTCGATGGTCAGGATGGGCTTGAGTTCCTTGACCAGCACCTTGGCCTTGGCAGCGGCTTCACGCGCGTACAGCATTTCGCGCGCCACCACCACGGCCACGGCCTGGCCAACAAACTCGACCTTGCCATCGGCCAGGAAGGGATCGTCGTGCACGATGGGGCCACAGTTGTTTTCTCCCGGGATGTCCTTGGCGGTGAACACCGCCACCACACCGTGCTGCGCCAGGATGGCGGCGCGGTCAATGCCTTCACCGATCAGCTCGCCGTGGGCCACGGGCGACTTGATGAGGGCGGCATACAGCGTGCCGGCCACTTCAGGAATGTCGTCGATGTAAGTGGCGCCGCCAGTGACGTGCAGGTGTGCCGATTCGTGCACGATCTCGGTGCCTTGCTGGATACCGGAGGCCGGCAGCAGATTCTTGATGGGCGTGGGTGCGTTCATTCAAGCCACCTCTTTCTGTTCTTCGATGAACTCAAGGACAAGGTTGCGGGCCACCAGCGAGCGGTAGGCCCAGGTGGCGCGCAGACCGTCACGGGCGGTGAAGCTGGCGGCAATCGCCGCATCCAGATCGGCTGCCTTCACGTCGGCAGGCGCCTGGCCTTCGAGCACGGCTTCGAGCTTGGGCGCGCGGCAGGGGGCCGGGGCCAGGCCGTTGTAGGCGAGCTTCACGCCGCTGAGCTTGCCGGCCTTGAGCGAATAGCTGATGGCCGCGCAGGTGGCCGAAATGTCCTGCTCGAAACGCTTGCTGACCTTGTGGGCGCGGAAGACCTGACCGGCCACCGGTTTGGGCAACTCGATCGCTTCGATGAACTCACCCGCCTGCAGCACGTTCTGCTTCTGGCCGGTGTAGAACTGGTCCAGCGCGACGGTGCGTGTCTTGTCACCGCGGCGCAGCACCAGCGTGGCATCCAGCGCCATCAGGCAGGGCATGGAGTCGCCAATCGGCGAGCCGTTGGCGATGTTGCCGGCCAGCGTGGCGGTCGAGCGGATCGGCGGCGAGCCGAAGCGGCGCAGCACCTCGGCAAAGTCGGGGTAAGCCTCAGCGATCAGGCCTTCGAGGGTCGCCAGCGACACCATGGCACCGATGCGCCAGGCTTTGGCGCTGTCCTCGACCTTGCGCAGCTCGTCCACATTGCCCAGGTACATGATGTGGTCGGGACGGCTGAACTGTTTGTTGACCTGCAGACCGATTTCAGTGCTGCCGGCCAGCAGCGTGGTGGTCGGGTTCTTTTGCAGGTAGTCGGCCACTTCGGCGATGGTGGCGGGCGAGACGAATTCATTGCCCTTTTTGGTGCGCACCACCGGCTGCACGATGATGTCGCCGTCCAGACTCAAGGTGGGCGTCTTGCTGCGGGCGATCTCCTTGAGCAGCGGCACGTCAGCGCTGTCGTCGATCTTGAGCTCGCTCTGGCGCTCGCAGGCTTTGCTGGCGGCGTCGATGATCGGCTTGTAGCCGGTGCAACGGCACAGGTTGCCGCTCAATGAGTCGGTGATCTGCTGGCGGCTGGGCTGGGGCAGCACCTGCACCAAGTTGACCAGGCTCATCACGATGCCGGGCGTGCAAAAACCGCACTGCGAACCGTGGCACTTGACCATCTCGTCCTGCACCGGGTGCAGCGTGCCATCCGCCTTTTTCAGGCTCTCAACGGTCTTGACCGATTTGCCGTCCAGCGAAGGCAGCAGCTGGATGCAGGCGTTGACCGGCACATAGTTGACGCCGGTGCCGGCCGCGTTGAGTTCACCCACCATGACCACGCAGGCGCCGCAATCGCCTTCTGCGCAGCCCTCCTTGGTGCCGGTGCGGTGGAGCTGTTCGCGCAGGTAGTCGAGAACAGTGGTGGTGCGGCGTTCGCCCTGGGCTTCGACAATACGTCCGTCGAGCACAAAGCGCACGGTGTTGGTGACTTGGGTCATGGTGCGGGGGAAATAAACGGTAAGCCCTGATTTTAAGGAATCGGGGCCTGGCAGCAGCGGATTAATCGGGGTCAGATCCCGATTAATTTCAGGAGCCGCGGTATGTCGAATAGCTCCAGGGGCTGACCAGCAGCGGCACATGGTAGTGCTGGTCTTCATGGGCCACGCCAAAATCGAGCGGCACCTGATTGAGGAAATTCGGCTCGGGCAGCTGCACGCCCTTGGCCTTGAAGTAGCCACTGACATCGAACACCAGGCGGTAAGTGCCCTTGCGCAGGCTGGCGTTGTCGTACAGTGGGCCGTCCGGGTTGCGGCCGTCGTGGTTGAGGGTGAAACGCTTGACCAGCGTGGCTTGCTCGCCTTGCGTGGTGTACAGCGCCACCTGCATGCCGGCGGCGGGGCAGCCGTTCATCGTGTCCAGAACGTGTGTGCTCAGACCCATGGGAACTCTCTTTCCTGTTTGAAAACCGGTTTGGTCGACCAAAGTGTATACACTTTTGGTTTTTCTGGCTATCATGCCCCCATGGACAGCACACAAGCCCCGGAAACCTCCACCACCCACAGCATTGTGGAAGCACTGACACGCGCCATCGTCGAGCACCGCCTGCTGCCGGGCGCCAAGCTGGCCGAGCAGAAGCTGGCAGACCATTTTGGGGTGTCCCGCACCTTGGTGCGCCAGGCCCTGTTCCAGCTCTCGCAAAACCGCCTGATCCGCATGGAACCGGCGCGCGGAGCCTTTGTCGCCGCACCTTCGGTGGAAGAAGCCCGTCAGGTGTTTGCCGTGCGGCGCATGCTGGAGACCGGCATGACCCGCGAATTCGTGCAAAACGTCACCCCGAAGATGATCCGTTCGCTGCAGGACCACATCCGGCAGGAGCGCGAGGCCGTGGCCAGGGAAGATGTCTCTGGCCGCACCGAATTGCTGGGCGACTTCCATGTGCGCATGGCCGAGCTGATGGGCAATGAGGTGCTGGCCCAGCTGCTGGGCGACCTGATCTCGCGCTGCGCCCTGATCACGTTGATGTACCAGTCACGCAGCGAAGCGCAACACTCGACCGAAGAGCATGCCGAAATCGTCGCCGCCCTCGCCGCCAAAGACGCCGACAAGGCCGTGCAGCTGATGCAGGAACACCTCGACCACGTCGAAGCCAGCCTGATCTACGACCGCAAGGTCCCCTCCCACGACATTGCCATCGCCCTGACCTGAGATCGCCTCAACATGACAACCTACGACTCCACCCTCCCCTATCCGCGCGACCTCAAGGGATACGGCCGCCATGTGCCGCACGCGCAATGGCCCCATGGCGCCCGCGTGGCCGTGCAGTTCGTGCTGAACTACGAAGAAGGCGGTGAAAACTGCGTCCTGCATGGCGACAAGGCCAGCGAGCAGTTCCTGTCGGAAATGTTCAACCCCGCCGCTTTCGAGGCCCGGCACATCAGCATGGAAGGCATCTACGAATACGGCTCGCGTGCAGGCGTATGGCGGATCCTGCGCGAGTTTGAAAAGCGCGGCCTGCCGCTCACGGTGTTTGGCGTGGCCACGGCACTGCAAAAGCACGACGACGTGACCGCCGCCTTCAAGGAACTGGGCTACGACATCGCCTGCCACGGCCTCAAGTGGATCCATTACCAGAACATCGACGAAGCCACCGAGCGTGCGCACATGGCCGAGGCCATGGAGATTTTGCAAAAGCTCACCGGCGAGCGCCCGCTGGGCTGGTACACCGGCCGCGACAGCCCCAACACCCGGCGTCTGGTCGCCGACTACGGCGGCTTTGAGTACGACAGCGATTACTACGGCGACGACCTGCCCTTCTGGATGAAAGTGCGCAAGAGCGACGGCAGCGTGGTGCCGCAACTCATCGTGCCCTACACGCTGGACTGCAACGACATGCGCTTTGCGCTGCCGCAGGGTTACTCGCACGCCGATCCGTTCTTCCAGTACATGAAGGACACCTTTGATGCGCTGTACGCCGAGGGCGACCCGAATGGCGACAACGCGCCCAAGATGATGAGCATCGGCATGCATTGCCGCCTGCTGGGCCGCCCCGGCCGCATCACCGCGCTGCAGCGTTTTCTGGACCACATCCAGTCGCACGACAAGGTCTGGGTGGCGCGGCGCATCGACATCGCGCGGCATTGGAAAACCACACACCCTTTTCAGGACTGAG
>Ga0256340_1000199_pt1 | contig 10423 bp, 10 predicted proteins | sample AtltaT_3_FD_183807 | JGI IMG/M metagenome (GOLD analysis project Ga0256340, IMG submission 183807) | Metatranscriptome of freshwater microbial communities from Altamaha River, Georgia, United States - Atl_Colum_RepC_8h (Metagenome... | ecosystem: Environmental > Aquatic > Freshwater > River...
CAAAATAATCCGAAATAGTCTGGAGATCGTGATGAACCACAAGGGCTGTTGAACCTTTGGCCTGCAAATCACGCAGCAATTCCACTATGGCTTGTTCGGTTACGGCATCAACCCCCTGAAAGGGTTCATCCATCAGGTAAAGATCCGCATTTTGCACCAGCGCCCTGGCAATAAATACCCTTTGCTGCTGGCCCCCGGAAAGCTGGCTTATTTGGCGGTTGCCAAGGTCAAGCAATCCAACACGGTCTAAAGCTTGCCTGGCCATGTCGAACTCTTGTGTAGATGGCCGTTTTAGCCACCCAAGTTTTCCATAAGTTCCCATGAGCACCACATCAAAAACTGTGGCGGGAAAATCCCAGTCAACACTCCCCCTTTGAGGTACATAAGCAACCCGTTTTATTGCCTGCTTGTTTGGCATTCCAAAGATTTGAACAGAACCTGCCAGGGGTTGTAGTAATCCAAGAATCGATTGGATGAGGGTTGTTTTTCCAGCCCCGTTGGGGCCAATGATGGCACCGAGCACTCCGCATGGAACTTCAAGATCAATATCCCATAACACCGGACTTTCCCGGTAACTCACTGTCAGGTCGTTGATTTCCAATGCTATGGGTTTTGGAACGCTTTGCATGGCAAAGAGGGGCATCTTTCTAAGGTGCGAGTCCTTTGGTTATGCTTTCCAAATTGTGGCGGATCATTCCTTCATAGGTTGAAGCCATGGACTTTGGAGGGCCCAGGGCGTCAGAGTAAAGTTCGCCTCCCTCGCGCACCGAAAAGTCCTTTGATATTGTTCCGACAACTTCCTGGAGCTTTTCAAGATTCTTGCGGGAGACAGAATTTTCCACGAAGAAGGCTCGAATTTTTCGTTCCACCATAAACTTAGCAAGGTTTGCGATTTCTTGATTGCTAGTTTCTGAAACCGTGCTGATTCCCTGAACTCCGCGTACCTCAAACCCATAGGCTTTCCCAAAATATCCAAAGGCATCATGCGCGGTAATCAATACCCTTTGCGTAGGTGGAATCGTACTTATTTTAGCGCGAATATCCTTGTCCAGGGACTCTAGCTTTTCCAAGTATTTTCCGCCATTCTTGCGTACTTCATCAGCCATTTCAGGTCGCATACTTGCAATCTTTTCGGTTACAAAAGTGGAGCACTTTTTCCACAATTGAACATCGAACCAGATATGCGGATCAGGTTCATTATTCTCAAAACGAAGGTCGGATTTTTCCAATGCCTGGGCCAGGGCAATGAAGTTTCCTTTTTTGTTGGATTGCTCCAATAGATCGGACATTTTGCCTTCAAGATGCAAACCATTGTAAACCACCAGTTGGGCTTCGAGAATCTTGGTTACATCGCTTTCCCGGGGTTCATAAGAATGCGGGTCCACTCCCGATCCCATCAGGCAGAAAACTTTGGCTTGGTCGCCAGTTATGTTTTGCACCATATCTGCGATCATGCCGGTGGTTGCCACCACAACCATTTTTTTCGCCATGATTATGTTGTGCAGGCGAATTATCTGCTTTGCAACCCATCAAGCAAAATTGCAGGAATATAATCAATAAATGCCAAGGTCGCATGATTTGTTTCCAAAATGTGTGTTAATGTCATGGTATCTGATATTTTGGGGTTCATAAATGAAATTCAATGATGTTTAAGGTTCTTCCTCGGAGATATCCGGATCTTCAATAATAGAGTTGCTTTCCGAGGTGATTCGATAGTTTTCGTTCAGCCATTTGCCAAGATCTATTCTTTTGCATCGAAGTGAACAAAACGGAAAATCAGGCCACTCGGAACGGGCCTGGAAATTCATAGGCTTGGAACATACAGGGCATCGGACCTGCGACATTTCAATCTTTCTTTGAAGGTTTTGAAGCGCTGGACTTGGAATCCGAACTTTTCGAGCTTTCCTTGCTGGTGGATGATTCAGTCTTGGAACTGGTTTCAGTATCTGCCTTGGCGGCACTTTTGTAAGATTCACTTCGATAGTCGGTTTCGTAGAATCCAGAACCTTTGAATAGAATCGCCGAACCCGTGCCAAAAAGCCTTCTTAGTTTGGGCTTCTTGCATTTAGGGCATTTTTTTAGCGGCTTGTCATGAAAAGATTGAAACTCATCAAAATGATGATTGCAACCTTCGCACTCGTATTCATATGTCGGCATGATGCAAACTCCGGAAACTTATTCTGTAGGGGCACTGGAAATGGAGACACTGGCAGGCCTTAGTACCCTGTCATGCATCATATAGCCATTTTCCAGAACATGCACCACCGTGGACGGGGCTAAATCCTTGGACGGAACTTGCATGACAGCCTTGTGAAGATTTGGATCAAAGGGGGTGTTTTCTGCCTGAATCTGCTGGATTCCGTGCCTTTTAAAAATATCCAGGATTTGCGACATTACCATGGTGACCCCTTGTGTCATGGGGCTGTTATCCCCCGCCTGTTTGGCGGCGGCTAGCGCCCTGTCAAGATTGTCCAATGCTGGCAAAATGTCGCTGGCGAATGAGTAATGGGCAAATTTCTTTTCCGCGGCGTGATCTCTAAGCACTCTTTTCTGGTAGTTTTCAAATTCTGCGCGAGTGGACTTTACCAATAACAGGTATTCGTCGCGTTTCTTTTCCGCTTCCGCCAATTGTTCCTTCAAGGCGGCTACTTCTGAAACCTGGGCGTCCGCGGTTTGGGCGGGTTCTTCATTTGGTTTTGTTTGTTTTTCCATGATTCCAATTCCTGGGAATGGTGAAAATAAAAATTAGTCTGATTTTTCTTCCGACTCAGTGGAAGAGAACAGTCCCTTGAGTTTTTCCAAAAACGACTTTTGGTGTTGGCTTACATTTTTCTTGTCGATTTCGGAAAGTTCGCGGAATAATTCTTCCTGGCGCTTGGTGAGATTTTTGGGGGTTTCAACCCGGACATGAATAACCATGTCGCCGGTTCGAGTTCCCCTTAATGAAGGCATTCCCTTTCCGGAAACGCGAACTTCATCCCCGCTTTGAACGCCAGCGGGCAGGTTGTGTTGGAATCGTTCGCCCGCCACAGTGGGAATTTCGATGCTACCACCCAAAGCCGCCTGACTGAAAGTGATGGGCACTTCGCAATGAAGGTCAGCACCGTTCCGGACGAAGAATGAATGTTTCTTGACTTTGATCTGCACATAAAGATCACCGGGTTGTCCACCCGACCTTGATGATTCCCCTGCGCCAGTATGGCGAAGGTTTACACCATCATCCACACCGGGGGGAATTTTCAGCACAAGTTCCTCATATTCCTGAACTGTGCCGGCACCCCTGCATGTTGTGCAAGGGTTGCTGATGGTCACGCCTTTACCGCCACAACCTGTACAGGTCTGCTGAATGCGGAAGAATCCATTTCCTTGAATCACCACACCTTTGCCATCGCAGCGCCGGCATTTTACCGGTTGTGTGCCCGGTTTACAGCCTTCACCCCGGCAAGTTTTGCAGGTGACATCCCTTGGAATCCGAACGGTTTTTTCAAGGCCTTTGGCGGCATCGATCAGTTCAATTTCCAAGCCCATATGCAAGTCATTGCCAGGCTGGGGGCCCCTTCTGCGACCGCCCCCACCGCCCCCGCCAAAAATGCCACCAAAGATGTCTCCAAATATGTCCATTACGGAATCAGCGTTGCCAAAATCCGGCATGGACATTCCATCCATGCCTGCGTGGCCGTAACGATCGTACTTCTGGCGTTTACCAGGATCTCTTAAAACCTCGTAAGCTTCCGCGGCTTCACGAAATAGAATTTCAGCCTGCTCATTTCCAACATTTCTGTCGGGATGATACTGCATGGCAAGCTTGCGGTATGCCACCTTGATGGCTTCGTTGTCGGCAGTTTTTTCAACCCCGAGAACTTCGTAATAGCAGCGCTTCGTAGCCATGAAATACCTTGGTCTAAAGAAAATGCGGGCCCAGAGGGGACCCGCATTTATTTTATAATAGTATCGCCAATTACAACCTAGCGAATCGCCCCGGCAACCTTGCTCGCAGGATTTTCATCATCCACCTTGGTGATCATAACTTCGGTGGTCAGCATAAGTCCTGCAATGCTGGCTGCATTTTGGAGAGCAGACCTTGTCACACGGGTTGGGTCAATAATGCCCGCTTTGAACATATCCACATATTCACCGGTATTGGCATTATAACCGATGGCAGAGTTTGCTTTGCCATCGCGGGAAAGAATTTCCTCAACCACAACGGCGCCATCAACACCAGAATTTTCAGCGATGGTGCGAACTGGCTTTTCAAGTGCCCTGGCGATAATCTGGGCACCAAGCTTTTCATCGCCTTTAAGGGAATCCGCAGCCTTCTCAGCCGATGCAATCGAACGCAGAAGGGCCGTTCCACCACCGGGGACAATTCCATCTGCCACGGCAGCCCTGGTTGCATGAAGCGCATCTTCAACACGACCCTTGGTCTGCTTCATTTCAGCTTCAGTGGTTCCGCCGACTTTCACAATCGCAACACCACCCGTCAGCTTGGCAAGGCGTTCACTGAACTTTTCCTTGTCATATTCGCTTTCGGTTTGTTGCATCTGGGCGCGAATCTGGTCAATTCTCTTGGAAATGCCACTCTTTTCGCCGAGCCCACTAATAATTGTGCAGTTTTCTCGTTCCACACGAACTAGCTTTGCCTTGCCGAGCATATCGAGTTCGATGTTTTCCATCTTGATGCCAAGGTCTTCGCTGATGAACTGGCCGCCGGTAAGAACAGCGATATCACCTAGCATTGCCTTACGGCGATCGCCAAACCCTGGGGCCTTTACAGCGCATACATTCAAAATTCCACGAAGCTTGTTGATAACAAGAGCAGCCAAGGCTTCGGATTCAACATCTTCCGCAATGATCAGAAGAGGCTTGCCGGTTTGAGCTGTCTTTTCAAGCAATGGAAGAAGATCGCGAACATTGTTCACTTTCTTCTCGTAGATCAGGATAAGAGGGTTTTCCAGTTCGCAGGTCATTTCTTCCGTGTTGATGAAATAAGGAGATACATATCCCTTATCGAACTGCATACCTTCTACAAAATCCAAGGTAGTGTTGGCTGTCTTGCCTTCTTCAACAGTTATTACACCGTCTTTTCCAACTTTTTCGAAGGCTTCTGCCATCAACTTGCCGATGGTCATGTCGTTGTTAGCACTGATGGCTGCAACTTGTGCCACTTCCTCAGAGGATTTCATGGACTTGGAAATTTCCCCAAGGTTTTCAACAACGGCATGAACTGCCTTGTCAATACCCCTCTTCACGGCCATTGGGTTTGCACCCGCGGTAATATTCCTAAGCCCTTCCTGATAGATGGAAAGTGCAAGAATGGTTGCGGTGGTGGTTCCATCGCCAGCGACATCACTGGTCTTCTGGGCTACCGCATTAACAAGTTTGGCACCCATGTTTTCAAAGGGATCGGGCAGGTCAATTTCCTTGCTGACGCTGACGCCGTCCTTGGTGACGGTTGGGCCACCAAAACTTTTATCAAGAATCACATTTCGACCTGTGGGCCCAAGGGTTACTCCCACGGCCTTTGCAAGTTTGTTTGCGCCGGAAAGAAGTTTCTTACGGGCGTCATCAGTGTAAAGAAGTTGCTTTGCCATGTATTGAATCTCCGTTAAATGAATGGCGTTTACTTGGTGATCTTGGCAAGAATATCAGACTCGCGCAGAATCTTGATTTCCCTGCCATCAACTTCAATGTCATTACCCGCATAGCGACCGTAAACGACCTCGTCGCCCTTGGACACTGATACAGGAGTTCTTTCACCGTTGTCACGAATAGTGCCAGGTCCAACCGCAAGAACACGACCACGCTGTGGCTTCTGCTTTGCAGCATCAGGAAGAAGAATGCCGCCGGCAGACTTGTCTTCCGCTTCCAATGGTTCCACTACAACACGATCATCAAGAGGACGAATTTTCAGATTAACTTCCTTAGCCATGACAAAAACCCTTCTATGTTTGAATGAATGATTTAATAATTTCAGAGGCAGCGGATTACATCATCCCCATGCCGCCCATTCCGCCCATTCCACCCATTCCACCCATCGCGTCCATGCCGCCACCATGGTGGTGATGATCATGGTGACCGCCACCTTCTCCCTTGGGTTCAGGAATGTCAGCAATCATGGTTTCGGTGGTTAAAAGAAGGCATGCCACACTTGTGCCGTTTTGAAGGGCACTGCGCGTTACCTTGACGGGGTCAACAATTCCAGCCTTGCGCATATCGACATACTTGCCATCCTCGGCATCGTATCCGTAATTCTTTTCCTTGGACTTGGAAATGTTGTGCACCACTACAGAACCGTCCAAGCCAGCATTTTCAGCAATCATGCGGCATGGCATTTCCATTACAGTCTTTAAGAGAGAAATACCCACAGCTTCCTGGTCGTTATCGATTTTGAAGCTATCCAGGCATTTGCGAGCATGAAGCAAAGCCACACCGCCGCCGGGAACAATGCCTTCGGCAAGAGCAGCCCGGGTGGCATGAAGAGCATCTTCATAAAGTGCTTTTCTTTCCTTCATTTCAGTTTCAGTGGCTGCTCCAACTTTAACCTGGGCAACACCACCCGCAAGCTTCGCAAGTCTTTCCTGAAGCTTTTCGCGGTCATATTCGCTGTCAGTCTTTGTGATTTCCTTGCGGATCATCTCGCATCGACCTTCAACAGCTTTCTTGTCGCCTGCACCTTCAGTAATGGTGGTATTTTCAGCGTCAAGCTTTACCTTTTTGGCCCTGCCAAGGTCGGAGAGTTCAATCGTTTCCAATTGAATTCCGAGATCCTTGAAGATTGCCTTGCCACGGGTAAGGGTGGCAATGTCTTCCAACATGGCCTTCCTTCTATCGCCGTAACCGGGTGCCTTTACTGCGGACACATTGAGAACACCCTTCAGTTTGTTTAGAACCAAAGTTGCCAATGCCTCACCTTCGATATCTTCAGCGATGATGAGAAGAGGTTCCTTCTTCTTGGAAATGGTTTCAAGAAGTGGAATGAGTGCCTTGGCGGAAGAAATCTTTTCTTCGTAGATGAGGATGTAAGGATTTTCCAGTTCGCAGGTCATGGTATCGTGGTTTGTCACGAAGTGGGGTGACAAATAACCGCGATCAAATTGCATACCCTGGACAACCACAACTTCGGTGTCTGCGGTCTTGCCTTCCTCAATAGTGATAACACCATTGGTTGCACCAACCTTGTTCATGGCCTCGGCAAGTTTTTTTGCCGATCTCAAGGTTATTGTTGGAGGCAATAGTGGCCACCTCGGTGATTTCTTTATTATCTTTGGAGTCGATCTTTTCGGCGATCTTGTGGAGTTCATCCACAACACGTTCAACCGCTTTTTGAACGCCTCGGGTAAGAGCCATGGGGTCATGGCCGGCTGCAATCATCTTCAGCCCTTCACGGTATACTGCTTCCGCGATAACTGTTGCGGTGGTGGTTCCATCCCCAGCCACATTGCTTGTTTTGCTGGCAGCTTCCTTGACAAGTTGAGCCCCCATGTTTTCGTAGGGATCGGTAAGCTCAATTTCCTCAGCTACGGTCACGCCGTCCTTGGTGACATTAGGGCTTCCCCAGCCCTTATCGATAACCGCATTCCTGCCCCGAGGTCCCAAGGTGCTGCGAACAGCACGAGCAAGCTTGGAAACGCCGGCCAGCATCTTTTGTCTGGCTTCATCGCTATAAGTCAGTTGCTTAGCCCCCATCCACATTCTCCTTAAAAACCAGGACTGTTATGTCCATTCAAAAATGATTACCGGTCAAAGCCGGGCTTTTTGCAGGGCATCTTGGAATTCCAAGAGCCCGTAATTTTTGTGATTCTGTAACACTAGCAAAGGTTATGCCACGGAGATAAATTGTTGTAAGTCTAATAATTATAATTGGTTACAGATTGAAGGTTCTAATGGGCAGACTGCCAGACTGACAGTTTGGCAGAATATCTGACAGGTTCCGGGCGTTTTTGTCAGCGATCCGGCAATGGTTTTCATAAACTCATCTTCGTCTTCATTTGATCGTGGTTTACCCATTGATGGAGGTTTCATGGCAAGACAGGGTGCAAGCGCCGAGTTGAATCTAGCCAGGAACATCATGCTTATCATTGGCATGTTTAATATTTGTTTTTATGGCTTTGTGATGAAATCTGCCGCAGACACTCTTCCCAAGATGCTGGAAACCCAGAATGCAGGCATGCCGGAAGATAAAAAACTTACTCCGCAGGTACTTGAAGAAAAAAAAGTGTTGATTCTGGATCATACCAAAAGAAATTGCCTGGCAAGTATCGTCGCTGGCGGTGTGATTGTTGTTTCAGCATTTCTTTTGCCCTATTCCCCCGGTATTTTCTCACTGGCAGGGTTTGGCGCTTTTTTGCTCTCTATCCTGTTTCAGTTTTATCTGGGTTTTGATGTGGTACTGGAAGGATTACTCATCAAGGTTCTTTGTATCTTCGGTTTCTTCCAAGCCGTGAGGTATTCAATCAATCAGGAAATGGGCAGAAACCAACTTCAACCTGAAGTACAAGTCCAGTTCCCAAAGCCTGATTAAATATCGTTTTGATGGTTAACTCTTTAGCATTCCCACTTGCTGGGCATAAGGGAATATGCCGCCTGCATTAAGAATGGGCGCAACATCACCTAGGGGGTTCAGGTCGTAGGTTTCGCCAGTGGTGATGTTATGTAGCTTGGCTTTATCCACATCCAGCTTTAGCACATCTCCGGTGCAAACCCTGTCACAAAGCCTTTGGGCGGACTCAAACGGAATCAAGTAGCCGCCGTTGACAGAATTTCGGAAGAAAATTCTCGCGTAGAATTCAGCAACCACTACCTTGATGCCGGCGGCATCAAGCGCAACAGGGGCATGCTCGCGGGATGAACCGCAACCAAAGTTCTTGCCCGCAATAATGAAAGTGTAAGGGGAAACAAACTCATCATCGGTATGGAAGGGTACATGGCCTTTGGGCAGCCCAGCCTGCGAAGGGGGCACGCTGCTTAGGGCGTATTTCCCAAACATTTTGTATTCTTCGGGAATGGCGGGATTAAAAGTCAGATACTGTGCAGGAATGATCTGATCGGTATCAATATTGTCCCCGAGAACATAGGCCTTTCCTTCAATCACACTTTGCAGCTTGCTCATGAAATATACTCCCGGGGATCGGTGATGGTTCCAGTCAATGCGCTAGCGGCTACGGTAAGCGGGCTGGCAAGGAAAACTTCAGCTTCCTTATGGCCCATTCTGCCAGGGAAATTCCTATTGGTGGTGCTGATGCAGCGGATAGCCTGATTCAGCCTGCCAAATGTATCCGAAGGACCACCCAGGCAAGCCGCACAAGAAGGCATTCCCATTTTCGCGCCTGCATCCAAGAAAACCTGCTCCAGTGATTTGCCATTCAAGGTTTCTGTTTTAAGGCCTTTGGCAACTTCTGAAGTGGCGGGAACCACAAAGGTATCGACTTTTACTTGGTGGCCTGAAATTAGTTTGGCGGCGGCACGGAAGTCGGTCATCTTTCCGCCGGTGCAACTGCCAATGTAAGCTCGATCAATGGCTGTGCCTTTAAGCTCGCCTACATAAGCCTTGTTATCAGGACTGTGTGGCTTTGCGACAACCGGCTGAAGCTTGGAAAGGTCGTAGACCTTTTCATAGATATATTTCGCGCCCTTGTCCGCATAAACGGGTTCAAAAGGCACCTTGTGCTTGTTCTTAAGGTTAATGAAATCGAGGGTCTTTTGATCTGGGGCTATGATGCCATTCTTGCCGCCAGCCTCAATGGCCATGTTGCAAAGGGTCATGCGTTCTTCGATATTCAAGGCAAAAACGCCCGGGCCATCAAATTCCATGGCACGGTAAGTGGCGCCATCCACGCCAATGTCCCCGATAATCGCAAGAATTAGGTCTTTTGCCATCAGGTAAGGGGGCAGATTACCCTCGAAGACGAACCGCATGGTTGGGGGGACTTTTTGCCAAAGCTTACCCGTGCCCATGACAAAGCCGGCATCGGTGTTGCCGATACCAGTGGCAAATTGACCAAATGCGCCTGCTGTACAAGTATGGCTGTCAGTTCCAAACAGAACCTCGCCTGGCCTTGTATGGCCTTCCTCGGGCAAAGCGATATGACATACGCCCTTGTAGCGATCAGTGCCCACATCATAGTAATAAGGCAGATTTTGTTCCGCTGCGAATTCCCGAAGGATTTCCACATTGCGGTTTGCCATCTTGTCCGCGGTGAAAATGTAATGGTCGGGAATGATAACTACGCGCTTGGGATCCCAAACACGGGCATTTTTGCCAAAGTGCTTTTTGAAAATGCCAATCGTACCAGGGCCGCACACATCGTGCGTCATTAATATATCGACATTTATCCAGATGTTTTGCCCAGGTTCAACAGGTTTTCCACCTGAATGATTGGATAGGATTTTTTCTGTCAGGGTCATGGGTGGCATGTGAAACGCC
>Ga0256340_1000202_pt1 | contig 10389 bp, 8 predicted proteins | sample AtltaT_3_FD_183807 | JGI IMG/M metagenome (GOLD analysis project Ga0256340, IMG submission 183807) | Metatranscriptome of freshwater microbial communities from Altamaha River, Georgia, United States - Atl_Colum_RepC_8h (Metagenome... | ecosystem: Environmental > Aquatic > Freshwater > River...
TAAGAATTCATTTAAGCGAATTCCATAAGAAGGTGTCTGTGCCGGATTTTTATAATGCGAGGCTGCCTGGCGCCCTTCCGGCGCGGCCGATGAAGGTCTTATGTCCGCCAAGCCCACACCTCCTCACGAATCCTCACACTCGGCCCGGAAGGCCCCTGCCGGCGCCATTCAGTGGCTGTTCAGGCTGGCCTTGTGGCTGGCCGGTCTGGCGCTGGCGGGTCTGTTGTCCATCCTGTTTGTGGCCGGCGTGGCCATGGTGGTGGCCTATCCCAATCTGCCCGACATCTCGGACCTGGCCGATTACAGACCCAAGCTGCCCATGCGCGTCTACACCGCCGACGGTGTGCTGATGGGGGAGTTTGGCGAGGAGCGCCGCAACCTCACCCCCATCGCCGAAATCCCCAAGGTCATGAAGGACGCCGTCCTGTCCATCGAAGACGCGCGCTTTTACCAGCATGGTGGCGTGGACTACCTGGGCATCTTGCGTGCGGGCATTGCCAACATCGGCCGCATGAAGAGCCAGGGCGCCTCCACCATCACCATGCAGGTGGCGCGCAATGTCTACCTCTCGTCCGAGAAAACCTACACCCGCAAGATCTACGAGATTCTGCTGACCTACAAGCTCGAGCACATGCTCAGCAAGGACCAGATCCTGGAGATCTACATGAACCAGATCTTCCTGGGCAACCGGGCCTATGGTTTTGCCTCGGCTGCCGAAACGTACTTTGGCAAGTCGCTCAAGGACATCACGGTGGCCGAAGCGGCCATGCTGGCCGGCCTGCCCAAGGCGCCTTCGGCCTACAACCCCTTTGCCAACCCCAAGCGCGCCCGCGCGCGCCAGCTCTACATCATCGAGCGCATGGAAGACAATGGCTTCATCACGGCCACACAGGCCAAGGCGGCCAAGGCCGAGCCGCTGCGCCTGCGCACTGCTGCCGACAAGAACATCCTGCACGCCGAGTACGTGGCCGAGACGGTGCGCCAGATGGTCTACGCCCAGTACGGCCCCGAAACCTACACCCGGGGTCTGAACGTCACCACCACCTTGCTGGCCGATGAACAGCGTGCCGCCTACCGCGCCCTGCGCCAGGGCATCATGGACTACGAGCGTCGCCAGATCTACCGTGGTCCCGAGAAATTCGTCGATCTCCCCACCGATCCCAAAAAACTCGAGGAAGCGATCGACGATGTCCTGGACGACCACCCCGACAACGGTGACCTGCTCAGTGCCGTGGTGCTAGAAGCGAGCCCGCGCAAGGTGGTGGTCACACGCGGCAATGGCGAAACCATAGAGGTCACCGGCGAAGGTCTGCGCCCCGTGCAATCCGGTCTGTCCGACAAGGCTGCCCCCGCCGTGCGACTGCGCCGTGGCGCAGTGGTGCGCATCGTGCAGATGACCAAGGGGGGCTATGAAATCACCCAGCAGCCCCAGGTGGAGGGAGCCTTTGTGGCTATCCACCCGCAGACCGGCGCAGTGCGTGCCCTGGTGGGTGGTTTTGACTTTGCCAAGAACAAGTTCAACCACGTCACCCAGGCCTGGCGTCAGCCAGGCTCGAGCTTCAAGCCCTTCATTTATTCCGCTGCCCTCGAAAAGGGCTTCACCCCGGCCACCATGGTCAACGACTCGCCGTTGTTTTTCGACGGCGGGGTGACCGGCGGCCAGCCGTGGGAGCCCAAGAACTACGACGGCAAGTTCGATGGACCGATGAGCCTGCGCACGGGCCTGGCGAAATCCAAAAACATGGTCTCCATCCGGGTGCTGCAGGCCGTGGGGGCCCGCAATGCCCAGGAGTGGTTGACCCGTTTCGGTTTTGACGAAGACAAGCACCCGCCGTACCTGACCATGGCGCTGGGGGCAGGCTCGGTCACGCCGATGCAGATGGCCTCGGCCTACTCGGTCTTTGCCAACGGCGGCTACCTGGTGCAGCCGCACCTGATCACACGCATCACCGACCCCAAGGGCAAGGTGCTGGTGGACAGCCCGCCGCCTGCCCAGCCCGAAGAGACCCAGCGTGCGATCACGCCCCGCAATGCCTATGTGATGAGCAGCCTGTTGCAGGAGGTCACCCGCTCGGGCACGGCGGCACGTGCACAGGCCATGCTCAAACGCACCGATGTCTACGGCAAGACCGGCACCACCAACGACGCCATGGACGCCTGGTTTGCCGGCTACAACCCGCAGGTCACGGGCATCGTGTGGATCGGCTACGACACCCCGCGCAAACTCGGCGATCGCGAAACCGGCGGCGGCCTGAGTCTGCCGGTGTGGATCAGCTACATGGAAACCGCGCTGCGCCAGGTGCCGGTGTCCGACTACCCGGTGCCTGAGGGGCTCGCGCAGGTGGGGGGCGAATGGGTGTTCGAGGAGTTCGTCCGATCGGGTGTGAGCTCGCTTGGACTTAACGACAGGCCGGACGACAAACCAGCCGCCCTGCCGCCGAGCGATGAAAAGCGCCGGATCCTTGACCTGTTCCGCAACTGAGGGGCGGCTCAGGCGCCAAAGCGCAGGGCCTGCCCTGACTGCTCGCTGGCGTAGCGCGAAAGGCTTTCCCAGAACTCGCCCTGACCTTTGGTATCGAGCCAACGACCACCATCGTGCCTGTAGTGGAAGCCACCGCAACGCGCCGCCAACCAGACCTCTTGCAGCGGTTTTTGCAGGTTGATCACGATCTGGCTGCGGTTGCGAAAGGTGAGCGTGACCATGCCGCCCACACGCTGGTTGTCGATGTCGGCGTCGGTCTCGTCATTGATGCGGTCGCAGGACGCTTCCACCAGCGCCAACAGGCGCTCGGCCAGGTCCATGTATTCGAGGTCGGTCATTACAATCGCCGGATGTTGCGTATTGCCAGAATTCTAGTCATCGGCCAAGTCCTTGCCGCCAGTGGTGCGATGCTCATCGGCTGCGGACAGAAAGGTCCATTGGTCCTGCCACAGACGCCCGAGTCGCAAGGCCGCGCCACGCTGCCGCAGGCACTGAACCCCTGGCACAAGCCGCCGGCTGCCGCCCAAGGTGCAGCGCCCGCCTCACCCGAACCCTCCCGCTGAACATGACGACCACCCCCTCTCTGCCCGGCCAGCCCTTTGTCGCCTACCTGCAAGGCGAACTGCACGTCGAAGGCGTGCGCCTGGCCGATCTGGCCCGCGAACACGGCACCCCCCTGTTCGTCTATTCCAAAGCGGCCATGCTCTCGGCGCTGGCCGCTTACCAGCGCGGCTTTGCCGGCCGCAAGGCACAGATCTGCTATGCGATGAAAGCCAATTCCAGCCTGGCCGTACTGCAGGTGTTTGCCAACGCCGGTTGCGGCTTCGACATCGTCTCGGGCGGCGAGCTCACCCGGGTGCTGGCTGCCGGTGGCGATCCCGCCAAGGTGATCTTCTCGGGCGTGGGCAAAACCCGCGCCGAGATGAAGCAGGCGCTGCAGGCAGGCATCGGCTGCTTCAACGTCGAGAGCGAAGCCGAACTCGAGGTACTGAGCAGCGTGGCTGTCGAACTGGGCACAGCAGCCCCGGTGAGCCTGCGAGTCAACCCCAATGTCGACGCCAAGACCCACCCCTACATCTCCACCGGGCTCAAGGGCAACAAGTTCGGCATCGCGCACGAACGCGCGCTGCAGGCCTACCGCCACGCCGCCAGTCTGCCGGGCCTGCAGGTGGTGGGCATCGACTGCCACATCGGCTCGCAGATCACCGAGGTCACGCCCTACCTGGACGCGATGGACCGCGTGCTGGACCTGGTGGCCGAGATCGAAGCAGACGGCATCGCTATCCACCACATTGACTTTGGCGGCGGTCTGGGCATTGACTACAACGGCGATACGCCGCCGGCGGCCGATGCGCTGTGGGCACAGCTGCTCGCCAAGCTCGATGCCCGTGGCTACGGCCAGCGCCAGCTGATGATCGAGCCTGGCCGCTCGCTGGTAGGCAACGCTGGCGTCTGCCTGACCGAAGTGGTCTACCTCAAGCCCGGCGAGCAGAAGAATTTCTGCATCGTCGACGCGGCCATGAATGACCTGCCGCGCCCGGCCATGTATGAGGCCTTTCACCAGATCGTGCCGCTGTCGCCTCGTGCGGGTGAGGCGGTGACGTACGACGTGGTGGGCCCGGTCTGCGAGAGCGGCGACTGGCTCGGCCGCGACCGCCCGCTGGTGGTGCAGGCTGGCGACCTGCTGGCCGTGCTGTCGGCCGGGGCCTATTGCATGAGCATGGCCAGCAACTACAACACCCGCGGCCGTGCGGCCGAAGTGCTGGTCGATGGCGACAAGGCCCATCTGATCCGCCAACGCGAATCGGCGTTCGACACCTTTGCGCTGGAGCAGCTGGTCGGCTGATCTTCAGGCCTGGTGTGAGCCCGCCCGGAAGAGGCCGAGCCCAGGTCTCCTCATAAGCCGCTTCCCGTCACAAATCGACGCCCTGGGCTCGGCCTCCTCCGGACTCATTGGTGACGCTTGCGGCGCCAGATCCGCCAGCCCAGCAAAGCGGCCAGGATCAGGCCGTACACCCACACCTCGGCGAAATCGTTCTTGCCGGCACGCATCCACCAGAAATGGAGAATGGCGAGTACCGCCACCGCATACACGCTGCGGTGCAGGGCCTGCCAGCGGCACGCGCCCAAACGGCGGATAGCACCGTTCCAGGAGGTGGCCGCCAACGGCAGCAGCAACGCAAAGGCCAATGCACCCACCAGCACAAAAGGACGCTTGGGTATGTCGTGCACGATGTCGGCCCATTCAAAACCCATGTCAAACCAGGCGTAACCCAGCAGGTGCAGGCTGGCGTAGCCAAAGGTCAGCAAGCCGAACAGGCGACGAAAGCGGGCCAGTTCAGGCCAGCCCAGCTGCACACGCAGCGGGGTCACGGCCAGGGTGAGGCACAGGCCGCGCAGGGTCCAGTCGCCGGTGGCACGGATCAGGGTTTCGGCCGGGTTGGCGCCGAGCTGGTCGGTCAGGGTGCGCCACACCAGCCAGGCCAGCGGCAACAGGCCCAGGGCCAGCAGGCCCCACCAGGCCATGCGGGTGCGCAGCCAGCCGCGCATGCTCAGAAGAATTTCTTCAGGTCCATGCCAACGTACAGTTGCCCGACCTGCGGTTCGTAGCCGTTGAACATCAGCGTCTTGCGCCGTTTGGCCAGCAGGCCGTCTTCGCCGATGCGGCGCTCGCTGGCCTGGCTCCAGCGCGGGTGGTCCACATTCGGGTTGACGTTGGAGTAAAAACCGTATTCCCGTGGCGCCGCCATCTCCCAGGACGACACCGGTTGCTTGTCCACAAAGCGGATCTTCACCAGGCTCTTGGCGCTTTTGAAGCCGTATTTCCAGGGCACCACCAGGCGCAGCGGGGCACCGTTTTGCTTGGGCAGCACCTCACCGTACATGCCAAAGGCCAGCAGCGTGAGCGGGTGCATGGCCTCGTCCATGCGCAGGCCTTCAACGTAGGGCCAGGCCAGCACACCGCTGCGCAGTCCCGGCATGGTGTCGCGGTCGGCCAGAGTCACGAATTCAACAAACTTCGCGCCGGGCTGGGGCTCCACACGGCGGATCAGCTCGGCCAGCGAATAGCCCACCCAGGGAATCACCATCGACCAGCCTTCGACGCAGCGCAGGCGGTAGATGCGCTCTTCCATCGCGGCCCACTTCATCAGGTCTTCCAGTCCGTAGCGGCCGGGCTTTTTGACCAGGCCTTCCACCTCCACCGTCCACGGCTGGGTCTTGAGGGTGTGCGCATGGCGGGCCGGATCGGACTTGTCGGTACCGAACTCGTAGAAGTTGTTGTAGCTGGTGGCGTCCTTGTAGGCGGTGGGCTTGTCCAGGGTCTGGGTACCCAGCACCGTGGACGGCACTGCGGACAAGGCCGGCAGCACACCCGGGCCTTTCATTTGGGCACGCGCGTCGCGCCCCGCCCAGCCCGCCAGAGTCAGGCCGGCAGCGCCCAGCGCCATCTGTTGCAGCAGCGTTCGGCGCGACTCAAACACCGCCCGCGGTGTGATCTCGCTGGGGGCGGGATGGTCAAAACCGGTATCGAAAGAACGGATCAACATGAAGGACCTCCTGCACACAAGGCGTGTGCATTGTGGTCCTTTTCAGCGCCCCTTGCTGGTGGCGGGTTGTCAGAGCGTGCCGTAGCTGTGCAGGCCGCTCAGGAACATGTTCACCCCCAGAAAGGCGAAAGTGGTCACGCCCAGGCCCACCAGCGCCCACCAGGCCGCCACAGTGCCGCGCAGGCCTTTCATCAGACGCATGTGCAGCCAGGCGGCGTAGTTGAGCCAGACAATCAGGGCCCAGGTTTCCTTGGGATCCCAGCTCCAGTAACCGCCCCAGGCTTCGGCCGCCCACAGCGCGCCCAGCACGGTGGCAATCGTGAAAAAGGCAAACCCCACGGCAATCGCCTTGTACATCACGTCGTCCAGCACCTCGGGCGCAGGCAGGCGCTCAGTCAGGCGCTTGCGTGCCAGCAGGATGCCGCCAGCGATCAAGGCAGCCACCAGGGCATAACCCACCCAGTAGCTGCCACCGGCCTCGGCCACACCACGCTGGCGGAAGGCGATCGGCACAAAGCACAGCGCCGCGCCCAGCAGCCACAGCGGCGCCAGTTTGTACCAGCGGGTCTCCTGCGCCTGTTGCTTGATCAGGTAGGCAAACGCCACCATGGCCGCCAGCGCAAAGGTGCCGTAACCCACGAAATTGGCCGGGACATGCAGCTTCATCCACCAGCTTTGCAGGGCAGGCACCAAGGGCTGGATTTCGTGTGCTTCGCGCACCAGCGTGTACCAAAGGAGAAAACCAACGGCGGCACTGACCACCAGCATCACGAAGGCCCCCATCGTGCGGGTCTGGTACTGGCCTTCGTAGTACAGGTAGAAGACCGTCGTCATCCAGCAGAACATCACGAAAACCTCGTAGAGGTTACTCACCGGGATGTGACCCACATCGGGGCCGATCAGGTAGCTCTCGTACCAGCGCACCATGGTGCCCACCAGTGCCAGCGTCACACCCGCCCAGGCCATGCGCGAACCCAGGGTTTCGAGCGCGTCACTCTGGCTGCGGATGAACATGCCGGCCCAATAGAAGGCGGTGCTGATGAAGAACACCATGCTCATCCACAGGATGGCCGACTGACTGGAGAGGAAGTACTTGAGCCAGAACACCGTGTCGGCCCGTGCCAGATCGCCCTGGTAGCTGTAAACCGCCAGCAGGGAGAGTGCGGCCACCCCCAGCATCAGGTGGCGCGCAGGGCGCCAGAACCAGGCCAGCCAGACCGCAGCCGGCCAGGTGCCGACCAGGATGGCCTGCTCATAGCCATCCATGGCGTGGTGGTACTGGCTCAGGGCCCAGAGCATGCCCAGCAGGGACAGCAGGGCAAAAGCCCAGTCGCCCGCGCTGCGGCGGGAAAAGAAACCCGGGTTCAGGGTCACGGTGGTCGTGTTCATGCGGCGTTCTCCGGCCCCTGCTGCGATGGCAGCAGGCGGCCCCTGAGTTGTTCAAATTCACGGTCGATGTCCATGGCCTTGCGGTTAGACGAAAGAGCCATCAGCGCCGCCGAGCCAGCACCCGCAGGTGTCAGCCAGATCCACAGACGGCGTTCGCGCACATAGAGCATCGCAAAAATGCCAAGGATCAGCAGCGCACAGCCCAGGTAAACCACGGTTTTTCCGGGGGCTCTGGCCACCTGGAAAACACTGGCCTGCACTTGGGTGAAGTCCTGGAGCATCAACACCATCGGTGCGGCATAGAGCGGCGCGTCGCTCAGGCCCAGCACGGCCTGGCTCATGAAGGACTGGATTTTCTCCTGCGGCAGCGGTCTGGCGCCAGCCTGTTCGCGGGCCACGGCATCGAGCTCGAACAACACGCCATTGAGGATGCGGATCAGCATCTCGCCGGCGCGGCTGCGCTCGGCTTCGGGCACATTGGCCTCCATGAAATCGGCCACCGCCTGCAGGCCTGCCACCGGCTTGCCCTGCACCTGCTCCAGCCCGGCAAACAGACCCAGCGCGCGGCTGGCGGATTCAGCCAGCTGCTGCGTCAACTCGGGCCGCTTCGGATCGACCGCAAGGCGTGCATAGCGCTGCACCGCCTGCTGGCGCAGCGGTGCCGACTGCAGGGCCACGCGCAAACGCACAAATCCGTCCAGGCTGCTGTTCTCGTCGGCGGGCAGGCGAAGGTAGCGGAAGGATTCGCCCGGGTTTTCGCGCACCCCCAGCAGGAAGACCGGCTGGCCGTCGCCCATGTCCACCGGCAGCATGTAATTGTTGAATTCGCGCGCCTGCCCGGCCGCATCGCGCAGCTTGTAGCTCACGCTGGGGCCGATATTGCGCAGTTCTTTCTGGGTGGTGGTCTTGTGACCGGCGCCCAGGCGGCTCTCGATGTTCTGACGCAGATCGACCGCACGCACATCGGTGGCCGCGCCATCGCGAGCGGCAAAGTTTTCGACGTTGATGGTCCGCAGCCCTGTGAATTCCAGACGCAGTTTGTCGTTGCCATTGCTCAGCTCGGTGCTGCCACCGATCACACCTTCCACCTCGAAAGGTTTGCTGGCCCCGGCCATGGGTACCGCCCGCAGCTTCACGCGCGAGCCACCGTCGTCAAAGCTGGACTGGTAGATCTCGATGCCCTTGAAGCTGGCCGGCTTGTTCACCTCGACCCGGGCCTCCTGCGTCTGGCCGGAGGTCCTGTCGTGGATCACGATCTCGCTGGCGAACAGCTTGGGCATGCCGGTGGAGTAATACTCGACGATGAACTTTTTGAGCTCGATCGCGAAGGGCAGCTCCTGCAGGAGGATGCCGTCGGACTGGTTGAGGATGGCTGTGCTGGAGACGGTGTTTTCGGCCACCATCAGGTTGCCGCGGAAGGTCGGGTTGCGTTCGGACAGGCGGTGCTGCGGCGGCACATCGGCAATGAGGCCACCGCCGCTGTAAGTGCTCTTGCCGCCAAACGCCATCTGGGCACGCACGATCAGATCGCCGTCGAGCAGGCCGCCCAGGCACACCAGCACGATGGCCGAATGCGCGGCGATGTAGCCCAGCTTGTTGGCCGCGCCGGCCTTGGCGGCCACCATCCAGCCCTGACCCTGGGGTGTGTCGCGGGACTGCAGTTTCACCTTCCAGCCACCGGTGGCCAGCAGCTGGCCCAGGCGCTGTGCCGCCGCCTCGGGCGCATCGGCCACAACGCCCTCGGCCTTGTGGTGAAAAGCCTTCAGACTTTGTTCGCGGATGCTTTCCTTGTAGACCTTCAGGTCGGCCAGGATCTTGGGCGTGTTGCGGGCGATGCACAGGCTGGTGCTGATGACCAGAAAGGCCAGGATCAACAGAAACCACCAGGCGCTGTAGACGCTGTAGAGGTCCAGTGCACCGAACACCTCGGCCCAGAACGGCCCGAACTGGTTGACGTAGTTGGGAAAGGGCTCGTGCTGCTTGAGCACCGTGCCGATCACCGAGGCGATGCAGATCACCGTCAGCAGCGCAATGGCAAAGCGCATCGAGGCCAGCAGCTCCTGCCAGGCCCTCCACCACCCGGTGGTGGTGGCTTCGACTTCAGGGGTTTCGGTCAAAGGGGTCATCGCAAGGAGTAAAAATTCAGGGGCCAGAAAAGCCAAAAGCGGGACAAGCCCGCTTTGGATGTGTGCGATCAGGCGCGGACCGGGCCGACCCGGCGATCAGCGCAGACCGGCAATGTAATCGGAAACGGCCTTGATCTCACGGTCGTTCATCTTGGCGGCCACACCGCTCATCTGGGCATTGTTCTTGCGGACGCCATCGCGGAAGGCCACCAGCTGGCTGGCGGTGTAGTCGGCATGCTGGCCGGACAGGCGCGGGTACTGGGACGGGATGCCGGCGCCGTTGGGCGCATGACAACCGGCACAGGCGGCCACCTGACGGTCCGGAATACCGCCACGGTAAATGCGCTCACCCAGGGCCACGCTGTCCTTGTCCTTGGCGAAGCCGGGCTTGGCCTGTTTCGAAGCGAGCCAGTAGCTGATGTTGCGCATGTCGTCGTCGCTCAGGGCAGCCACCATGCCGCTCATGACGGCGTTGGCACGCTTGCCGGACTTGAACTCCTGCAGCTGCTTGAGCAGGTATTCGGGGTGCTGCTGCGACAGCTTGGGGTTGACCGGGGTGGTCGAATTGCCATCGGCGGCATGGCAGGAGGCACACACGGCGGCGTAAGAAGCTTCGCCCTTGGCCAGATCGGGCTTGGCGGGGGCTGCGGGAGCGGCGGCAAAGGCAAAACCTGCCAGCAGAAAGGATTTACCTCTTGCAATATTTGGAATTGTTGTTCAGAGCAAGCGCCGACAGCCTTTCACGGCGCCGGCGGGCTACTCAATCTTATGATACCAGGGGTTGCCCCCTATCGTGACTCACTTCACATTGCAAGAAATGGATATCGCCGCTTTTCAGCATGGA
>Ga0256340_1000206_pt1 | contig 10366 bp, 10 predicted proteins | sample AtltaT_3_FD_183807 | JGI IMG/M metagenome (GOLD analysis project Ga0256340, IMG submission 183807) | Metatranscriptome of freshwater microbial communities from Altamaha River, Georgia, United States - Atl_Colum_RepC_8h (Metagenome... | ecosystem: Environmental > Aquatic > Freshwater > River...
TAATATCCTATGGAATTAAAGACAGCTACCGTTTGTCTTACAATCTCGCATTTGAAGGATTTTCGCCTTTAGAAATGGATAAAATGCGTATAAAATGGAAAACGAACTTTAGACGCACGGAACGTAAAATCAAAGAACAACGAAGAATTTCGACTATTTGTTTTGAGCAAAAAAATGAAGGTTTAGATTACTTAAGTGAGACCTCAGATGATTATGCGGAAACCGTAGACGACATCAATTGGGTTGCGTTTAAACAAAGTTATTTCTCCTCAATTCTTCATCCAGAAAATGGGTTCAAAAAAGAAGACGGACGATTTGTTATTAAAAATTATACCGATGGTGAAAAGAATCAATATTCCAACATAAAGAAAATGACTGCAGTATTAGCGCCAAATCTTGTGAGTGATAATGCTTCATTCTCCTGGTATTTTGGCCCAAATGATTACAAATCTTTAGTATCCTATGACAGTGGATATGATGATATTTTAAATTACGGTTGGGGGTTATTTAGATGGATCAACTTATATGCAGTTCAGCCCATTTTTAACATGTTGATAAGCAATGGAATAGGCGCTGGTGTAGCCATTTTATTGCTTACATTAATATTAAAATTGATTTTAATGCCTATTCAATGGAAGATGTTGGTTTCTTCTGTTAAAATGCGCATTTTAAAACCTCAGGTTGATGAACTGAATAAGAAGTATCCAGATCAAGCTGATGCGATGAAAAAACAAACGGAAATGATGACGCTTTACCGAGAGTCAGGTGCAAGTCCGTTGGCTGGTTGTGTGCCAATGTTAATTCAAATGCCGATACTCTTAGCTGTTTTTAGATTTTTTCCTGCCTCCTTTGAATTGAGGCAACAAGGATTTTTATGGGCGGAAGATTTATCTTCTTACGACTCCATTTGGGATTTCGGAGTTAACATTTGGCCATATGGCGACCACATGAGTTTATTTACCTTACTCATGGCTGCCACAACGCTAATATATACCTACATGAACAGCGGCAACATGCAACAGCCTACCCAGCCAGGAATGCCAGACATGCGCTTAATGATGTATATTTTCCCTGTAATGATGATTTTCTTTTTCAACGATTATTCTTCAGGATTAAGCTATTACTATTTTATTTCAACCTTAATTTCCATATTAATGATGGTGGCCATTAAGCGCTTCTTTGTAGATGAAGAAAAGTTAAAAGAAAAAATGATGGCACGCCAAGCAAAAGCGGAAGCCAGCCCTAAGAAAAAGTCGCGTTTCCAAGAACGTTTGGAAGAAATGCAGCGTAAGTCTATTGAAATGCAAAAAAATAACAATAAGAAAAAATAAGCATGAAGTTTTTTATCGATACCGCCAATCTTAATGAAATTCGCGAAGCCAATGACATGGGGATTTTAGATGGGGTAACCACAAACCCATCCCTCATGGCGAAAGAAGGAATTACCGGAGCAAATAACATCCTTAACCATTATGTTCAAATTTGCAATATAGTTGATGGTCCAGTAAGTGCCGAAGTGATTGCCACAGATGTGGAAGGAATGATCCGAGAAGGAGAATCCCTCGCAGAACTCCACCCGAATATCGTGGTAAAAATTCCTATGATTACTGAAGGAATTAAAGCCATTAAACATTTTTCTCAAAAAGGAATTCCAACAAATTGCACCCTTATTTTTTCTGCCGGTCAAGCCTTGTTAGCAGCGAAAGCAGGAGCTACATACATTTCTCCATTTCTAGGCCGCCTGGATGATGTTTCTACGGATGGCTTAGCCTTGATTCAGCAAATTCGTGTGATTTATGACAATTATGATTTTGGAACGGAAATTCTAGCAGCATCTGTGCGTCACCCTATGCACATTATCCATTGCGCTAGCATTGGTGCCGATGTGATGACTGGACCACTTAGTGCAATCAAAGCCTTAGCGAAACACCCCTTAACAGATATAGGACTTCAGCAGTTTTTGGCTGATCACGCCAAGGGAAATAAGTAATGCTTCCAAAAGAGGAACGGAAACAAATTAATCAGCTTTTTTGGGATGGCTTCAAAAAAGAAATGAGGCGCTATAACACTAAAAATAAACGCGCAATCAATTGGCTGAAGTATCCTACCGAAATCAAGCACATCTATCTGCGCCTGCATACAGACAATACCGGCGCTTTCTTGAATTTTGATATTCAATTTAAAGACCAAGGAATTCGTGATATTGTTTGGGAACAATTGATCGAATTAAAACAAGTAATGGAAAAAGAAACAGGAAGCCATGGGGTTTGGACTAGAAATATTACTGCACCTGAGGGTTTTATGTTTGACCGAATTCAATGGGTTAACCCCGAAGTGAATTTTTATAACCAAGAAGATTGGCCAACAATTTATTCCTTTTTTAAAGATCGCTTATTGGCATTTGACCGATTTTACCAAGAATTCAAGGATGTGCTTATTCTTTTAGTAGATTAAACTTACCTTTGTACTATGCGTTTTTTACTCATACTTGTTTTATTCGTTAGCTTCAGGGTATTTGGTCAGGGGTCTGTACTGTTAAATGTTGACTTCCAACAAGGTATTCCTGCGAATTTCTCGTTAATTTCATTGGATGCGAACATACCCAACGCTCAAGTTGCTGAGTATGTCAATGCATGGATTGCTGTAGTTGATCCAGAAAACCTGAATGACACTGTTGCAGCAGCCACTTCATTTTTTGAAAGTCCGGATACCGCTAATCGATGGTTAATTACTCCGCCGGTTTCCCTTGGACCATACGGAAATTACATTAAATGGAATGCGAAATCACAAGACGCATCATATCCGGATTCTTACCTTGTACTTGTATCTTATACAGACAATCAACCATCAAGTTTTATTGATACCATTGGTTTTTACACTGGAGAGAGCTTTGAATGGGTGAATCGTGAAATCAACTTAACCGCCCAAGGGATTGATAATGCGAATGTATATGTTGCATTTGTGCTTCGTACGTTTGATGGCTTTAAACTTTATATCGACGATATTCAAGTTCGAACCATAGATGACACCGGTATCTCTGAGCACGTGCTTCCGAGGCTTTCTATACACCCTAATCCAGCAGAGGAAACCTTGCACATCGAAGGGCAAAGCAATTCTCCTTATCAAATTGCGAGTATTACAGGCGCAATTGTAATTCGTGGAAATTCTGCCGAGGTGCATGTTGGCGATTTAAAACCAGGAATTTATACGGTTATTTGTCCGGGATACTCCCCTACTCGTTTTATAAAGTTATAATCACCAGTGTATTGGGTGCGCACTCAACGCATGTTTTCGCTTTGCTATTAATTCCAGGTGCGCCTGAATGGAATGCGGAGAACTATGCGCAGTAAAATGATGGTTTTCCATCTGCTTTATGCTAGAGACTTCATTTAATAATACACGAAAATCGGGATGAAATAAAGCGGCAGCAAGCTTATCCCAGACATGATCAATAGCCAATGCAGAGGGATGCATTCCATCGGACTCATAATACCGATAATCTCGAAGTTCATCTATGACCAATTCATAGGCCGGAAAATACTGAACGCCTAGATTGGCTTCCTTCAACTGATGACAGGACTCAATTAAACGGGCTTTACTTCGAGCATTCTCTACCAAACCATCACGCAAATGCCTTACTGGACTTACGGTTAACACTAAATTCAAGAACGGATTTATTGGCTGTAAACGGTTGAGTAAGTCTTGAATAGCATTTGTGATTTCAGCAACAGTCAACAGCCTCTTCGTAAATTGAGTTGAAGGAACCTTGTGGCAATTCGATACAAGCGTATTGGATGAAATGTGTTCATAAACCCACGCGGTACCAAGGGTAATAAACAAGATGCTCATTTGAGAAAGCTCTTGATAAGTTGACTTTCTAATGTTTGTTGTTTCAATCAGTAATTGCTCCATAGACAAGCGAGCCAATGCATGCGAGGTTTCCCAATAAAAATGCATACCATTATGCTCATTTGAGGTAAATTTAAAGCTCAGGTCAATAGATCCAATTAATTGATTTACAATAGATACTGGGTTGTACGTTGTTCCAAATGGGCTCGTCCATGCGTGAAGCCCATGACGCTGAAAACGTTGGCTCATATGGTCGGAAAAACAACTACCTATAAAGCCAAATCGTTCTGAAAAAGAATCAAGTTGATTTAATTCAGGCACTGAAACACTAGTGAAAAACCGATCATAGTTCATGAATTCCCATAAGTTTTTTTGCATTAATGACGGCTCCTTCATTAATTATTGCTCCGCTCATTAATCGTGCAATTTCATTGATGCGATCGGATTCATTGATTGATTCAACGGTTGTATGAATTCCCTGCTTATCGCCTAATTTTTTAACCACAAGATGGTGAGTGGCCTTGGCTGCAACCTGAGGCAAATGAGTAATTGCAAACAGCTGTCTCCCCTTCCCCATTTCATGTAGGAGCTTTCCTATTCTTTCAGCGACGTCGCCTGAAACACCAGTATCAATTTCATCAAACAGAATACTCGGCATGTCCATGGATTTGGAAATTAATTGTTGAAGCAACAACATCACGCGGGAAAGTTCGCCGCCACTTGCCGCTTTTTGAATCGGAACCGGGTCGATTCCTTTGTTGGCAGAAAAAAGTATAGATAAATCCACCATTCCTTTCGCATTCAAGGACGTTGTTTTGGTGAGTATGAATGCTATTTTGGCCCCAGCTAGTTTCAGTCCATTTAACCCATGTTCAAGTTGCTTATGCAATATAGGCAAGGCTTTTGACCTCTCGTTGTACAATACATTTGCCTTTTCAATTAATTGGGTTTCTATGGCAATTAACTGTTCAGTTTCTTCTTTTATCCATACCTTTAATGCATTGAGTTCCCCAATTCGACCTTCTAATTGAAGTTGGTAATCCATCAGTGCTTCTTGGGAATTCAACCGATGTTTATTTAAAATTCGATTAAACTCATCTAATTTATCTGCCTCTTCATCTGCGTCCTGTTGGCTCCCTTCTAGTGACTGTATCGCTTTAGCAGCATAATAACTCAGTTCGGTGAATTGAGTTGAAATATCGTTAACAATTCGAATAATCTCATGCCCATCATCCAATCCTTTAGCATTTTTTTCAATTGGCCTAATGAGGTCTTTTAACTGTTGTATTGAAGCGCTTTCACTGATTCCACTTAATGCAGATAAGCAGTTCAATAAAAGCTCAGTATCTTCTTTACTCGCTAGTTTTTCTTCAAGAACCTGAAAATCAGTTTCAACCAGGTTGAGTTGTTGAATCTCCGTAAGAATAAAACGTTCATAATCCATCTTTGCTTCCATTTCAAGCGTAGTTTGCTTCCTTTCGGCAAGCAATTGTTGTCGCTGCAAAAAGGCTTCAAAGTCAATGGTGAAGTCATTAAATCTCGCTTTAGTTCCTGCGAAAGCATCCAATAAGTGCAGCTGATAAACTGGGTTTTTCAACTCCAAGGTGTTGTATTGCGAATGTATAATCAACAACTGCTCAGCTAAGGTTCTTAATGCAGATAAATTAACAGGTGTATCATTGATGAAGGCTCGTGATCGTCCATCTTTATGAATTTCTCGCCGTAAAATACATGGATTCCATGCTTCAAACCCTTCTGCTACTAACCATTCAACTTGGGCCGATTGAAGCTGAAACTGTCCTTCGACAATACATCGATTTTCAGCAGGACCAATAACAGAAAAATCTGCGCGATCACCTTTAATGAGGCCCAAGGCGTTTAATAAAATTGATTTACCTGAGCCTGTTTCCCCGGTAATGGCTGTAAAACCATCCTCAAAACTTAGGTTTAATTCATGGATTAGAACGAAATTTTGAATCGTAAGCCGAACAAGCATTATTCAAGGATTTCCTGGTATTTTGAAGAGTTTGATGGATCCAATCGTTTCAACAAGGTTACAAAATCTGTCTTTTCTTTAACCTCTGAATCCGAAAGAATCTTCTTTAACTCGTCACGCTTACAAAGTAAATAATTAACCACATTGGGCGAATTTGGCCTTACTTGTACCACAGGATTTAATTTTGATAACGCGTCGTAAAGTGCCTTTTTGCCTTTTACTTTGTCTTCATACATTTCATCCATGCCATTGCGATGGTATGCATAATTGCAATCCCGAAGTGGTTCAAAGGCAGGTTGCAAAATATTATCAACTAAATAATAGCGATTTCGCTTTCCTTGTTCACTTGATTTCCAGCCTGGAGCGCCTGAGTTTTGTGCATTCGAAACAATTTGTTGGCACTCATTAAAATACTTAGTACCCCCTTTTGATGAAAATGAATCATAATCCATTCCAAGGATAAAGTAGGCATAGTAAGCAAGAATGGAAGATAGATTATCCCTGAATTGGTTAGGAGTGTACGTAATCAGGGTATTTCTTGAATAAGTGAAGGCCAAGTCTTCATCCCTATAATTCAATAAAAGGGTATTGTAGTTAGAATTGAAAACGGGACGTGTTGCTTGAATTTGAATTGCACCAGTATAGGTTCCCGCTGCAGGAATCTTATTAATTTGAAGTTGAATGTTACAATTGATTCGTTCTTCTGTTTTAAATTGATCTTTGGTCCATTGTGTATTATTCATTAAGTCGGTTAACACCAATTCTAATTCTTTGAAAATCTCAAGTTCGGTGCTATTAACCTCTAAACTTGCTTCTTTAATGATCGAAATCTTGCAATTTAACTCCTGCGAGAAAAACGGCAACGCGCATGATAAAACTAAAATTAAAACGATGTTCTTCATCTACAATGTGTTGAAATGTAATCTAAAATTCCAGAGGCAATTACGGCCTTGGGGGCATGATTCAATTCCATGGCCAAACCATTAACGTCGAAGATACGAACTTTATTGGTATCTGAATTAAAGCACTTTTCATTTTCATCAATAACATTTAATACAATGGCATCTGCATTTTTTTGATTTAATTTTTCCAGTGCATTTTCTTTTCCGTTTGACGTTTCAAGGGCAAAACCAATTGTTTTTTGCATGGCCGCTTTATGTTGACCTGCCCATGCTAAAATATCTGGATTTTTAACCAATTCAATTGACATGTGTCCTGCTATTTTCTTGATTTTATCTTGCGCCACTGTGTCAGGTCGGTAATCGGCTACGGCGGCAGCAAATACCCCGATTTCAACTGAGCTCCAATGGTCCTGAACTGCCTTCAGCATTTCTTGTGCTGTGGTAACATCAATGCGCTGAATGCGCTCATGGTCAACTTTAAGCTGGCTGGGGCCGGTTATCAGTAATACGTGAGCTCCTCGTTGGGCAAAGGCATTCGCCAAGGCAAACCCCATCTTTCCCGATGAATAATTGCCAATAAATCGAACAGGGTCAATCGCTTCATAGGTCGGACCGGCTGTAACTAATACGTGTAAATTTAAAAAATCTTGTTTCGGTTTTAGGTAATCAATTACCGTTTGAAACAATACCTCCGGCTCAGGCATTCTCCCCTCCCCGCTTAAACCACTGGCAAGCTCACCATGGTCCGGTGGAATGACTATTATGCCATCCGAAATCGCTTGATTAATGTTGCGCTTCACCGTTGGGTGCTGATACATCTCTAAGTCCATGGCCGGTGAAATAATGGTTTTATTTCGCATGGATAAAAAGGTGGCAAGTAACAAATTATCGCAAGCGCCAGTAACTAACTTTTGAAGGGTATTCGCTGTGCAAGGAGCAATTAGCAACACATCTGCCCATTCACCATATTCAACGTGATTGGTCCATTCGCCTGTGTCTTTATTCCAAAAGTCAATTCCTACGGGATTTTTGGAAAGGGTTGAAACAACCAAAGGGCTTAAAAAGTGGACAGCATCAGGAGTCATGATGCATTTTACCTCTGCACCCTCCTTTACAAATTTTCTAATTAACAGAGGAATTTTATAGGCTGCAATGCCCGCAGTAATTCCTATTAGAATGCGCATTTTATTCTGCGTCTTCTTCCGGATTTCTAAGGTAAATCTTATCTTCTAACAACTCTTGCATAGCAATCGCTGTAGACTTTGGCATTTTCTCGTAATGCTTAGAAATCTCAATTTGCTCACGGTTTTCGAACACTTCCTCCAAGCTATCAGATGAAGTAGCAAATTCTTGTAGTTTTTGCGTAAGCTCCTCCTTAATTTGAGTGCTTATTTGATTTGACCGCTTTGAAACAGCTACGATTGATTGGTATAAATTACCAGTTTTGTCTTCCAAATTAACAACATCTCTTGTTACTGTTGTTTTTTCTGCGTTGACGTTTTTATATTGCATGGTTAACACTTAAAATTCATAATCATTTTGCCAAGGCTTTAACAAGGCTTTGAGCTTTTCTAGGTAAGTAGAATTGGGGTACTCAGATGCAAAGTTACGATATCTTACAATAGTTTCCTCAACTCTCTCCTTTTTTTTTGCTTTCAATGCTATTAATGCTCAAATAATATCCATTTTTTATCGCTACATATTGCACTTCTTCATCATGAATAGAAAGTGGATACTTACCGATAAAAATATCTGCAAATGAAAGTGCTGCTTTGTAATTTTCGGTCTGACTGTATAGCAACACTTTGTTGTAATCTTTGAATTCCAACTTATATGAAAGCTCATCAATAATTGTATTACAAGAATCTAATAATGGAGATGTTGGGTATTTATCTATAAAGGCTTGAACCGCGTTTAACGCCGCATAAGTTTCCGTTTGATCGAGAGACCATTTCGGTGAATTATTAACACTGCACATAGCCGTAAGAAAGAATGCTTCTTCATTTCGAAGGCTGTATGGATAACGTTGCACATAGGAACCAAAGAAGTATCCCGCCATGTAATAGTCTTCATCTTCATAATAACTTTTTGCCATTTTAAAATAAGAAACTTCACCTTCTGATGATTTAGGCGCATGTTGATATACTTGTTCGTATAACACAATACATTTATCGTAGTCTCCATCTTCATGCAGTTGGTTCGCCAGGGTAAATTTGGCATTAAAATCATCTCCTTTCAATACCTCATTATAAGCAGAACAAGCTGTTAAAAAAACTAAAACCAACAAAACTGAAACTACCCTCATTTTATTTTACCCTTAAATTTTTCCCAATAACCAATGTGCTCGTAGGTGAAATCCCATTTAATGTACAAAGCTTGGAAACCGTTGTATTATATTTTGCTGCTATCCTGGTTAATGTGTCTCCTGATTTAATTTGATAGTACTTTTTCTGTACAGGTTTCACAACGGGTTTCACAACCGGTGAAGCAACCACAGCCACTTGATCTGTAGCCGTTTGCATAGTGCTATCCTCGCCTGATTTAACAGTATAATTTTGAATCGCTAACTGATCAGCCGGAAGCACTTCGATAAATTCAGAAGGTTTAGCTCCAGGTCGAAACAAGGCTTTATGCAGAAACAAGTTTTCCTTTTTCAGTATTTTCTTGTCAAAATCTATGATTTCTTCAGGATTTATTGCGGCATCATAAAACCTTACCTCCATGTGCAAGTGTGGACCCGTTGATCGACCGGTATTCCCTCCTAATGCGATAGGATCTCCAACGTTGACTTCTTGATTTGGGGTCACTAAAAACTTACTCAAATGCGCATAAAAAGTCTCCAAGCCATTGTAATGCCGAAGAATAACCAGATTGCCAAATCCGCCATCATTGTACTTAGCATAGCGGACTTTTCCGGAAAACATTGCGAAAATCGTATCCCCTACCTTTAGGCCTAAATCGATGCCATTATGGTAACGGCCACCCCGAGGTCCGTACCTTGAATTTACTGTGATTTTGCGCATTGGGAAGCAAAAATCCATTACACCTTCTTGGGCCGCCTCATTAATGCAAAGCCATATGGTGTCCTTCATTAGGCTTAAGTTATTTCCTTTTCCAGTATAAACAACATCATTAACCCAGGATTGCCTAAGGGGAGGATTGTATGAAGTTACTATGTCGTGGATACGTTTATTTAAGACGCCATCAAAACCAGGATCCGCTGCAATACTCCACGTTTGATCATCATGCAGGATTAACTTGCCTTTCGGTGTATCGACAGTGTCAACAATTGGTTGAGCAAAAACTGTTCGGGTAAAAACAACTCCAATAAACAGAATAAAAACTCCGATTAACTTAAGCATTCCCTACAAATATAAAGGAAAATGGTTAAAGTTCCTTTATATCTTCAATGGTGAGGTTGTAAAATATCGATTCATTTGGACCTACTAAATCGCCAAATCCACTTGACCCATAGGCTTGTTCAGGACTTAACAGCACAAAAATCTTTTGTCCTTTTTTAGCATTTTTTAGGACCTTCCTTAAACCGGGCACCACGTTTTTTTGTCCTACGGCATAACGAAAAGGTAAATGCCTAGTGTATGAATTCAACACATTTGCA
>Ga0256340_1000212_pt1 | contig 10209 bp, 10 predicted proteins | sample AtltaT_3_FD_183807 | JGI IMG/M metagenome (GOLD analysis project Ga0256340, IMG submission 183807) | Metatranscriptome of freshwater microbial communities from Altamaha River, Georgia, United States - Atl_Colum_RepC_8h (Metagenome... | ecosystem: Environmental > Aquatic > Freshwater > River...
AGGGCCTCAAGCGCGGCATCCGCGTCAAGACCAGCAGCTACACCCGCCACCACGTCAACATCACCATGACGCAGGCCAAGGCGGTGAGCAACTACACCAACTCCATCCTGGCCAACATGGAAGCCACCGACGAGGGCTACGACGAGGCGCTGCTGCTCGACAGCTCGGGTTTCGTGTCCGAAGGTGCTGGCGAGAACATTTTCGTCATCAAGGACGGCGTGATCTACACCCCCGACCTGTCGGCCGGCGCCCTGAACGGCATCACCCGCAACACCGTCTTCCACATTGCCAAAGACCTGGGCCTGGAAATCGTGCAAAAGCGCATCACCCGCGACGAGGTGTACATCGCCGACGAGGCTTTCTTCACGGGCACCGCCGCTGAAGTGACCCCCATCCGTGAACTGGACCGCGTGCAGATCGGCATTGGCAGCCGCGGCCCGATCACCGAGAAAATCCAGAGCGCGTTCTTTGACATCGTCAACGGTCGCAACCCCAAATACGCCCACTGGCTGACCAAGGTCTGAGGAGAAGCACATGAGCAACGCGACCGTTGAACTGCTGGCCAAAGACCTGAACCCCCAGGGCGGCGTGTTCTGCCCCAGCCCCAAGGCCGACATGAAGCTCTGGAACACCCACCCCAAGGTGTACCTGGACGTGGCCAAGACCGGAGAGGCACGTTGCCCTTACTGTGGCACGGTGTACAAGCTGAAAGATGGTGAGCACCTCGGTGGTGGTCACTGAAGACTTGAGTCAGGTCACTGTAGTTACCGTGACCTTCAACAGCGCCCACTGCCTGCCGGCTTTGGGCGCTTCGCTCTCTGCGTTTCCCCAGGTCATCGTGGTCGACAACGGCAGCGATGACGACTGCGCCCGGCAAAGCCTCACTCATTTGCCGCGGGCCAAGGTACTGGCCTTACCCCACAACCTCGGCTTTGGTGCCGCCAACAACCGAGCCCTGGCGCAGGTGCACACGCCGTTTGCCCTGCTGCTCAACCCCGACTGCGAAATCACGCCTCAGGCCGTGCAACAACTGCTGCGCACCGCTGCCCAATGGCCCGACGTCGCCATGGTCGCCCCGCAACTGCTGCAAACGAATGGCCAACCCGAGGTCAACTACCGTTGGCCGCAATTGATGTGGAAAAGCGGTGGCCCAGCCGTGACCGAAGGCCCCGCCTGTGTGGGTTTTGTATGCGGCGCCGCCATGCTGCTGCGCATGAGCGCATTTAACGGTCAGTTTTTTGACGAGCAGTTTTTTTTGTACTACGAAGACGACGACCTCTGCACCCGTCTGTTCAACCAGCACCTTGCCATGGTTATCGACCCCGCCGCCACCGCCACCCACCGCTCACGCGGCAGCGTGCGAGGCCGCAGCCCCCTGCGCAGCGAATACACCCGTGGCTACCACCACGCCCAATCCAAACTGACTTACACCCGCAAATACCAAAACCCCGCAGCCGCTCGCCAACAACACCGAAAATTACTCTGGCAAACTACAGCGGCACTGTTTGTACGACTGATGCTCCCCTCCCCGCGTCATGTCGCTAGGATGATAGGACGCCTGGTAGGGCTATGGAATTACAGGTTCGCGCATGGTTAATGCACCTTCCTCAGATGTACGTATTTACGTCATCAACCTTGACCGATCTCCGCAGCGGCTACAAGAAATATCAAAACAGCTATCTAGATTCGGATTGCCGTTCCAGCGTATTGCTGCCGTGGACGGCAAGCTAGCCACACAAGAACAACAGGCACTCCTAGATGAAACAACCTACAAACTCAGGCATGGAAAATCTCCACTGCCGGGCGAACTGGGTTGTTACTTATCACACGTCTCGGTCATCCACGAATTTTTAAAATCAGATTATCTGTTCGCAGTAATTCTTGAAGATGACGCGATTCTTGAGAACAGTTTCCCTCATATTTTGCAGCACCTAAGTCAACATTCAACTCTGTGGGACATGGTTAAGCTTTCAGGCGTGCACTCTGGAACGCCTGCAGCTGTGCATTCTATTAATCGCGATTACCACTTATCAGTTATGTTCACCAAATGCACCTGCTCAAGTGCTTATATTATCAACCGCAAGGCCGCGTTAGCTTATACCAATGGACTGCTGCCTATGACCTTACCCTATGATCACGAATTCGACAAAGGTTGGGTATATGGCATAAAAGTTAGAGCCGTTACACCATTTATAGTTAAACATAATGAGACGGCTCCAACCACGATCACTGCGACACCTTCTCAAAGTATTAAATTCCGCGGATTGAAACGTTGGCCTACGTACCTTTATCGTCTTAAAACAGAAGGGGCACGGTTCGTGTATGCAATCAGACAATACATAGCTGCATGATGGATAACAGCATGTCGGAATTCAAGCCGAAGGCTACGATTTTGCTCCTTGCATACAATCAAGAAAAGTATATAGTGCAAGCTGCGCAGTCATGTCTTAATCAGCAAGGCGATCCGATTGAAATTATCTTTTCGGACGACTGCTCAACCGACAGTACCTATGCGCTCTTGCAGCAAGTTGCCAACGATTACAAGGGACCGCACCATCTTGTTACTCGTCAAAATGATTGCAATTTAGGCATAGCCGAACATTATAATATCTTAGTAGAATTAGCGAAAGGTCAATTATTAATCACAGCCGCTGGAGATGACATTTCATATATTGATCGCGCACAAACCTTGGTCAATGCCTGGGAAGCTTCCGACCGCAAACTCGATTTAATAGCCAGTTACGCATATTCAATTTCAGAAAATGATTATGAAACTGGCGCATTGATTAAAGTTGCACAACTGGCCAACTGGAAATGTGCAAGTGACTGGTGCGTCAAACGCCCCTACGTTGTAGGGGCAACGCATGCATTCACCAAGCGAATCTGGACCACGTTTGGTAATATTTCACCAAATATTTTTTATGAAGATCAAATTGTTTCTCTGCGAGCAATTTGCTTGGGTGGGGGGTTAACAATAGAAAGACCATTACTCAGCTATCGATCAGGAGGCGTTTCGTCAAAGGACAAATCCAACGGGCGCAACGATAAGCTACTATCATTTCATAAGCGTTACACCCGTCAATCAGCAGTTTTTTCACAGATTCATCTAGACTTACAACGGGCAAATTATTCATCATTATGGAAAGGTAAAGTCAAGAGATATTGGGCTCGTGCCCAAGCGGCCTTACATTTATTGAAACTAAGACAAGAGCATCTTATTCCCAGCCCTCTACAATTTATTCAAATAGCCAAGGAATGTGGCTTCTTATGGACTATAAGAAATATTGTTTTCATTTGGACGTAGTACTTTTCTAAAATTATTTGCTATGACTCAAATTGCAAAGATTATTTTTGGAAATAAACTGCACACAAAGCCAACTGAACATCATCATCAAATTAACATTCATGAAAAATTCCAATAAGCCCAGGAATCTTATATGGCTTTGTCCAAAAAGCAAAAAAGCCATTGGCGGCGTCAAGATTATTTATCGACAAGCATCATTAGTTGAAGAATTTTTTTCAGAAAATGGCTTAAATTCTTACGTAGTCCATCCAAACTCTGGAAAATATCGAGCAACTTGGTTTGAATCCAATACAAAGGTTAAACCAATGAACTTCGGTTTTAGGTGGACAGGAAAAATTTCCAGGTCCGATATCAGTTTTTCATTTAATCATGATACTGACGTAGTAATTTTACCGGAAATGTGGGCATCTAAGTTTGGGCCACAGCTAAGAAGAAACAGAATTCCTTACGCAATATATGTTCAAAATGGATATCAAATTAACTCTGGTCCAATTGAAGATTTAGAATTCGCCTATGCCGGCGCAGCAATAATAATGGCAATCTCCGAAGACGCAAGGCGCTGCATAAAAGCAGCGTTCCCCAATATCAAAACAACGATAAAGAGGATTCATTATTCAATTGATGAAAATATTTTTAAATTTCACAAAGACAAGGAAAAAGTAATTACCTATATGCCCCGCAAACTGTCCAATCACTCGGATTTAGTTTTATTTTTCCTTAAATCAAGACTACCGCCAGACTGGCGAATAGAAAAAATAGAAGGACTACCAGAAACCGATGTTGGCTCTTTGCTGAAAAAATCTAGTATATTTATGTCTTTCAGCAGTTTTGAGGGATGCCCACTTCCACCTTTGGAGGCTGGCTTAGCCGGAAATATTGTTGTTGGCTACACAGGGCAAGGTGGACGAGAATATTGGCAAAGTGAAATATATCACCTGATTGAGGAAGGTGATGTTGTCGGGTTTTCAGAAAAGGTTTTAGAAATCATATCTGCGCTCGACAGAAAATTAAATATAAGCGAGCATCATCGAAAGGTACTTGATTTGGGAAGACCTTTCTCAAAGCAGTCAGAGCTTAGCGACATCCAAGAAGTTCTATCACATCTTGATCTGATTTAATTCGGTGCTATCAATATTTATTCACGTAAAATCAAACTGCCCACATCAACTTCAGAACAAGTGAACTAATTTGTTAGTAGTCAATCTAGTGATTCATAGAGAATAAGCAGGCCACTGTAAAACATGCGCCACCGCCCTGGCGAACTTCACAGTACGCGATCCAGCCATGCCTTTCCGCAATCGACTTGACCAACGCGAGCCCGAGCCCCACGCCACCCGCACGCTCACTGGCCCCCGGCAACCTGAAAAAAGGCTCAAAGATCCTATCCCGATACTCAGGCGGCACACCCGGTCCACGGTCGCACACGCGCAGCACGGGCGATCCGTTCTCGCGTGACAGGCTGAGCACCACATCGTCTTCGTGGCCTGCCGCTGCGCCGTAGCGCATGGCGTTTTCAAGCAGGTTGCGCACCATGCGGCGCAGCAGTTTGGCCACGCCTTGCACTTCCAGGCTGGCCATGCCCTCGGGCACGTCGAGTGTGGCGCCCACGCGGGCGCATTCTTCGGCGCACAGGCCCACCAGGTCCACACTCTCCACCGTACCCATGTCGGCCTCTCGCGCATCGAGGCGGCTGGCCAGCAATATTTCGTCGATCAGCTGATCGAGTTCGGCCATGTTGCGCAGGATTTCGTGTTGGGTGCGCTCACGCACCGCCGGATTGGTGGTGGGGGTGTCCATCAGTTCCAGCCCCATGCGGATGCGGGCCAGCGGTGAGCGCAGTTCGTGCGAGGCGTTGGCCAGCAGGGATTTCTGGGCGGCCATGAGGTTCTGAATGCGCTCGGCAGCGGCGTTGAAGCGGCGGGACAGATCGGCCACTTCGTCGTCACCAGATTCCGACACGCGCACGGACAGATCGCCCTCGCCCCAGCGCTGCACGCCTTGCTGCAACCCCTCCAGCCGCTTGGTCAGGCGGCGCACCACCGGGTAAAGCGCCAAGGCGGCAGCCAGCCCCATGAGGGCCAGCATCCAGATGAAACCATAGGGTGGTCGGGCCCACCACGGCGCCAGGTCTCGCGGGTGCGGCGGCCTTCCACCCAGGTGAACCATGCCTCCACCTCCCGGGCGCTCCAGGCGGCGTTCAAGGAACAGTTGCACCGTGGGGTGGCCAGCCATCGGCACCTGCAGCTCCAGCGGCGTGCCCGGTTGCGGCCGAGCGTTGGTGCTGGCCAGCACCTCGCCTTGGGCGTTGCGGACCACCCATTCACGCTGGGGCGGATTGGCGGCATTGTGTTCAACCGACAGGTGCCAGGCCCAGCCCACGAAGGTCATGAGCACCGCCACACCCAGCACCACGGCCAGCCAGATGCGCAGGTAAAGGTGTTTGGACCACATGGCCGTGACTCAATCCTGTTGCCGCGCAAACACGTAGCCCACGCCGCGCACGGTGAGGATGCGTTTGGGATGCTTGGCGTCGTCTTCGATGGCCGCGCGGATGCGGCCCATGTGCACGTCGATGGATCGGTCAAAGGCCTCAAGTTCGCGGCCGCGTACGGCCTCCATGATCTGGTCGCGCGTGAGTACACGGCCTGCGCGTTCGGCCAGCGCCACCAGCAAATCAAACTGGTAAGAGGTCAGGTCGCAGACAGCGCCCCGCACCGTGACCTGCCGCGCATCGCGGTCAATCTCGAGTGAACCGAACTGCAACGTCTGCGGCGCGGCGGCCATGCCGTTGGCCTGCCGTCGCAAAATGGCCCGAATGCGAGCGAGCAACTCGCGTGGCTCGAAGGGTTTGGGCAGGTAGTCGTCGGCCCCCATTTCCAGACCGATGATGCGGTCCATCGGGTCGCCTTTGGCCGTGAGCATCAGCACCGGCACCTGACCGGCGGCACCCGGCAGGCCGCGAATGCGCTGGCACACCTGCAGGCCATCCATGTCAGGGAGCATCAGGTCCAGAATCACCAGTCCAGGCGGGGGGGCGTGCTGCAGCCGCTCCAGCCCGGTGGCGGCATCGACGGCATGCTGCACGTCGTAGCCAGAAGCCGCGAGGTAGTCCGACACCATGCCCGCCAGGCGCTCGTCGTCTTCGATCATCAACAGCTTGGTCATGTCCGGATCATCCTCTGCTCAAGCCGACTGCCGATGTCGGGGCCGTAAAGTTCGGTAAATCACTTCACCCGCCCCGCCAGCCAGACCAACAGCAACACCGGCGCCCCGAGCCAGGCCGTGGCATGGAAGAACAGGGCATAGCCATGCGCGTTCACAAAGTCGCCAGAGAAACCGGCAATGAACTTGGGCAGCAGCAGCATCATGGAGCTGAGCAAAGCGTACTGGGTGGCCGAGTAGCTGACATTGGTGAGCGAGGACAGGTAGGCGATGAAAGCGGCGGAGGCAATGCCGCTGGCCAGGTTGTCGGCCGAGACCACGAACACCAGCGCCGTCACATCGTGCCCCACACCACTGAGCCAGGCAAACAGCAGGTTGCTCGCGGCGCTGAGCACCGCGCCCAGCATCAGCACGCGCATCACCCCCAGACGAGAGGCCAGCAGGCCGCCCACAAAAGCGCCGACCAGCGTCATGACCACGCCGTAGACCTTGGTCACGGCAGCCACCTCGTCCTTGGTGAAGCCCATGTCCACATAAAAAGGGTTGGCCATGATGCCCATGACCACGTCGCTGATGCGGTAGACCGCGATCAGCGCCAGCACCAGCACCGCCTGCCAGCGGTAGCGCTGCCAGAAATCGGCAAACGGATCGAACAGGGCCCCGCGCAGCCACTCACCCAGGCTGCGGGCGGGCGCCAGCGGACGCGGCGCCGGTTCAGGCGAAAAAAGCACTGTGAGCATGCCGGGCAGCACACTCAGGGCCATGACCAGATAAGCCGTTTGCCAGGCCGCATGGGCGTAGCCCGTCACCTGCTCCCCTTGCGCGCGAGCGGCGATCCACAGCACCCCCGCACCCGCCCAGATCATGGCCAGCCGGTAGCCGGTCTGGTAGGTGGCAGCCAGTGTGGCCTGCGCGTCGGCCCCGGCCGACTCGATGCGGTAAGCGTCCAGCGCGATGTCTTGCGTGGCCGAGCCAAAGGCCACCGCCAGTGCGCACCAGACCAGCGGCGCCAGCATCTGCGCGGGGTCATTGAACGCCATGCCCACCAGCCCCAGCGCAATGACCAGCTGCGCCATCAGCAACCAACTGCGCCGCCGCCCCAGACGGGCCGTGAGCCAGGGCAGAGGCATGCGGTCGACCAGCGGCGCCCAGACCCACTTGAATCCATACGCCAGACCCACCCAGCTCAGGTAACCGATCGTGCTGCGGTCGATGCCGGCTTCGCGCAGGCGAAAGCTCAGCGTGCCCAGCACCAGCAGCAGCGGCAACCCCGCCGAAAACCCCAGCGCCAGCATGCGCAGGCTGGCGGGTTGGGCGTACAGGCTCAGGGCCTGCCGCCAGGTGCGGCGCGGGGGAACAGACAAGGCCGAGGCATCGGCAGAAGCGTCATTCATGCGGTCAATTATCCGGTCTGGCAAGGTTGATCCGAACCGCTATCATTCGTCCACCATGTGCCTGTTTTGCGAACTTAAATCCTCTGTCAGCGCTGGCAGTGATGCGGCGCGGCGCTGGCACCCGCGCCGCGCCTTCCTGCTGGCTGCCGGGGCTGCAGCTGCCGCACCGGCACTGGCACAGGTGGATGTGGGCAAATCCTCGGAAGTGCGCAAGCTGGTGCCGGCTGAAACACTGGAGAACTCTGCCCGCCAGCAATACAGCCAGGTGCTTGCCGAGGCCAAGTCCAAAGGCGCACTGGCCCCTGACAACCATCCGCAGTTGCAGCGGCTGCATGCCATTGCCAGAAAACTCATCCCCCACACCGCACAGTGGAACCCGCGCGCGCGTGAATGGAAATGGCAGGTCAACCTGATCGGCAGCAAACAGCTCAACGCCTGGTGCATGCCTGGCGGCAAGATCGCTTTCTACACCGGCATCATCGACCAGTTGCAACTCGATGACGACCAGATCGCCATGATCATGGGCCACGAAATGGCGCATGCCCTGCGCGAACATGCCCGCGAGCGGCTGGCCAAGAGCCAGGTCACCAGCATCGGCCTGTCGGTGGCGTCGCAGCTGCTGGGTCTGGGCCAGCTGGGCAACGTGGCGGCCGATCTGGGCACGCAGCTGCTCTCGCTCAAATACAGCCGAGACGATGAAACGGATGCCGATCTGGTGGGCCTGGAGATCGCCGCGCGTGGCGGTTACCGGCCCGAAGCCAGCGTCGAACTGTGGAAGAAGATGCTGGCAGCCAACGGCAACGGCGGACCGGCTTTCCTGTCCACACACCCCAGCGGCAACAACCGCATCCAGGAACTCGAGGCCAACCTGCCCAAGGTGCAGCACCTGTACGAACAAGCCCGCAGAGGATAAGACCGGATCCTCGGGTCAGGCCCGAGGATGACAATGAAGGCTCATTGCCGCCCGACATTGTCATTGCCCGACTTGATCGGGCAATCCACCTCTTCACATGTCACGCACGTAAGGGTTGCTGCGGCGCTCACGCCCGAAAGTGCTCTCGGGCCCGTGCCCGGGAATGAACACCGTCTCATTGCCCATGGGCCACAGCCGCTCACGGATGCTGCGGATCAGGTCCTCGTGGTTGCCCTGTGGAAAGTCGGTGCGGCCAATGCTGCCGGCAAACAGCACATCGCCCACAAAGGCACGCCCGATCTCGGGCGAATGGAACACCACATGGCCCGGCGTGTGGCCTGGGCAATGGCGGACGTTGAGCGTGTGTCCGCCCAACGTGACCGTGTCACCGTCTTCAAGCCAGCGCGTGGGCGTGAACGGCCGCGCCGGCGGAAAGCCGTAGTTCATGGCCGCCATCGGCAGGCCATCGATCCAGAACTGGTCGCCCCGGTGCGGACCGATGATGGGCAGGCCCAGCTGCTCGGCCAGATCGGCCGCCCCGCTGCAATGGTCCAGATGGCCATGCGTGACCCAGACCTGTTCCAGCTTGAGACCGAGCTTCTTCACGGCGTCGAGCAGCACATCCAGATCGCCGCCCGGATCGATGACGGCGGCCTGCATCGTCTGGTCGTCCCAGACGAGCGAGCAGTTTTGCTGGAAAGCAGTGACGGGGATGGTGAGGTATTGCAGCATCCCCGAATTATCCAGGGTCAGAACGGGTAATGGCGTGGCGTGGTCTGCATCGTGATCCAGCGCAGCTCGGTGAACTCGGCGATGCCGGCCTTGCCGCCAAAGCGACCGATGCCGCTGCCCTTGACCCCGCCAAAGGGCATTTGTGCCTCGTCGTGCACCGTGGGGCCGTTGACATGGCAGATGCCCGAATCGATCTTGCGCGCCACATTGAAGGCGCGGGCCAGATCGCGCCCGAACACCGACGATGACAGGCCGTATTCGTTGTCGTTGGCACAGGCAATCGCCTCTTCCACGCCGCGCACCCGCACGATGGCCTTGACCGGGCCGAAGGTTTCTTCGCGGTAGATGCGCATGGCGGGGGTGACGTGGTCGATCAGCGTCGCCGGCATCAGGGTGCTGTCGGCCTTGCCGCCACAGACCAGTTTGGCGCCCTTGGCCAGGGCATCGTCGATGAGCGCGTTGCAGTGTTCGACGGTGGGCATGCCGATCACGCTGCCCAGCACCACCGGCTCGGGTTTGCGCGGATCGCCCAAGGGCAGGTTGCGGGCCTTGTCGGCAAAGCGGCGCACGAATTCGTCGGCGATTTTTTCGTCCACCACCAGGCGCTCGGTGCTCATGCAGATCTGGCCGCTGTTGGCAAAGCAGCCAAAGGCGGCAGCATTCACGGCATCGTCGATGTCGGCATCGTCCAGGATCACCATCGG
>Ga0256340_1000217_pt1 | contig 10152 bp, 7 predicted proteins | sample AtltaT_3_FD_183807 | JGI IMG/M metagenome (GOLD analysis project Ga0256340, IMG submission 183807) | Metatranscriptome of freshwater microbial communities from Altamaha River, Georgia, United States - Atl_Colum_RepC_8h (Metagenome... | ecosystem: Environmental > Aquatic > Freshwater > River...
CCCCAGTCAGCGGCCCCGGCAATTTCGGATTACTTATTTCTGTATCCCTATCCAAGGCCACCCCGTGACCCTGCACATCAGCTTTTTCGAAGGCGGCAACGCCCTCAGCGACTTCCGTATCCAGCAACTGCTGCCGCGTCTGGCGCAGATTTCACCGAACATCCAGGGCCTGGCCGCGCGCTTCGTGCACCTGGTGGCCAGCGAACAGCCCCTGCAAGGCGACCAGCAACAGACGCTGGCCGCCTTGCTCGCTTATGGCGAGTCGTATGCCGGTCCCAGTGATGGCCCGGTGATCGTGGTCAGCCCGCGTCTGGGCACCGTCTCGCCCTGGGCCTCCAAGGCCACCGACATCGCCCACAACTGCGGCCTGCAGCTCAAGCGGGTGGAGCGCATCACCGAATACCGTCTGGTCCTCAAAACCGGCCTGCTGGGCGGCGCCAAGGCCCTGAGCGACGAACAGCTGGGCCAGGTGGCTGCCTTGCTGCACGACCGCATGACCGAATCGGCCTTGCCCAGCCGGGGCGAGGCGCAAGCCCTGTTCACCGCCTTGCAAGCCGCGCCCATGGAACATGTGGACGTGCTGGGGGGCGGTCGCACCGCTTTGGAGGCCGCCAACAAGGCCTGGGGCCTGGCCCTGGCCGAGGACGAGATCGAGTACCTGGTCAACGCCTTCAATGGGCTGGGGCGCAACCCCACCGATGTCGAGCTGATGATGTTCGCGCAGGCCAACAGCGAGCACTGCCGCCACAAGATCTTCAACGCCCAGTTCACCATCGACGGCAAAGCGCAGCCGCACAGCCTGTTCGGCATGATCCGCAACACCGAAAAGGTGAGTCCACAGCACACGGTGGTGGCCTATGCCGACAACGCCTCCATCATGGAAGGCCATGCCATCGAACGCTTTGTGGCCCGTCCGACGGCGGAAGGTGCGGCCTACGTGAAAGAAGCCGCGCAGCACCATGTGCTGATGAAGGTGGAGACCCACAACCACCCGACCGCGATTTCGCCTTTCCCGGGTGCTTCGACCGGCGCCGGCGGCGAGATCCGCGACGAGGGCGCCACCGGTCGCGGCTCCAAGCCCAAGGCCGGACTGACCGGCTTCACCGTCTCCAGGCTCTGGGGTGGTCTGAGCGACCAGCCGGGCGGCAAGCCCGAGCACATGGCCAGCCCGCTGCAGATCATGACCGAAGGCCCGCTCGGTGGCGCCGCCTTCAACAACGAATTCGGCCGCCCCAACCTGGCCGGTTACTTCCGCGAATACGAGCAGGTGGTGGACGGCGTGCAGCGCGGCTACCACAAGCCCATCATGATCGCGGGCGGTCTGGGCCAGATCGACGCCACGCAGACCCAAAAGATCGCGTTCCCCGCCGGCACGCTGCTGATCCAGCTGGGCGGCCCCGGCATGCGCATCGGCATGGGCGGTGGCGCGGCCAGTTCCATGGCCAGCGGGACCAACGCGGCCGATCTGGACTTCGATTCGGTCCAGCGCGGCAACCCCGAAATCGAGCGCCGCGCGCAGGAGGTCATCAACCACTGCTGGGCGCAGGGCGCCAACAACCCCATCCTCGCCATCCACGACGTGGGCGCGGGCGGACTGTCGAACGCCTTTCCCGAGCTGACCAACGACGCCGGGCGAGGCGCCCGTTTTGACCTGCGCGCCGTGCCGCTCGAAGAATCGGGACTGGCCCCCAAGGAAATCTGGTCCAACGAGAGCCAGGAACGCTATGTGCTGGCGATCGCGCCCGAATCGCTGGAGCAGTTCCAGGCATTTTGCGAGCGCGAGCGTTGCCCGTTTGCGGTGGTGGGGGTGGCCACCGAAGAGCGGCAACTGGTGCTGGAAGACAAGGGCAACGAAAGTCCTGTCAACATGCCCATGGACGTGCTGCTGGGCAAGCCGCCCAAGATGCACCGCGAGGTGAAGTCGGTCCAGCGCAAAACAACACCCATCGACCTGACCGGTGTGAGCCTGCAGGACGCCGTCATCGGTGTGCTCAGTCACCCCACAGTGGCGTCCAAGCGTTTTCTGGTGACCATTGGCGACCGCGCCGTGGGCGGCCTGACGCACCGCGACCAGATGGTCGGCCCCTGGCAGGTGCCGGTGGCCGACGTGGCCGTGACCCTGGCCGACTATGCCGGTTTTGCCGGCGAGGCCATGGCCATGGGCGAGCGCACACCGCTGGCGTCCATCGATGCGCCGGCCTCGGGCCGCATGGCGGTGGCCGAAGCCATCACCAACCTGCTGGCTGCGCCCATCGAGCTCCAGCGCGTCAAGCTCTCGGCCAACTGGATGGCCGCCTGCGGCGAGCCCGGCGAAGATGCTGCGCTGTACGAAACCGTCAAGACCGTGGGCATGGAACTGTGCCCGGCCCTGGGCATCTCCATTCCGGTGGGCAAGGACAGCCTGTCCATGCGCACGCAGTGGCAAGACGGGGGCGATACCCGCAAGGTCACTTCGCCGGTCAGCCTGATCATCAGCGCCTTTGCCAGCATTGACGATGTGCGCGGCACGCTCACGCCCCAGCTCGACAACCAGGCGGCCGACACCAGCCTGCTGCTGATCGACCTGGGCCGGGGCTCGCAACGCATGGGGGGCTCCATCCTGAGCCAGGTGCTCAACCAGAGCGGTGATGTGGTGCCCGATCTGCACGATGCGCAGGACCTGATCGGGCTTGTCAACGCCGTCAACGCGCTGCGTGCCCAGGGACTGATCCTGGCCTACCACGACCGCAGCGACGGTGGCCTGCTGGCCGCCGCCGCCGAAATGGCCTTTGCCGGCCATGTGGGCGTGGCGCTGAACGTGGACATGCTGGTCACCGAAGGCGACGGCATCAGCGACAGCCGTGCCGACTTTGGCGATGCCAAGAACTGGGCCCAGCAGGTCAGCGCCCGGCGCGAGGAACTCACGCTGCGGGCCCTGTTCAACGAAGAACTGGGCGTGCTGCTGCAGATCCGCACCGCCGAGCGCGACGCCGTCATGGCGGTGCTGCGCGAGCACGGGCTCTACAAGCACAGCCACATCGTGGGCAAGACCCGCCCGGCCACATCCAGCATCGCCAAAGGGCAGGGCGAGCTGGCGGTCTGGCGCGACACCAGGGAAGTCTTCAGCGCCAGGCTCGAAGACCTGCACCAGGTCTGGGACAGCGTGAGCTGGAAGATCTGCCAGCAGCGCGACAACCCGGCCTGCGCCGATGCCGAGCACGCGGCGGCTGGCCGTCCCGAGGATCCGGGCCTGCATGTGGCGCTGAGCTTCGATCCGGCCGACAACGTGGCTGCGCCGTTCCTGAACCTCTCGCGCCCCAAAGTCGCGATCCTGCGCGAGCAGGGCGTCAACTCGCATGTGGAAATGGCCTACGCCTTCACTGCCGCGGGATTCGAGGCGCACGACGTGCACATGACGGATCTGCAGACCGGCCGTGCCCGCCTGCAGGACTTCAAGGGCGTGGTGGCCTGCGGCGGCTTCAGCTACGGCGACACGCTGGGCGCCGGCATTGGCTGGGCCCGCTCCATCACCTTCAACCCGGTGCTGGCCGAGCAGTTCAAGGGCTTTTTTGGCCGCGCCGACACCTTTGGCCTGGGCGTGTGCAACGGCTGCCAGATGTTTGCCGAACTGGCCGACATCATTCCTGGCGCCGAGGCCTGGCCGCGCTTCACCACCAACCAGAGCGAGCGCTTTGAAGCCCGCCTGTCGATGGTCGAGGTGCTCGATTCGCCCAGCCTGTTCCTGCAGGGCATGGCCGGCAGCCGCCTGCCGATCGCGGTCGCCCACGGCGAAGGCTTTGCCAACTTCAGGCACCGCGGCAACGCGGCGCAGGCCATTGCCGCCATGCGCTACGTGGACAACACGGGTGCGGCCTCCGAGGCTTACCCCTTCAACCCCAACGGCAGCCCTGGCGGCCTGACGGCGGTGACGACGGCAGACGGTCGCTTCACGGCCATGATGCCGCACCCCGAGCGCGTGTTCCGCAATGTCCAGATGAGCTGGACCAGCGGTGACAAGAGCGAACTGAGCCCCTGGATGCGGATCTGGCGCAACGCGCGCAAGTGGGTGGGCTGACGGCTGGGCTGATGCCCTGAGGAGTGGTCGGCAGGCTCAGTTCCAGCCGATCACGTCCAGCCCTTTCTCGGCCGCGCAGCGCTGCACAAACTGCCGGTAAGTGCTGTTGGGGCGTTCGTTCATGGCGCCCGCGGTGGCACCGCCTGCTGCGCCCACCACGGCGCCCTGGGTGCCGCGCTTGACAGCATCGTCCAGACTGCCGCGTCCAAACACCAGCGAACCCACCGCCCCGGTCACACCGGCCACGGCCGCGCCGCGCATGGCGCCACTGGCTGCAGCGTTCGTGCCCGCTTGCAAGCCGCTCTGGCGGGCCAGGGTCACGCACTGGTCCAGATGCTGGCGGGCTGCGGCTTCGCCCATGGCCTTGTAAGCGGCGTTGGGGTAGAGCACCGGGTGTTCATGGGAAACGCTGGCGCAACCGGCCAGCAGCAAGGCTGTCAGGCCCAGCGCAGAGGTGGGGGCTCTTTTCATGTTGTATTCCCTGATGAAAACGAGGTGTGTGCTCAGTGCACGCCCTGCACCGGCCGGGTCTTGTAGAACCTGACGGGCGACTCGGGCGTGGCGTTGAGCACGCTGCGTTTGATCTTGCCCACCACATGCATTTCGCAGGGCTTGCAGTCAAAACGCAGGGTGAGCTTTTCCTTGCCGTTGATCAGCTGCATGGGCTCGGCCTTGACGGTGCCTTGCACCCCGGTCACGCCCTTGGCCTGTTTGGGGCACAGGCTCAGGCTGAAACGCACGCAGTGCTTGGTGATCATCAGGCTGACTTCGCCTTCTTCCTCGTGCGCCTCGTAGGCGGCGGCGATGACCTTGACGCCGTGTCTGGCGTAGAACTGTCGGGCCTTGTCATTGAAGACGTTGGCCAGGTAGGTCAGGGTGTCTTCGGGGTAGGGGGCAGGGGGCTCCACAGGCTGTGCGCGAGGCAGGCGCTCCAGGCCGGCGGCGCGGACGGCCTCCAGCGCGTCCACGGCTTGACGGCGCAGCTGGTTGAGCTGCGAGGGCGGCACGAACCAGGGGCGGGACAGATCCAGCTGCACCTGCAGCGGCTCAAACACCGTGTCGCCCAGCTTGGCCAGTTGCTGCTCGAGTTTGGCGGCTGCGTTGGCGCCGTCCTTGGGCGCCTGCCAGTGTGAGGCCAGCGCGGCGGTGCCGACAAAACCGGCCTCGTCGGTCAGCGTCAGCTGCAGGCCATCCGGCTTTTCGGACAGTTTCATCCACACGCCCATGCGGCGCTCGGCGGACTTCTTCTCCAGCTTGCGCACCCAGCTCATGTCGCGGTTGCGGTTGACCTGCACGCCCTTGCGCAGGTCCTTGAAACCGCCCATCGGGTCCTTGGGCCAAAGCTTCCACTGGCCAGCTTGTCCCGCCGGTTCGGCGCGGTTGATCTGCAGACCCACCAGTTCCTTTTGCAGGTCGTAGTAGCACAGGCCGTCGCCGTTGTGCAGCACGGCGGCCACATCGTCGGTGCTGATTTCCAGATGGTCCGCGGCCACCTTGTGCACCCAGCCGATCGGCTGGCCGGGGTTCTTGGGCGTGTCGAAGGCGCCAATGTCTTCCTTACGCCCTTGCACAAAATAGTCGGTGAACTCGCGGTTGAAGTTCTGGTCAGGATCTGGCGTGAAGCTGAAAGTGGCCTTGCCGTGTGAAGACGGCGCCAGTTCGGGGCGCTCGTTCAGGATGTCGTCGAACAGGCGGCGGTAGTGCGCCGTGATGTTCTTGACGTAAGCCATGTCCTTGTAGCGGCCTTCGATCTTGAAGCTGCGGCAGCCGGCGTCGATCAAGGCGCGCAGGTTGTCGGACTGGTTGTTGTCCTTCATCGACAGCACATGCTTGTCGTGCGCCACGATGCGGCCCTGGCTGTCCTTGACTTCATAAGGCAGGCGGCAGGCCTGCGAGCAGTCGCCCCGGTTGGCGCTGCGGCCGGTGTGGGCATGGCTGATATAGCACTGGCCGCTGTAGGCCACGCACAAGGCGCCGTGGACGAAGAATTCGAGAATGGTGCGGTCCGTGTCCACCGCGTCGCGGATGGCGGCGATCTGCGGCAGCGTCAGCTCTCGCGCCAGCACGATCTGGCTCAGGCCTGCGTCCTGCAAAAATTTTGCTTTCTCGGGCGTGCGGATGTCGGTCTGGGTGCTGGCGTGCAGCTGGATGGGCGGCAGGTCGATTTCGAGCAGGCCCATGTCCTGGATGATGAGCGCGTCGACGCCGGCGTCGTACAGCTGCCAGGCCAGTTTGCGGGCTGGCTCGAGCTCGTCATCGCGCAGGATGGTGTTGAGCGTGACGAAGATGCGGCTGTGAAAGCGGTGCGCATGCTGCACCAGCCGGGCGATGTCCTGTACGCTGTTGTCGGCCGTGGAACGGGCACCAAACGAGGGGCCGCCGATGTAGACCGCGTCGGCGCCATGCTGAATGGCCTCAATGCCAATGTCGGCTGTGCGGGCAGGGGAGAGCAGTTCGAGCTGGTGAGGGAGCATGGGGCTGGATTATCCCAAGAAGCAAAAAACGCGGCACAAGGCCGCGTTCATGGAGGAGCAGGTCCGGCTTACTGGATGCGTGCCTTGGTGCGCAGATCCTCCTGGAACTTGCCCATCTTCTGCTGCTGGAGCTGCTGTGCAATCTGCGGCTTGACTTCCTCGAGTTTGGGCAGCTGGGCGTCGCGCACATCGTCCACGCGGATGATGTGCCAGCCAAACTGGCTCTTGACCGGGGCAGCTGACATTTCGCCCTTGCCCAGCTTGACCATGGCGTCGGAAAACTCTGCCACATAGCTGCTGGCACCGGCCCAGTCCAGATCGCCGCCGTTGGCACCGGAGCCCGGGTCCTTGGAATGCTTCTTGGCCAGTTCCTCGAACTTGCCGCTCTTCTGGATATCGGCGATCAGGGCCTTGGCCTGGTCTTCGGTCTCCACCAGGATGTGGCGGGCACGGTATTCCTTGCCGCCGTTTTCTTTCACGAACTTGTCGTACTCGGCCTGGATTTCGGCGTCTGTGACCGGGTTCTTTTTCTGGAAGTCGGCAAAGAGCTCACGAATCAGGATGGTCTGGCGGGCCAGTTCGAGCTGGTTCTTGTATTCGTCGGAGGCGTCCAGGCCGCGCTTGCGGGCTTCCTGCATGAAGACTTCGCGGGCAATGACCTCTTCCTTGAGCTGGCCGAGCATCTCGTCGGTCACCGGGCGGCCCGAGCGCTCAATCTGGGCCTTGAGCGCGTTCAGGCGGGCGGTGGGTACGGGCTTACCGTTGACCACGGCAATGTTCTGGGCAAAGGCCGGGGCGGCCAGCAGGGCCACCAGGGCGGCGGCAAGCATCTGCTTTTTCATGTCTCAATCCTCAATCAGGGTGCAAAAAGGGCAACCGCATTGGGTTGCCCCGGTTCAGATCAGCTCGATGGCCAGGGCATGCAGACCCTGGTCGATGAAATCTTGCAGCGCATCATACACAAGGCGATGCTTCTGGACACGGGCCAGTCCTGTAAACATCGGTGAAGCAACGCGCACACGCATGTGGCTACCGCGACCGCTCGGACTGGCCCCGGCATGGCCTGCATGCAGGGCGGTTTCGTCGATGACTTCCAGCGCGGTGGGCTGCAGGCGCTCGGTCAGGCGGGCATGGATCTGTTGTGCGGTATCCATCATTCGTCTTTGGGCAGGTGGCGCGACACATACAGTCCCTGGCCCAGGATGAAAACCAGCGGAAACACATAGCCCCAGAGCTTGAAGTCCACCCAGGCGTCGGTGCTGAAATACGCGGCCACATAGCCATTGATGGCCGCCATGAAAAGGCAGTAGAGCACCCAGGACACATTCAGCCGGTGCCAGACAGCCTGTGGCAGCCTGAGCTGCTGGCCCAGCAGGCTTTGCAGCGCGTTTTTTCTGAAAACCCCATGCGCGACCGCCAGTGCGATGGCCAGGCCACTGTAGAGGATGGTGGGTTTCCATTTGATGAAGCGCTCGTCGTGCAGGCCCAGCGTGAGGGCACCGAAGCCCAGCACCAGCACCAGCGTGATTTTGTGCATGGTCTGCAAGCGGCCTTCCATGCGCCAGATGATCAGCATCTGCAGCACCGTGGCCGCCATCAGGATGCCGGTGGCGTGGTAGATGTCCCCCATCTTGTAGGCGATGAAGAACAGCAGGATGGGGAAAAAGTCGATCAGGAATTTCATGCGCTGGCGTGCCGTGCCCGGGATTTACAAAGGCTCGAAGTCTAACGAAGCCGAATTCATGCAGTAACGCAGGCCGGTGGGCTCAGGCCCGTCCTCGAACACATGGCCCAGGTGCGCACCGCAGCGGGCGCAGACGGTTTCCACCCGCACCATGCCATGGCTGCGGTCCACCCTTTCCTCGATCGCCTCGGGGTTGGCGGCGCGGAAAAAGCTGGGCCAGCCGCAGCCGGCGTCGAACTTGGTGTCCGAGCGGAACAGCTCAGCGTCGCAGCAGATGCAGCGGTAAATGCCGGGCGCCCAGTGGTCTTCGAAGCGGCCGGTGAAGGGCCGCTCGGTGGCAGCCTGCCGGGTGACGGCAAAGGCGGGCGGCTCGGCCCCCTTGGCAGCCAGCAAGGCTTGCCATTCGGCGTCGGTTTTTTCAATCTTGTCCATGGTCAGTTTCAGGATGAACAGCTGATTTCGAGTTGCCCTGCCCAGTCGGGCGGCAAGGCGGCATATGCCTCCATGCCCGGGTGTTCGTCAAACGGGGCATGCAGCAAGTGCAGCAGCCGGTCGATTTCGCCGAAGTCACCGGCGCGGGCCTGGCGGATGGCGATTTCGGCCAGGTGGTTGCGCAGCACAAACTTGGGATTGGTGTGCAGCATCGCCTGGCCCAGCGCCAGAGGGTCGGCGGCGCCCACACGGTCCCGGTAGCGCTGGCGCCAGGCTTGCCAGCGGGCACGCTCCAGGAACAGGTCATCGACGGATACCCAAGCGGCGGCTGCCCCAGGGGCATCCCACCAGCCTGCGGCCATCGACTGGCTCAGACGCCGCCAGAAGGTGCTGTAGTCGGTGCGCTCCGACGCCAGCAGCTGCAGCAAGTCTTCCACCAGCGTCCAGTCGGCCTCGCGCAGCGCTTCGGGCGCCAGATCGCCGCTCAGGCCAAGCTTGGCCCGCATGCCGTCGCCCAGTGCGCGGGGGAATGCCGTTTTGTAGCCTTCAAGCACCTGCACGGTCAGGTCCTGATCGCCAATGAGCGGCAGCAGGGCCTGGCCCAGGCAATACAGGTTCCAGTAGGCGATGTTGGGCTGGCGACCGTAAGCGTAGCGACCCTGCGTGTCCGAGTGGTTGCAAATGTGGGCCGGGTCAAAACCGTCCATGAACTGGAAAGGCCCATAGTCGATGGTCAGGCCCAGCAGGCTCATGTTGTCGGTGTTCATCACGCCATGGCAAAAACCCACAGATTGCCACTGTGCAAGCAAGACGGCGGTGCGCTGCTGCACCACATCGAGCAGGCCTGCATACACATTGCCGCCCCAGCGCGCAGCAAGCTCCCGGGCTTGCGGCAGATGGTGTTCGATCACATGGTCGGCGAGCTGGCGCAGGGGCTCGAGCTGGTTGCGTGCGGCAAAGTGTTCGAAATGGCCAAACCGCAAAAAGCTGGGTGCCACCCGGGTCACGACCGCCGCAGTTTCCACTTCCTCGCGCACCACCGGCTGTGGCGACGCCACCAGACACAGGGCCCGTGTGGTCGGGATGCCCAGGCCGTGCATGGCCTCGCTGCACAAGTATTCGCGGATGGAAGAGCGCAGCACCGCGCGGCCATCGCCCATGCGCGAATAGGGTGTCCGGCCAGCCCCCTTGAGCTGGATTTCCTGGGGGCCCTGGGCCGAATCGGCTTCGCCCAGCCAGAGCGCGCGCCCGTCGCCCAGCTGACCGGCCCACACACCGAACTGGTGCCCGCTGTAGACGGTGGCCAGAGGCTCGCTGCCTTGCAGCAAGGCATTGCCTGCAAAAGCCCCCAGCTGCTCGTCAGCCAGCAAGGCTGGCGGCCAGTCGAGCTGGGCCAGCAGCGGGTGGTTGCGGGCAGCCCAGACAGGCTCACTGAGCGGGCTGGGGGACAGTGCGGTGTAGAACACCGGCCCCAGCTGCCGCAGGCGGTGGGTCCAGTTCAGGCAGGG
>Ga0256340_1000220_pt1 | contig 10123 bp, 8 predicted proteins | sample AtltaT_3_FD_183807 | JGI IMG/M metagenome (GOLD analysis project Ga0256340, IMG submission 183807) | Metatranscriptome of freshwater microbial communities from Altamaha River, Georgia, United States - Atl_Colum_RepC_8h (Metagenome... | ecosystem: Environmental > Aquatic > Freshwater > River...
CGTGCATTAAATGCGATCACAAACCCAGGTACCAACTCATATAAGCGTTTGGTTCCAGGTTTTGAGGCGCCAGTGAAGTTGGCATACTCAGCACGTAACCGTTCTGCCTCTATTCGTATCCCTTATGTTGCAAATCCTAAGGGCCGCCGTATTGAGACACGTTTCCCAGATCCTTTGGCTAACCCATACTTGGCTTTCTCAGCATTGATGATGGCTGGTTTGGATGGTATTCAAAATAAGATTCATCCTGGAGAAGCAGCTGACAAGAACTTGTATGATTTGCCACCAGAGGAAGATGCAAAGATCCCAACAGTTTGTAACAGCCTAGACCAAGCTCTTGAGAACTTGGATAAGGACCGTGAGTTCTTAACACGTGGTGGTGTATTTACAAACTCAATGATTGATGCATATATCGACTTGAAGATGGAAGAAGTCACACGTTTCCGTATGGCTGCACACCCAATCGAGTTTGATATGTATTACTCACTCTAATTGAGTCATATGAAGGGGGCGCCTGAAACACTAGGCCACCCTGTGAAAGGGGCAGCTCAGGCTGCCCTTTTTTCTCCCTACGCTGCATGGGATCAATTGCCTAATGCAGTTCTTTTGATTGATCAATCTCAGCAATTAGTTATTTATGCCAATCCTGCGGCTGAGGTCAGCCTTGATCTTTCTATCAAGGTATTAGAAGGTTTAAGTTTGTATGACTTATTTGGTCACATACCTGAACTCTCTGAAATGCTTGAAAAGCTTGACCCAGACCACTCAGAGGTGCGTCGTCAGGATTTGCTTTTGGGGCCAGGTCCGGCTCGGCCTGATCATGATGCTTTTCATGCACATGTTGTCGTTGCGAAGTTAAATCAACCTCAGGTTGTATTGATTGAGTGGTTACCTTTAGATCAACAACTTCAAAGTGAGCGCGATAGCCGTTTGAAGCAGCAAGTCGAAGCCAATAAAACATTAATGCGCAATCTGGCGCATGAAATTAAAAATCCCCTGGGCGGTATTCGTGGCGCAGCCCAGTTGTTGGAAATGGAATTGCCCGACAAAGCCTTACATGAATATACGCAAGTCATTATTTCAGAGTCAGATCGCTTGCAGTCATTAGTCGATCGACTCCTGGCTCCGCACCGTAAGGCTCATGTCGATGAATACTTCAATATTCACGAGGTTCTCGAAAGAATTCGCAGTTTAGTTTTGGCGGAGTTTTCGCACGGTCTTGTGATTAAACGTAACTACGATATTTCTTTACCTGATTTTTTAGGCGATAAGGAAGCCCTTATTCAAGCGGTTCTAAATATTGTGCATAACGCGGCCCAAGCCTTAAGAGTGCAAATAGAGCAGGGTGATGCGGTCATTGAGTTAAGAACGCGTGTAGCTAGAAATGTCACGATTGCAAAAAATAGGCACAAACTGGCATTAGATTTGCATGTGATTGATAACGGACCGGGTGTACCCGAAGAAATTAAAGACAAGATCTTTTTCCCTCTGGTATCCGGAAAAGAAGGTGGTAGTGGTTTGGGTTTAACTCTCGCTCAGACTTATGTTCAGCAGCATCAGGGTTTTATTGCATGTGAAAGTAAACCGGGTTGTACTGATTTTCAGATACAAATGCCATTTAGAAAAAAATAAACGAATAACAATGAGGTTCTTATCATGAAACCAGTATGGATAGTAGACGATGATCAGTCGATCCGCTGGGTGCTAGAAAAAGCACTGCAACGCGAAAATATGCCTTATAAGAGCTTTAGTAATCCCCAGGATGTCTTGGATGCTTTTGATCGTGAAGAAGAGCCTCAGGTCCTAATTTCTGATATTCGTATGCCAAGAGGCAATGGTATCGATTTATTACAACAGGTGAAGGCAGAGCACCCTAATGTTCCTGTCATCATTATGACGGCCTATTCAGACCTGGATTCGGCAGTATCTTCATTCCAATCCGGTGCGTTTGAGTACCTCACTAAGCCTTTTGATGTCAGTAAATCTGTGGAATTGATTCGACGCGCTGTTGATGAAAGTTTACGTTTGCAAACGCAAAGTAAAGAAGTTGTCGAGCGTATGAAAGATAACACGGAGATGTTGGGTCAGGCACCCGCAATGCAGGATGTATTCCGTGCAATTGGTCGCTTATCTCAGTCTAATGTAACTGTCCTCATCACCGGCGAGTCTGGAAGTGGTAAAGAATTAGTGGCTCGAGCGTTACATAAACATAGTCCGCGGGCGGGTGGACCATTTATTGCGCTGAATACCGCGGCCATTCCCAAAGATTTATTAGAGTCTGAGTTATTTGGACATGAACGAGGGGCGTTTACGGGCGCACAGACCATGCGTCGTGGCCGCTTTGAGCAGGCTGAGGGAGGGACTCTATTTTTAGACGAAATCGGTGATATGCCCTTTGATTTGCAGACTCGTCTGTTACGAGTCTTGTCTGATGGACACTTTTATCGTGTGGGTGGTCATGATTCATTGCGAGCTAATGTTCGCGTGATAGCTGCCACTCATCAAAATCTAGAAGAACGAGTTGCCCAAGGACTGTTTAGGGAAGACCTCTTTCATCGTTTGAATGTCATACGCTTACGTTTACCTTCTTTACGTGAACGCAAAGAGGATATTCCACTCTTGGCACGTCACTTCTTACAAGTTTCGGCGAAATCTTTAGGTATGGAGGTCAAGCGCTTATCTGATGAAGCTATGACTCTGATTACTCAGTTGCCATTCCCAGGCAATGTGCGTCAGTTAGAAAATTTATGTCATTGGCTAACGGTTATGGCTCCTGCTCAAGTGATAGGACCACAGGACTTGCCACCCGATGTATTAATCATGGGGCATGAGAGTAAGGTTACTGATTTGGGAAGTGGTATTCCTTTGGCTACTCTATCTGCGGGAGATTGGGAACAAGGTTTGGCATTGGCGGCGAAAAACTTACTCCAAGCGGGCGATGCATCTGTTTTTGATCTGCTTGAAAAGAAGTTCGAAAGGGCGGTATTGACTGCTGCACTTGAAATTACACGTGGCCGACGGGTTGAAGCTGCAGAGCGATTGGGTATCGGTAGGAATACGATTACTAGGAAACTACAAGAGCTCGGTATTGATAACTAATTCAAGAATTAGTTGATAATATGATTTTGACTCGACGGGTGCGACAACCTTGATTCGTATTGCTAGTTGGAACGTAAATTCAATTAAGGTGCGCATGCCGCATCTTGTGCAGTGGCTAAAGCATTGCGAAAAAGAGCAAAAGCCGATTGACGCTGTTTGCTTGCAGGAGTTGAAGCTGACCGATGATAAGTTCCCTCATCAAGACTTGGAAGAAGCGGGGTATTGGGCTGTCACTGCTGGTCAAAAAACATATAACGGGGTAGCCTTGGTGGTTCGTCGAGCTGCTTTGGCTGCAACAGCGACGGATCCTCAAACGACATTTCTGAGTTTGCAGAAAAATAACCCTGTATTTGCAGATGAGCAGCAACGCATTATTGCCGCCACCATAGCATTTAAGGGACGTGCGCCAGTACGACTCATTTCTGCTTATTTCCCGAACGGTCAGGCCCCAGGTAGCGATAAATTTAATTACAAGTTGTTGTGGTTGTCAGCACTTGAGGAGTGGCTAAAAGCTGAATTACAAAAGCATGAAAACATAGCTTTACTGGGGGATTACAACATTGCTCCGGAGGATGCTGATGTTCATGATCCAACAGCTTGGCTTGGACAAAATTTAGTATCGCCACCCGAGAGAGAGGCCTTTAAACGCTTGCTTGAACTGGGCTTTCAGGACGCATTTCGCCTGTTTGAGCAAGCGCCGAAGACATTCACGTGGTGGGATTATCGAATGATGGCGTTTAGACGCAATGCAGGTTTACGCATTGACCACATTTTACTGAGTGCACAACTAGCTAAAGAATGCCTGGCCTGTGAGGTAGATAAGCTGCCACGCACTTGGGAGCAGCCATCAGATCATACGCCCATCATTGCTACATTAAGCTAAACCACCGTGGCGTAGCAGTGCGTCTATTTCTGGCTCTCGACCTCTGAATGCCACAAAGGATTCAGCAGCACTGCGACTACCGCCTACTGCCAATATCTCTCTTTGATAGCGCTGGCCGACTTCAGCATTTAAGATTGAACCGGTCTTTTCTGCAGCTTCTTCGAAGGCTGCATAGGCATCTGCTGATAGAACCTCTGCCCATTTGTAGCTATAGTAGCCTGCTGCGTAGCCACCAGCAAATATATGGCTGAAAGTATAGGGCCAACGTGAGATATCAGATTGAGGAATGACGTGAAACTCGTCATTGATTGCCCTCGATAATTGCAAAACAGCACTTTGATCTGCTTCATGGGGATTAAAGCTGGAGTGCAGGCGCCAGTCAGTCAGTGAGAAGACAAGTTGTCTGAGCGTACCTAGCCCGTTTTGGAAATTTTTTGCCGCAATCATCTTCTCAAATAAATGACGTGGCAGACTTTCACCGCTATCAATATGAGCGGTCATTTTTTGTAAGACTTCCCATTCCCAGCAAAAGTTTTCCATGAATTGACTGGGTAACTCAACCGCATCCCATTCAACGCCATTGATACCAGATACGCCCAAGGTATTCACCTGAGTCAACATGTGATGTAGACCATGGCCGCATTCATGGAACATGGTGATGACATCGTCATGGCTGATTGTAGGTTGTTTAGTCACGCCGTTGATAGTGACGGGAGCAGGGAAGTTGCAAACCAAGTAAGCAACAGGTGTTTGAATTTTTCCATCAGGCAACAAACGACGGCCTCTTGCGTCATCCATCCAAGCCCCACCTCTTTTACCAGGTCGGGCATAGGGGTCTATATAAAAATGGGCTACAACTTCCTCTTGCTGATTGATAACTTTGAAGGACTCTACGGTGTCATGCCATACGGGTAAGGCATCTTTTTCAATACGAACGCCAAATAGCGTTTGTACTACCATGAATAAACCCTTAAGTACTTGGGGTAGCGGGAAATACTGCTTAACTTCATGTTCTGAAAAAGAGTATTTAGCTTCTTTTAATTTTTCTGATGCATATGCCACATCCCAAGGCTCGAGCTTACTTAGTTGTAAATGTTCTTTGGCAAAAGCCGTTAACTCAGACCAGTCTTGACGTGCAAATGTTTGTGCTCGTTTGGCAAAGTCAGTTAAGAATTGATCAACCTGCTGAACTGTTTTGGCCATCTTGGGAGCGAGGCTTAGCGCGGCATAGTTAGCGTAGCCCAACATTTTTGCTTCCTCATCTCTGAGACGTAGTTGTTCTAAAACATTCGCTTGGTTATTCCACTCAGCTTGACCTTGACCATACTGAGGACCCAATTCGGAGGCACGGGTTACGTAGGCCTCATACATTTTTTGACGCAGGGTACGATTGTTTGCGTACTGCTGGACTGGAAAATACGATGGGAAGTGAAGACTAAATGCCCAGCCACGCAGTCCTTTTTCTTGGGCTAATTGTGCTGCGCTCGCTAGAGCATCTTCTGGTATTCCTGCGACATCCTCAGGCTTATCTGTTGCGTAGACGAATTGATCTGTGGCGTCGAGCACATGATCAGAAAATTCTTTTGCTAGTGTGGCTTGACGTTCTTGAATTTCTGAAAACCTCGGTTTTTCAGTATCGCTCAGTTCAGCGCCCCCTAAACGAAAATCACGCAAGGCATTTTCAATCACCTTTTTTTGCGCGGTATTCAAGCTTGAAAATGAAGCACTTTCTTTCAGGGCTTTATATTTTTTATAAAGCTCTAAGTTTTGTCCCAAGCGACTCCAAAATGCAGTCACTTCAGGCAGCATCGCGCCGTAGGCATCCCGTAACTCAGGACTATCCTTGACACTATTCAGATGGCCAATGACGCCCCAGGCACGGCCTAATGCCTCGGTCGCTTCTTCAAGCGGTTCTACTAAGTCATCCCAGGTGTTTGCCGTATCAGAAGCGGTTGATTTGGCGACCGCAGCTTCTGCTTTGGATAATAGCTCGCTAATGGCGGGTTGAATATCCTGCGCGCAAATGGCCTGATAGTTCGGCAGACCATGACCGATGGCTAGTAGTGGGTTCATGACTAAATTATGCATCTAAGTGCAAAAAAAATCAGTTCAATCTAAGAATTGAACCACAAGCCCAAGATGGATTTAGCTGCGCTCAGCAGCCTCCAAGGTGTTGAGTAATAACATGGTGATGGTCATCGGCCCAACGCCTCCGGGTACGGGAGTGATGGCACCCGCTTTGTATTTCACTTCGTCAAAGTCAACATCGCCGCACAGCTTGCCATCGGGTAGACGATTAATACCCACATCGATAACTACAGCTCCCGATTTAACCATCTGGCCGGTAATCATCTTAGGCTTACCTGTAGCCACCACTAAGATATCGGCTTCTTTGGTATGCGCTGCTAGGTCTTTAGTTTTACTGTTACAAATCGTGACTGTGGCGCCAGCTGCTAGTAAAAGCATAGCCATGGGTTTTCCCACGATATTAGATGCACCAACCACGACTGCACGTGCGCCTTTAATAGGGTAGTCAATGCTCTCTAGCATCTTCATACAACCATAGGGCGTACAGGGTTTAAAGAGCGGAGCTCCAATCATGAGTGCACCGGCATTGGCAACGTGAAAACCATCCACATCTTTCTCGGGTGCAATCGCTTCAATGACGCGGTGACTATCAATATGAGCAGGCAGAGGTAGTTGCACCAAAATACCGTTAATCTGAGGGTCGAGATTGAGCTCATGAATTCTCTTTAGAAGAGCGGTTTCACTGAGCTCGGCTGGATGACGTTCCAAAATTGAATACATACCAACTTCTTCGCACGCTTTCACTTTGTTGCGAACGTAGACTTGGCTAGCAGGATCTTCCCCGACGAGTAATACCGCGAGACCTGGTTTTTTTGCCTTTGGCAATTAACAGTGCTGTACGCGTTGCAATCTCGAGTCGAATCTTTTTGGCCAGTTGATTGCCGTCAAGCAGTTGGGCAGGCATTATTGATTGGTCTCCGAGAGTGCTAGACGCAATAGGTCTGCGACCGTATTGACATTAAGTTTTTCCATAATATTGGCACGATGAGCTTCGACTGTTTTTATGGAGATATTGAGATCGTCAGCAATCTGCTTATTCAGGCGACCGGCAACGATTCTCTCTAATACTTGTTTTTCTCGGCCAGTTAACTTGCCCAGCAAACTTTGAGTATTTTTCTGTTGGTCAGCCTTCGCATAATCTACGCGAGCACGCGTCAACATTTTTTCTACCAGTGTTTTGAGTTCACTCTCTTTAAAGGGTTTTTCAATAAAGTCTACCGCTCCCTTTTTCATTGTAGAGACCGCCATAGATACGTCGCCATGGCCAGTAATGAAAGCGATGGGCATTGGGATGCCTTCTGCTAATAGACGTTCTTGAAGTTCAAGTCCTGACATTCCAGGCATACGAACATCAAGAATTAAACAAGCGACGGTGTCTCTATTATCGTTTTGCAGGGATTGCAGAAATTTTTCGGCACTAGGTTGGCATTTGACTGTGTAGCCATTACTTTCTAGTAACCAAGTTAATGAGTCTCTGACAGCCTCATCATCATCTACAACATAAACGATTTCAGTTTTATTGTTCATAGCCGTTAATTTCTAATAGGAAGTAGTATTGTAAAGGTGCAGCCGGGTCGACTTGGATCTTTTTCGGTCGCGTTATTTTCCACCCACAAGCGACCGTGGTGGGATTCAATAATAGAACGACAGATATTCAGCCCCATACCCATGCCGTCAGTCTTGGTGCTAAAGAATGGTTCATAGAGGCGCTCTATGATTTCTAAAGGAATTCCAGGGCCTTGATCACTGACTTGTATGCGTAACATGTCTCCTTCAGGAGTTTCAATCACACGAACTTCAATTCGAATCAGCTTCCTTAAATTAGATTCAATAGTCTTAACTGCATCGGTGCCATTTTTAAGTAAATTCACCACTACTTGTTGTAGCAAAATGGGATCTGCGAAGATCTGGGGTAAATTCGTTTCATAAATGCTCTGAAACCTAACACCGTATCTTTGAGCTTCGATTTCTGCTAAGCCAATGGAGTCATCAATGATTTCTTGAATGTTGACTAATTTACTTTGTGGCTGGCTACGTTTAACAAATCCTTTAATTCTGGAAATGATCGTTCCTGCTCGGTGGGCTTGATTGGTGGCCTTTTCAATCGCCGGTAAGATATCCTTTTCAATATCGTAGTCATTTCTTGATTTCAGACGATTGGCAATTCCAGTGCAGTAGTTGCTAATGGCAGCTAATGGTTGATTAAGTTCGTGAGCCAATGAGGAGGCCATTTCACCCATCGTCGTCAAGCGACTTGAAAACTGCATTTTTTCTTCTTGTTGCCTTGCCATTTCCTCAGCTTTTTTGCGAGTGCTGATATCGGTGGCCACAATTAACTGGGCGAGGTGGCCATCAATCCAGGAAATGTAACGACGACGAACTTCAAACCACTGTTTAGTCTTGTCGATGAAGACTTCGCGTGAGTCTGAGTTAATCGGGGTGAGGGCGGATGCGGGTAGCCCTGCAAAGCCATCAACTCCATCCATATCGAGAGCATCTACATCGGATGGTTCGATTTCATGTCCAGCAAGGTCTAAGTGAGTTTTAGGGTGGTTGCCGAAGTTCTCTCGGTAATATTTATTGGCAAAAAGTAATTGACCGCTTTGCAGTGATATCACTGAGACCGCAGCATCTAGACTTTCAAGCACGGTTGTAAAACGCTCATGGGCAAGAGCTAATTCCTGACGAGCTTTGATTGGCTCAGAAATATCGACGATGGAACTGATCCAGCCTGATTGCTCACCTTTTTCATTGATTAGCGGTGACACAAAAGTCCGGGTATTGATCCGTGTGTGATCTTTACGCTCCATGACAGCCTCGAAACCTGTGCTGGGGGCTTTACCCTGCAGGGCAATTTGCATCTTTTTGATGAGTTCAGCTTGATATTCTTTTGGCCAGAAGGGGAAAGGGGCTTCCATACCCACTAATTCATCTTTGCTCCAACCTGTCATTTTGGAGAAGGCTGGATTCACATAGGTAATGCGGCCAGTCATATCGTGTGCTCGTATACCAATCGTCATGGATTCTTCCATGGCCTTACGGAAATTGGTTTCCGTCTGAAGTTCCCGTTGCACAATATAGCGACGTCTACTTTCACTCCAAACTGACCATAGACTCCACAAAACAAACGCCGACAAACCAATGACTAGCCACAGTAATGTACGATAGGTGAGGTTAGTGGGTGGTGGATAGCTGTCTACATGTAAGCTCAGACCTACCGAAGGTCGATCTAGGGTGACTGTATGTTCCAGAGATTTTTCGGGGGTGCGTCTTGGATTGGAGATGGCTACCTCCTGACCGTACGCATCGAGTAACTTAAATCGATAGATGCCGTTCAGTTCACTGGGTATGGTGTGTTTAACAATGCCCTTAACTGAATAAAGAACAGCGACCGCGCCGATGACATTACCAAATTGAATAATCGGTGTGATGTGCCAAAAGATGGCTTCTCTTTCAGCGCTGTGATTATTTTGTGTGTCTAGTTTGAGTTTGAGTATGCGACCGTAGTCAGGCTTATTCGTTTCTACAGCCTCGGTAAAGAGTCGATTTAACTCTTCGTCAATGATTTTTTTAGAACCACTTCGGTCGAACCATTCTCGACCGCTAGCATTGACAGGAATACTCCAAAGTCTATTCTGTTCACGGTCAATCCAGCGAATGTGCAGTATTTCAGGGCTATCCTGAATCAAGCGCGTGGCTGATTTCAGCATGGCATCTGGATAGCGCATTTGATTTACTGAGTTGCTAATTTCGCGGCTGAGCTCTAATAACTTTTCTTCATTATTCAAAAAGCGATTTTGAATGCGCTGTTTTGCGTAAGCAGTCTCGCGATAGAGCGTGTATTCCTGTTGGCTTTTATTTTGGTAATTGAGTGTCCAAAGAATTAAGGTCATAGCCAGCGTAAACAACACGATGGCCAAAATTGGGGTGAAGAGTAGGGAATAGCTCGACGATTTGTATTTGATCGCTCGCGGCAGTATGCGATCGATATACAAATTGATAGTTTCAGGAATAGATCTAGCCAAGGTTCTTTAGGGTTAACAGCAGTACTAG
>Ga0256340_1000228_pt1 | contig 9933 bp, 7 predicted proteins | sample AtltaT_3_FD_183807 | JGI IMG/M metagenome (GOLD analysis project Ga0256340, IMG submission 183807) | Metatranscriptome of freshwater microbial communities from Altamaha River, Georgia, United States - Atl_Colum_RepC_8h (Metagenome... | ecosystem: Environmental > Aquatic > Freshwater > River...
CGTTGATTCAAGTTTTGGGGGGCTCGTACCGATACCGACACACCATCCAAGGCTTGTGCAACGCCATCGCCAAATTTTTTATTGATCGCATTGACGATGGCCGATGTGGTGGAGAAATCGTTCTCACGCACATTCAGCACCACGTTTTCGGCACTCTCAAACGGGTTGTCCACAATGCGCTCCACAATGCCGCCACTGGGAATGCGCGCCGAAGTGGGCACACCAATGGCCACTTTCGATCCTGCTGCTGACGCATCAATGCCGGTGGCCGTTAAAGCCCCTTGGGCAATCGCATAAATTTCGCCGTCCACGCCACGTAAGGCGGTCATCACCAAACTACCCCCGCGCAAATTGCTGGCTTTGCCAATGGCAGACACGTTCACATCGATGCGCTGACCCGGTTTGGCAAAACCTGGCAACTCGGCTGTGACCAACACAGCGGCTGAGTTTTTGATGTCGACCCGTGCGGTTGCAGTAGCAGTTTCAAAGTCGGTCAAGGGGCCGTCAATGCGCACGCCCATTTGCGCCAACATGGCTTTCATGCTTTGCACAGTAAAAGGCACCGAAGCATCGTCACCCGTGCCTTGCAAACCCACCACCAAACCATAACCAATGAGTTGGTTGGAACGTTGTGAGGCCAGTGTTGTCAAATCTTTCACGCGATCGGCATGCGCCACACCTGTGGCCAACACATAGCCCAGCAACAAGGCAGACTGAATGAATTTAGAAAACCGTTTCATCATGTGCGTACCCAGTTAGAACGGCCAATATTTGTGCATGAAGCTGGTGCCCCACCCTGCTTTGGTGGCATTGGCCAAATCGCCAGAACCACGGTAAGCAATTTGGGCATTGGCCAAGCGGCGCGACTGCACCGTGCTGTTGGGGCCAATGTCTTCGGGGCGAATCACGCCCGACACCTGAATCACTTCGGTGCCTTCGGACAAGCCCAATTTCTTTTCGCCACGAATGACCAAGTTGCCATTCGCCAAAATTTCCACCACCGTCACCGCCACCGAGCCTGAGAGCGAGGCTTGTTGATCGGCCTTGCCTTTGCCGGTGCTGCTGGTTCTGTTGTCGTTCAAATCGATGCCTTCCAAGAACGGGCTCATCTTGCCCACCTTGGTGCTCATGCCCGAGGGCAAATTGTTTTTCGCTTCACGGCTGACATCGGTGTTTTGTGTGCGTGCCGCTTGGGTTGATTCATTCAGCAACACGGTGATGATGTCGCCCACTTGGTAATTGCGACCCCGGCCAAACCAAGCATCGCTTTGGCGATTGCTGTAAATGCCGCCGGTGGCAATTTTTGGCCGGTCAGAGGCCAAGGGGTAGACAGGCTGAAATTCGGGCGAAGGACGCAAGACCATGTCCACCGGCTCGGTGGCGCAGCCTTGCAACAAGGCCAACACAGACACGACAAACAAAGGACGCAAAGTTTTCATGAGAGTCCTCTATCAAACGTTCTGGTTCAAGAACTTCAACATGCCGTCCACCGCCGAGATGGCTTTGGAGTTGATTTCGTAGGCACGTTGGGTTTCGATCATGTTGACCATTTCTTCCACCACGTTCACGTTGGAAGATTCAAGCGACCCTTGCATCAGTGCACCGGCACCGTTCAAGGCAGGGGTTTGAATTTGTGCCGCACCGCTGGCTTGCGAGATTTGGTACAGGTTGTTACCAATGGGTTTCAAACCGCTTGGGTTCACAAAAGTGGCGGTTTGAATTTGGCCAATGTTTTGCGAACCGCCACCGGCCACAATTTCTACCGACACCGTGCCGTCTTGACCAAAGGTCACACTGGCTGCGTTGTTGGGAATGGTGATGTTGGGCAACACGGGGTAGCCCGAGGCATTGACCAACTGACCCACGTTGTTGATTTTGAAATTGCCGTCGCGCGTGTACGAAGTGGTACCGTCAGGCATTTGCACCTGAAAGAAACCGGCGCCCATGATGGCGATGTCCAGTGGCGACTGGGTGTTGACCAGGTTGCCCTGCAAGTGCAGTTTTTCGGTGGCATTGATCTTCACACCGGTACCCAGCATCAAGCCGGTCGGTGTGAGGGTGTTGTTGGTGGTTTGACCACCGGGTTGTTTGACGTTTTGATAGAGCAAGTCTTCAAACACAGCACGGTCGCGCTTGAAGCCCGTGGTATTCACGTTGGCCAAGTTGTTGGAAATGACGTTCATGCGCGTTTGCTGCGCGTCAAGACCTGTCTTGGCTACCCACAATGATGCGTCCATGGCTTTCGCCCCCTTTACTCAATCAAAAATCGTCAGTTGCTCCTCATCATGGAAGCCCCTGACTCATCGTTGGACTTGCTTTCTTTGATGATTCGAATCTGATGCTCAAACGAGCGACTCTGTTCAATCAGCTTGACCATTGATGTCATTGGATTGACAGCGCTGCCCTCTAAGGCCTGCGGTGTCAAAGAAATCTCACCGTTACCTGATGCAAAGTCCGTGCCAAGTGGTTTTTCGTCAACCGCATACAAACCATCGGTGCGTTTGATCAGCGCCGTGGTGCTGGCATCGCGCAGCAACAACTGCCCCACCAACTGCGACTGCTGGGGTGCGGGCTGGGTGGTGTCGGTGGCAAACAAGCTGCCATCACTGCCAAAGGTCAGGCGAAAGCCCTGTGGCACGGTGATCGGGCCGCCATCTTGGCCACGCACAATGTGGCCGGAGCCGGTTTCCAGCACGCCGTTGCTGTTGACACGCAAATCGCCCCGGCGGGTGAAGGCCAGGGTGCCATCGGTGCCGGTCACGCCCAGCACGGTTTTGTGGTTGAACGACACATCCAGATCACGGCCCGTCACCATCAGGGGGCCGGGCTCGAGCTTGACCTGATCGGTGGTGTACAGATGCGGCTGCAAGCGCGAATCAAACCCCAAACCCACTGCTTTGTTAGGTTGCAAGGTGGCCTCGTAGGTTTGCTTGAAACCCACGGTGGACACGTTGGCAATGTCGTTGGAGAGCTGTTGACGCACCAACCGCTCTTCATTGATGGCGGCCATTGCGTTGAAAGCTAAACGATCCATAGCAGTCTCTTAAAAGTTAATCAGTCGAATTAATTTCGGATCTGAATGATGGTTTGCGTCATCGAGGTGCTGGTCTCCATCGCCTTGGCGTTGGCCTGGAAATTTCGCTGTTCGGTGATCAAGTCCACCAATTCTTGGGTCAAGTCCACGTTGGCACGCTCGGTGGCGCCGGAGCGCAAGGTGCCGTAACCAGCTGAACCAGCTTCACCGTATTTCGGTGTGCCTGATTCAGAGGTTTTGTAGTAGTTGGTGTCACCAATTTGGCGCAAACCTGAAGGGTTGGAGAAGTTCACCAACACCACCTTGGCCAATGAGAGCTGCGCACCGTTGGAGAAGCTGGCGGCCACCAAACCGTCGTCCTTGATCGCCAAGCCCACCAAGTCACCTTCGGGGGCACCGTCTTGCGACTGCGACAACACCGCAAAAGGCGAGGCAAACTGGGTGGACTTGGAGTAGTCGATGTTGATGGTCAAAGCACCTTTACCGTTTGGCAGATACACCGTGTCCAACTGTGCGCCTTGTTTGGGTGACACCAAGTTACCAGCGGTGTCAAAGGTCAACTCGCCTTTGTCGAAATAAACCGGTGACCAAGAAGGCAAGGTATCAAAGCCCGTGGCACTAGAGGTTTCGGCACCGAAACCGTCGATGTACACGGTGGCACCCTTGGCGTCGGTGAAAGGCTTGGGTTTGATCCAGGTGGTGGTCGAACCGAATTGCGCATCCAAACCGTCTAGGCCCCATTTGGCGTCGCCTGTCACTTTGATGTAGGAATCCGTTGAGGCTGTACCTGTGGTGAATTCCAAAGCGTTCTTGGTGGCGTTGTAGCTCACCTTCACACCGTTGACCGACTCGGGGGTCAAGCCGTTCTTGGTAGGACTTTGCAAATTGTTGATGCCGTTTTGCAAGGCCTCCATGAAAGTGCCCAAGGTATAGGTGTCTTTAGGCGGCACGGTGACCGTTCCTGTGATGCCGTTGACCGACACCACGAACTGGTTGTTGGTGGCATCGACCGAGAAGTTGTTGTCCACGTTGATGGCCAGCGCATTTCCGGTCAACACCGCTGGGGTAGAAGCAATACCACGCAAAGCATCAACGGTAGACGGTGCTACCGTGTAGCTGGCAGGATCGCCCGTCATGCCCAAACCTTTCACACTCTGGGTGGCTAGGCTGCCAGGGCGAATATCAGAGATGGCGATGCTTGATGCATCGCCTGTGGTGCCTGATTTAAAGACAAAGGTTTGCTTCACAGCGTCGTATTCCACCTTCATGCCGAATCGCTGATCGTTTGAGGCGCGGAAAGGTGAGGTAGACACTGAGGGCGACATGGCCAAGCCAAGCGCTTCATCGTTGACGCCTTGCACCAATGGGTCTGTCAACCCAATGGCAGTTTGATCACTCGACAAGGTGACCTTGTTGCTACCAGTAGGTGTGAACACCAACTTTTGATTTTGGGTGTCGTAACTGACCGTTATTTTGTTTTTATACGAGGTATTTTCATTGACCTGCTTTTGTACCTCGCGCACCAAATCTTCCGGCTTCAGATCGCCTTTGGTGGAGAGATCGATGTGCAATTTGTCCAGTGTGGTTTTATTGGACGCCAAGGTCAATTGAATTGAAAAAGTAGGCGTGCCAACGGTTGAGAAGTTGAAAGGCTTTTCATCGCCGTATTGACGGGCAATGGCGTTGGTCAACTCAGCAGCCAACTGGGTACCTGAGAGCTTGCGGTTTGCTTCAGGAACGTTTTTCATCGATTCAATCAAATGATCCAAACCAACTGTCACGCCTTCAACCGAGCCGTCGATATTGACAGTGAACAAGCTTTTCAATTCATCACTGCTTCGCAAGCCTGCATAGCTGGCGGGTGCGCCAACAGCTTTGACCCCTGCAGCACCTGCGGCATTGGTAGCGATTGATCCGTTAGGGATGACTGTAAAAGTACTGGCGACCGTGTTGTAGACCGTGACGTCGCTGGTGATGCTGGTGGGAGATGAAACCGTAGGATCTTTGGCCTTGACTTGCATCACCCCTGTAGCAGATACAGACGCAATGTAGGAAGTAGCGAAAGCTTCGTTGGCATTGAGTTTTGTTACAAATGATGCCAATGAGGTATCGGTGGTGTCACCCTCGACGGTGATATCGGTAGGTTGACCACGGAAAGTGGCCTTGTAGGGGCCTGTTCCCATGGTGTATTGCGCAACGCTGCGCACGTATGCTGTTTGTAGGGCTGTTGATGAAATCGCAGGCGCTGCAGGAATGGGCGCACCCGTCGTGGCGTCAAAAGCCAAGCTGTCGCTGCCATGCTTGATGACCAATTCTTTTTGAATGGTGCTGGCATCAATGTTGGGGTCAATGGCCGTGATTTTCAGCTCACTCTGGCTATTCACAGCGGTACCACCAATAGAGTTCGCATTGTTGCCTTGCAATGCAACACTTGAGATGGTGCGACCCAAGGCATCCACAATTTTCAGCTTACCCGTGACGTCTGTGGCTTGGGTGGTGCCATCTAACGAAACTTTCAAGTCAGTGTTGCCGTTGTCTTCATTGCGCAAACGTTCTTGCAACGCAGCGGCGAGTGCGCCCATGTTTGCAGATGTAGGGGCAATGTTTGAAAACGACAGGGTTTTGCCGTCAAGCGTGATTGAAAAGCTCTTGAAATCGTTCACACCCGGTGTGCCAAATGTGATACCAGAAATGACGGAGTTACTGGGTGCTTGCGCCACATAGGCGGCTGCAAAATTCGCATTCTTGTTCAAAGCTGCAGCTATGTCGCGTGCTGTGGGTGCTTTCACACCATCGGGATCCACGCTGACAGTTTCACGCGCCGTAGAAGGGCCAAACGTCACAGATATACCATCGTTCAAAGTGGCTGTTTTCAACCCATAGCTCACCGCACTGCTGCCTTGTTCTTTCAACAAATCGGTTTTATTGAGGTTGATGTAATTGCCAAAGTCCACGCCATCGTTAGAACCCGTGCCCAAACTGGTGGCTAGACCAGCGGTGACGGCGGCTGGCTCAGAGGTACGCACATCGGTCAAGTCATCCAAAGAAAACTTGATCGTTTTCTTCGAGAAGCTGCTGTTCAATTCCGCAATTTCTTCAGGCGTCACGAAGTCTGACTTGGCTTTCAATTCACCGTATTTGTTCACATACATCACATCGCCCACGCTGTTGGTGGCTTGCTGCAATGAAGCGTTCACCAGCTTGTCACCCACATACACATAGGTTTGCCATTTGTTGTTGGGAGACTCTTGGCTGGCGTTTTGTGTTTTCACGTAATACACCGAGGCCAGGTAGGAGTTACCACCTGCGTCATACACCGTCAGCGCCGTGCTCTTGTTGTAGCTTTCGGGGTCGTTGCGGTTGAATTCTTTGGTGATCACAGAAGCATCCGCAGGGAAGTTCAAACCCAGTTGCACCTTGCTGGTTTGCTTGGCCATGCCGGTGGTTTTTTGCGGAATGGTGAGCACGTTCATGTCATCCAAGTTCGCTTTGCCGGACGAGTCGACTGACGCCGCCATCAGTTTTTGTCCTGCCGAGTTCACCACGTTGTACTGGTCGTTCATCATGAACACACCGTTGCGGGTGAAGATGTCTTGGAAACCGTCTTGCGATTTGAGCGGGAAGAAACCGTCACCGCTGATCGCCAAGTCCAAGGTGTTGGACGAGAAGATCATGTTGCCCTGACCAAACTCTTGCACCACACGCTTCAACGACACACCCTGACCAATGGTGGCCGAGGCTTTTTGCAGCGGTGAGGTGGCAAAAATGTCACCAAAGTCGGTACGGCTGCGTTTGAAGCCGGTGGTACTCACGTTGGCAATGTTGTTACTGGTCACGCCCAGCTGTGCGGTGGCTGCGTTCAAACCGGTGAGGGAGGTATAGAAAGACATGGTGCTTTAGCTCCTAGGGAAATCTGAATTAATAACTGACGCGTTTGACATCGGCCAAATTGACGGTCTTGCCGCCGGCCACTTCGAGCAGCATGGTGCCGTCCGAGGTGCCAGCGCTGGTCACGCCGGTCACAGCGGCGTAGGTGCTGACGGTGGGTTTGGTGACGGTGCCGTTGCTGTTCACATTGGCCACATAACGGTAGGTGCCGTTGGGGGCAGCGGAGCCACCGTCGGTCATGCCATCCCATTCAATGGTGAAGTCGCCCACGGGTTGCGCACCAATGATTTGGGTGCGCACCAAAATGCCTTTGTCGTTGTAAACCTGCAGCTTGATGCCATCGGCACCGGTGGGCAAATTGACCACGCCTTGTGACACCGTGGTGTCGGTCACAGACACGGGGCCATCGGGCACCGCCACGGTTTTGCCAATCAAGGATGTTGCGCCTAGCAAGCGGTCGTTGGCCAAACTGCTGACCAAGTTTTGCATGCTGGTCTTCATGGCAGTGGTCGCTTCTAACTGTGAGAACTGCGCCAGCTGGGCCACGAAGGCTTCGTTTTTCACAGGGTCGAGCGGGTTTTGGTTTTTCAGCTGTGTGGTGAACAGCGTCAAAAACTCGGTCTGGCCCATCTGCGTGTTGGTGGGCTTGTTTTTTTTGCTGCGCCTGGTAGTCTTCGTATTTCACGATGCCACTGGGCAGAGAAGAGGTGGTGGTTGCCATGGTGTTGCCTGCTCAGCGTTAGCTCTTGGTGATTTCAAGGGTGCGCATCATCAACTGGCGTGCGGTGTTCACCACTTCCACGTTGTTCTGATACGAACGCGAGGCGGCCATCATGTCCACCATCTCAGACATTTCATTCACGTTGGAATGAAACACATAGCCATCTTTGTCAGCCAACGGATTACCTGGCTCCCAGGTTTTGCGCACTGGCGAAGGATCGTTGACCAAACGGTCGACTTTCACACCGCCCACAAACTGTGCACCGGCATGGGTCATTTCTTCTTTCATCAGCGCCTTGAACAGCGGGCGCTTGGCACGGTAGGCCTCTTCTTCGCTGCCAGCCACCGAGTTGGCGTTGGCCAAGTTGGAAGCGGTGGCGTTCATGCGAATGGTTTGCGCATTCAGTGCGGTACCGGCAATGCCAAAGACGTTATCGAGTTGCATGGTTCATTACTCCCCGCGCATGGCTTTTCGCAAGCCGCTGATGCGGTTTTCCAAAAATTGCAAAGTGGCCTGGTATTCGGTGGCGGCTTTACCGTACTGCGCTTGCTCCACGTTCATTTCAACGGTGTTGCCGTCAAATGAGCTGTTGAAAGGGGTACGAAAACGCATGCCGTTGTCAGGCGACTCTTGAATTGCGCTGTAGTGTTTTTCGTTGGTGGCTGTTAAGTACTCGGTTTTGAGTTCTTTCAGCATCGCCTTGAAGTCGATGTCTTGCGCTTTGTAGTTGGGCGTATCAGCGTTAGCGATGTTGCGCGCAATCACTTCCATGCGCTGACTGCGAACAGCCAGCGCACGTTCATGAATTCCCAATGCACTTTTAAATACATCCATGGCAACACTCCTGCAAGGAAGACTCCGTTGAATTGACACTTGACCTCAAGTTGTGAGATCTCGTGTCGATTAATGCAAGAGATGTGCCAATGTGTTTTTGACGCTGTCAGCGGCAAAACATTGCCGCCTGTTTGCCGCTTTGCCGCTTTGCGGCTGAAACGTCTAGCCTTTGCGCATTTAGCCTTTGCGCATTTAGCCTTAGTGCGTTTAGCCTTTGCGCATATTGCGTTTGCCCGCCACAGCAAGGTCAGGCATCAGCGCACTTGCGTGACCGAGGCCTGCTCGGCATAGGCGCTCAAGCGTGCAGCCTGTAAGGCGTTTTGACGTTGCTGTGCGGTTTGGCTGCTGCCAAACAAACGTTCATTGGCGTTTTGATGCAAGCCCGCCAATATGGAATTGCGTGTGATGGGCGCACGCACATCACGGTTCACATGCAAGTAAGCGGCCTGCTGGCCTTGAATGTTCAAGGCCACATTGGGCCGGGTTTCATTGCGTGCGGCCGGGGTGAGCACGGTCAAATACAAATCGTCCAAACCTGCAGGGCCGTAATTCTTCAAGCCTGTTTCTTCAAAATATTTGTCCACCATGTCGAGTTGCTGCAACACGCTGTGGTTCAAAATGGCGCGCGGGTTGCTGCCAAAGCCTGCGCTGGCGGCACCCCGGTCAGGCCCATCACAAAACTGAATGATGCCGTGGCAGCGATTGTTGGTGGCCTTTGGATTCATGCCATCGCTCTCCATCAGTGTCAGACGTGCGAAATCATCGGGCGCAAAACGGTGCTGAACAGAGAGTTGAATGATTCTGTTCATCACCGCTTGCTTGTCGCTGGCGGGCATAAAACCTTTTTCGATGGCACGGTCGAGGGTTTTGTCGAGCACCGGATGGTTGCTGCGCTCGCCCTTGGTCAGCAACTGAATTTGCGTGGCGCTGTTGACCAAGGCGCTGGGTAAGGCGCCGTTTTGATTGGCGTTGGCGTTTGCAATGCTTGGGTTGCTTGCATTGCTCGCAATGGCCGCAGGCGCTGCTTGGCTTTGCATTTGCGCATTGTTCAAAGCAATGGCAGTTTGGGTGGCGTTCTTGATGGCCAGGCCCTGTTGCAGCGGAAAATTCAGGCTGTCTAAATTGATTTGCTGACCGGGGTGAATCAAATTCGCATTGGGCATTTTGTTGGCCTGCGCCACCATTTGCGACAACCGCAATGCTTCACCATTGGAAACATTGACACCGCGCTGCGCCATTTGTTCACGCACAATGCCGCTCAATGTTTGGCCTGCTCGCACCTTGGTGGTCCATGACTGGGGCATGTCAGACACAGACGCATCGCTGGCGCTTGATGCGATGGACTGTGCGATTGACGCCGGCACTTCCAACGCACCATTGGGCTGCGCCTGTGCGGCCGCGAGCGCGCGCGAGAACGCAGGCGCCGAGCGTGCAAACGCCAACGGGCTGCGCGGCA
>Ga0256340_1000231_pt1 | contig 9889 bp, 8 predicted proteins | sample AtltaT_3_FD_183807 | JGI IMG/M metagenome (GOLD analysis project Ga0256340, IMG submission 183807) | Metatranscriptome of freshwater microbial communities from Altamaha River, Georgia, United States - Atl_Colum_RepC_8h (Metagenome... | ecosystem: Environmental > Aquatic > Freshwater > River...
ACCACCCACGCCGGCCAGGCCGCTTCCACGCCCAACCACCCCGAAGCCACAAAGCCCGACCATGCCCAAGAAAAAGCCTGACCCGGTGTCTGTCACTCAGCCCTCAGTCCCAAGTCCTGAGTTCTCCTCCCTGTCCTTCACCATCGAAACCTTCGACGACCCGGAAACCGGCAAGCCCACCCAGTACGGCCGTTTCAGCCGCCACTGGCAGGACGAAGAAGCCCTGGATGTGCTGATCGACAAGCTGGAGGCCGGCCAGCTCAGCCACAAACAGGCGCTGATGCAAGCGCGCAAGCTGGAAGCCACCACGCCCTACAACCTGGAAATTCAGAACTTCATTGCCAACCGGTTGTGGGCACTGGGCCTGCAGGATGAAGCCACCGAGGTGTATGAACGGGCCTACAAGCAGGCGCTGGCCCACATCCCCCAAGGCTTCAAAGGCCAGATCACCTGGGGTGAGGTGGACAACCGGTCCTTCCTGCGCCTGGCGCACGGCTCCCTGCTGGGCCTGATGCGCCGGCGGGACAAAGCCAGAGGGGGCGAAGCCGCCATGGCGCTGGCCAAGCAAATGCTGGCCTGGTGCCCCATGGACAACATTGGCGTGCGCTTTTTGTTGGGTGATATTGCCTTGCTCCAGGGCGACCATAAAGTCGCCATGACGGAATACCTGAAAGGCGCGCCCAATTCACCGGCGCACTGGTACCAGGCAGCGCTGATTGCGTTTCGGAAGGGGGACTATGTGATGGCCTGCACCTACCTGCGGCGGGGCATTGCCGCGAACCCCTACATTGCGGAGGGATTGACCGGGCGCACGGTGCTGTCAGAACACCTGTACTGGCATGCCAGCAATGTGCATGGCCCGGAATGGGCGGTTGACTATCTCGACTCCGCTGCCTGTGACTGGACGCCGGAGGAGATCGACTTCGTAGACTGGGTGTTCAACGCCTCGCCCGTGCTGAAGGAGCGCGCAGAGATGATGGCGTTGCATGAGGGAAGAACTTACGAAAGCGACGCTGAAAAGCGGGCCTCGATGGCCATACAGTCAGCGGAATTCGCGAACCGCATTACTAACACCCTGTCAAAGAAGATCGTGCGGAAGGTCAAAAACCGATGGGGCGAGGACATCTGGCCTTGGGATCGATCTAGATTTAACAGCCCAGTGTCTCCCATTTCCAAGCATACTCGATGATGGTGGCCCTAGGCCAGCAATTGACACACAATGGCCGAGCCCAACATGCCTGGGTGGCCAGAAACGTAGATTTTTGGATGTTGAGTCATGATTACGCTCGTCCGTAGGTATCTTCAAAACGAACGATGTCGTCCTCGCCCAAGTAGCTGCCTGACTGCACCTCGATGATTTCGAGCGGGATGGTTCCAGGGTTGGCCAGGCGGTGCACCTCCCCAAACGGAATGTAGGTGGATTGGTTTTCGGTGAGTAACAGGACCTTGCTACCGTTGGTGATTTCGGCGGTGCCTTTGACTACGATCCAGTGCTCGGCCCGATGATGGTGCTTTTGCAGGCTGAGGCTGGCACCGGGCTTGACTTGGATGCGTTTGACCTTGAAACGGCCACCTTCGTCAATGCTGTCGTACCAGCCCCAGGGTCGGTGCACCTTGCGGTGCAGGGTGTGTTCTTCGCGCTGGGTGTTTTGAAGCTGTGCGACGATGTGCTTAACGTCCTGGCTGCGAGCTTTGTCGGCCACCAACACGGCATCGGGTGTTTCGACAACGATGAGGTTTTCGACACCCACCAAACTGACCAAGCGGTTGGAGGCGTGCACGAGGGTGTTGTGGCTGTGGATGGTGAGCACATCACCTACGTGGGCATTTCCGTGTTCGTCTTTGGGCAAAACATTCCAGACAGCGTCCCACGCACCCAGGTCGCTCCAGCCTGCACTCAGCGGCACCATGCGGATGGGGAAGTCGCTGCCCGGGCAGCGTTCCATGACGGCGTAGTCGATGGATTCGGCCGGTATGGCAGTGAATTCGGCCTTTTCTGGACGCACGAAGGGGGTCCCGGAGTTGGCATCGATGTTACGCTTAGCCCAAGCTTCAGCTGTGGCTTGGTAGATATCGGGCCGGAACAGTTCAAGTGCTTTAAGCCAGACCGAGGCCTTGAGCACGAACATGCCCGCGTTCCAGTAGTAGCCACCTTCGGCCAGGTACTGCTGTGCGGTGGGGGTACTGGGCTTTTCGACAAAACGGCGTACCACCAAAGCTGATTTTTCAGCTGCAGATTCGACCTGAATGTAACCGTAGCCTGTTTCAGGCCGGTCAGGCGTGATGCCCAGAATGACGATGCTGCCCTTTTCAGCCTCGCGCACGGCTTCCTGCATGGCCTGAGTAAAGTCGGATGTGCTGGCTACCGTCTGGTCAGCCGGGGTGACGACCAACACTGGATCGGCGCCGTTTTGTTGTGCAGTCAGCGCAGCAAGCGTGAGTGCTGGGGCGGTGTTGCGGCCCACAGGCTCCAGCAGAGCGGCACCGAGTTGGATACCCACTTCACGCAATTGCTCGACAGCCAGAAAGCGGTGTTCTTCGCCAGTGCAAATTAGTGGCATGGCCACCTGGATATCTTCTTCACCCAAGGCGAGCAAGCGTTGCGCGGCTTGCTGAAAAAGACTCTCTCGCCCAGTCAGGCTCAGAAACTGCTTAGGAAAGCCTGCACGCGACAGCGGCCAAAGACGAGTGCCAGAACCACCGCAGAGGATGACAGGAGTAACCGCAATTTTCATGATCTCACCTTTGCATATTTGGTGCTGAACCGCCCCTGGAATCGAGGTGGCTGGTTAGCATAAGTTGATACCGCAATCGACGTGCTAGCAGCAGCACGCTGTCCAGCAAATACTCCCCTGGCAATGGCGGGGGCTTTAGATTGTGAGCCGTTCAAAGCGGCTGATGCGGTTCAGTTGCGACCCTTGGATTCATGTGCAAGCTCACCAGTGGCGGCCTACCTCCACAGTCCCAACTGATCCAGTCGCTCGTCCTCTTGCTCCCGGTTCCGAATGTACTCCCGAATCACCGCGTCGTCGCGACCGACGGTCGCGACGAAATACCCGCGGTCCCAGAACTGCTGCCTCACAAAGTTGCGCTTGCGCTCCCCATACACCCGTGCCAAATGGATCGCGCTTTTGCCCTTGATGAAGCCCACGACCTGGGCGACACCGAATACTTCGGCGGAATCAACAACATCATGTACACGTGATCGGGCATCAGATATACGTCAGCGTCTGGCACATAGATTCTCATGTGTGTTCCTTATTATATGGATGTTGCACTTGCTTCAGGATTCCTCCAAGTCGATATCGCGCATGAAGACAGAGAATATTAAGAGATGGAGGGGTTCAAATATGTTGTCGCATTCTTATAAATCTAGGAAACATTCCGAAAAATACTTCAGAAATAAAAAAAGATGCAGCAACAGATATTAAATCACCGGAAAAATAAACAAGAATTAGCATTAGAGACCAAGATGCCAGCTTTGCATAAAACTGATATTTATTAAAAAAATAATCAGCAACACCGAAATACCATGAAAAAAACGATAAATAATATGCAAAAGAAAAGCCAGCAACAATATAAAAATATTCCAATTCAACTTTATGGCCAGGCAAATAATTGTAAGCCAACATTGAAATGCAAGAAAATAAAACACCCGAAAGATATATTTTTAATTTATCCAAAAATTTCAAAGAAATAACTGAAACATCGTATTTCTGAATGATAAATGATGGGACAACTCTTGAAATAGAAGCAACCCTCTCAATCAAGAAAAAGGCTGCTATTAGCTCGGAAGATTTTCCAAGCAAAGATAATATATACGGAAATGCTGAACTACTTAGCGCAACAACAAGCGGCAGCAACAGTGATTTCTTATATTTACTTAGATTTAATGCTAACTGACGGAATGAAAACAAATATTGACGCAAAGAGAATTTGACGGTTGAACATATTGATAATAATACAAAAACAGCTATCATTTGAATGATAAAATTAAAAATTATAAATCTGATTGGATCAATATAATAATCACTAGCAAATGAAAAGGCAATACCGCACAGAAGAAAAAAACGACACACTGCGATCAAAAGATTAACAGATGTCTTCCAACCAATAAAATTCAGAGCCTGAGGAGACAATGAGCTCGTATAAAATACCGCAAATAAAACGGATGCACCAATTAGATCAAGCGAGAGGAGGAGTAATGCAATTGCAGATGCCAAGAATAATCTTACAAAAACTAGAGCAACTTTGAATTCAAAAGATTTAGATTTAAAACTTTTTAGCCCGATTGTACCGAGACCCAGATCAGCAGCAGCACCAATTAGAGTTGCAGCACTAATAATAATCGCATAACGAGTTTGATCGTCAAGTGTCCATGTTTTAAACAGCAACAACATTGAAGCCGACGGCGCAATAATTTGCGAAAAAAACAATATTAGAAAATCAGACTTAGATTTCATATTTTCGGCCCCTAAAAACTCCGGATTTTTAATAACTTTTGGCAGGTAATGCCACGCCTTTAGGCAAACACGTCTAAATGAGCGATAAGGGCTGCTGGCAAGACAAAGTGATCATTGAAAGATTCTGGTGCACAGTGAAATACGAGGAGGTGTATTTGAAAGCCTATCAACGACATCAGAAGCTAGAACCCATTTGACCCAATACGTTCGGTTCTACAACGAAATGTAGTACACTAGGCATTGAACGGACAGTCTCCGGATAGCGTATATTTCAACTATCCCTTTGCGGCCCGAGACAGCTGCATAACTTCCCTGATGCGCGGCGGCTGTGATTGATGTTCAATCAGGGCATGGACAGTTTTTTTCTGTTGGGTGCCAAGCCTCTGGTGCAAGACTCGCCGACGATGAAGTTGCACGAGTTGATGGAGTGAGATTAGATCTCGCACAAGCTCAAGGGGCTGTACAAGCGGGAGACCAGCAATGCGGGCGGTCCTGAGCCGTATCGGGGTTACAGCGCGGTGAACACGGAAGACGGCTATGTCGAGCACATCGAGGTGCACCCGGCCAATCAGGCCGAGGTCAACAAACTGCCGGGCATCGTGGATGCACTGGCTGCGCAAGGCGTCGAGCCTGAGGCAGTGCTGGCTGACAAAGGGTACGCCAGTGCGGCCAACCGGGAGTACCTCAAGAGCAAGGATATCGGTGACCTGATCCAGTTCAAGGGCAGCCGGGGCAAACCTGTGCATCCCTTGCAGACGAAGATGAAACGGGCGATTGCCACGCTTCGCTACAAGGTCGAGCAAGGCTTTGGGACGATGAAGAGAAGATTCCATCTGAATCGGGAACGCTACTTTGGGGCGGCCAAGACGCAGGCGCTGATGACATGGGCGGCGCTGGGGGTTAACCTGCTCAAGGCGTTGAAAAAGCTGCAAAGCGGGCGGCTGCACCCGTGTGCTGGCAGTAGTCCGTCCTGAGGGGCCAAAGAGCCCAGGTGGGGGCTCGAAAGCCGGTGAAAACAGGCCCAAACCGACTGATTCCTTGCACATCCTGAAATCCTCGGTCAATGACTTAAACGAAGGCATTTGGACGGACAGTTATGCAGCGGTTTCGGCCCAGGCCGCATAACCCGGCAGTACGGTCACTTTATTAACTCTACCGAAATACTGTCCAAATGATTGGGGACACTTCTGCGGATATTAAATAAATGGCCGGTAAATTCCAAGTCTATAAAGAGCATACCTGATAATACATTTCAAAAAACTATCTGCTTGCGAAGTCGATGATTTTAAATTACTCTTTATATGAGAAGACAAATGCTTTTCGGGATGAATATAAAAAAGTTGATCAGGCTTACCAAATAGGCCAGTGAAATGTATTATAGCACTGTACTCACAATCCTGCGCAAAGACTTTAAAATCACCATTAAAATAATAGTGATCAGTTGTAGCATTCAAATAGCATGGCAAATCAGCAATAAAGTTATTATAATATAAATTAATAAAGCACTGATCTTCAAATACTATTTTTTTTGAATAACCGGCATATATCTTGGAAAGTTTGACAATATCCAAATGCATAGAATGATTGTTATTAAATGCAATAACTCCAGAATTATAATATTTTGAATAGTCGTAGGCCGCTACCTTACGAGGGATTCCAGAGTGGGCGACCATACCAATGCATTCAATACTTTTAACTCGTGAAATAAAATCTGTAGTTAAAGAAGAAAGATTTTTCGGGAATGTATCAGAATCAAAATAAATTGAATAGTCATATTTATATCGAAACAATTGCGGAATTAATAACTTCGCATATGCTATATTCGGTATGCGGTCACTTTCGGCAAGTCCAATGCCTTCCATATTAACGAGAACCGCATCAGTAAATACATTTGGATCAATATCATCCCTGTTGACATCCGGACCATACAACAAGCATATATCCAAATTTAACTTTCTATAAAGTTTCGCGGTTTCAGTGGCAAGATTTAAAAATCTTTTGTTTGCAATAAATACAATATTAATCATTTTTTTGAATCTCATTAATAATATGGATATAAAGGTCCCCTACATTTTCATATTGTGAACCATATCTTAATGATCTCAAAAGCGACTCAATTGAATCGGAATCAAATAATTTTATACTAGACACAGAATCACCAAGAATTTTATTAATTACCTCAATAGGGATCAATCCGTACTTGTCAGCATCTACTAATATTGTTGACTTTGTTGAAACAAGAATATGGCAGTTATGTAAACACCATTCGAGGTCTTTTACTTTGCCGTAGAAAGTATTTTCACTTGTCAAAATCTCATTGAAGAGTTTCTTTGCATTTTTTCCAGGGCAATAATAAACTTCAACACAGTCTAGGTCATTCGCACCTTGAATGATTTGCGAGTAAAGTCTTTTAATTCTTTGCTCTTGTCTTAGGGAAAAATATGGCGTGTTTGCAGTAGCAAGACAAATACGAAGAGATCCGTCAATTTTTTTTGAGCTTTTATTTATCAAATTTTTTTGCACTTGGTGAAACTCTTTTTTTGATTTTTTATATGGTGTAACATATTCAAAAGATGTAATTATTGATTTCCATATTTTAGAAGTTTTCGAATCTGACACAATAGCAGCCAAGTCAAAAACTCCATCAGCGAGGATGATACGTTTATCTTCATGCTTCTTTTTCTTTTCAAAATAATACCATGGTGAAATTGAGATTAAAATGTCAGATTTTGATGCAAATCCAAGCCGTACAAACTTCAAAGCATATGTTTTCAAAAATCTTTCAGGTATATATTCATAGCTGCAAAATATTTTTCTGTTTGGCAAACCTATAGTTGAACTCATTGCAGTCGTCGTTTCGACTTGATAATATGCGCAAAGCTGAGCTCGAAATATCTTCGAAAATTTGAGAACAGCTTTCACAAATTTCGGCTCTGCTTGAATTCTCCCCCACAAATATCGATGAAAATAAATTATCATGTTTTAATAGTTTCTTGAATACTGTGGCAACATTATCTGAAGCAAGAATTACCAAAGAAAGTTTTAGATAGTCGAAAATCTTAGTTTGCACACCGCCCTGGACATCTACGAGACAAACACCAACATCGAATTTGTTTGCCAAAACATTAATATCATCAAATTCCCCAACGCTAAATATATTTTCATTTATATAATTGCCTCTCACTTCACAAAAGTACGCCTCTGAATTAAGACCTGCCAGATATACATGATCAAATCCATTCTTAAATGCTCTATGATTAATTAAATTATCGAGAATTGATCTATTAGCAACCGTTGAGAAATTTCCAACTATTAGATATTTTATAATTTCGTTATTACTTTTCTCTATCGGTCTGGAAATTAATGCTGGCTTATCAATAAATTCTATTGAGTTGAAAATAGTTAATATTTTAGGATAATCCTTATTGCCAACTCGATTCTGAGCACTTTGTGAATCTTCGCGACTTACAAAAGTCCGGATTTTACTCCTCACAGACGGCAAATAATCCACAAAAGCTTCGACGAGATATTCCCAAAAGAAAATAATCCCAACAAAATATTTTCCTTTCCGTAGATTTGAGAAACCGGCATTCCGATATGTAACAACGAGATCGTCACAGTGGTCTATATGTATGACTTTACTTTTTAAGTTTCGTGGAAGCAACCAGTATGAACGTGTTGTGTGAGCAGTTATAGAATTTATCTCATTTAAACAGCTTAAACTATCCATCCAGGCGATACTAGGATATCTTAAAGCGTTTACTGACGGCACTCTAGTGAGCGTACTTTTAAGTATTTTATTCAATGTAATATCAATAACATGCTCTTTTACTTTGGCAAGCGCTTTATTTTTCCGCGAATGCCATACTACAATGCAAGCTTTCCCATTGGTTATTGGCTTTGCTTCAACTATCAATAAGTTATCTTCGCTTTCATGCAAAAGTTTAATCAAACTCTTTAACCTTTGTGGCGCCCCATCATTTCCTATAGGGCTTGTGAATGTAATTATTGCATGCATAAAATTTTTTTGCTTTTTACTCTTGAAGGCTTCGGTACGAATGGCTATACCAGTACTACTGGAAAGACTTTGATGATGCTTGGAATCATACAACCCAGTTGCTCTAGTCTTACAATCATCAACGTCTAAACATGGCCTTGGGCGGAATCACACATAAATAGCGGTTGGACACGCTTGTTTAACTCTACTTCTCACTTCCATTAAAAATGGAAGAATTACCTTTAACTTTAATCTCGAAAGTACCAATTCACTAAGAAACAATAATTAGAAAGCAACCCATTTCCCCCAAATCTTTTCTATATTCTTTGAGTCCAACTCTTTTTGATATTATTATATTTTTCACGCCCAAAAATGCAGCATCGATGCCCGACAAACAAAGTGTCTCGCTTTCCGAAGGAATGACAAGAGTATTTGTGCTTATCAGTCCAGTCATATAATTATCATGATTAATGTAAGTTATATCTCGGTTATCAAGCTTACTTAATAGCTTTTCTAAAACAGAGCTGCAAACTTTATTTATTCTAACACTATTTATTATTGAAATATTTTTCTTCTCGAATGCAGGAATAGAATACTCTCCCCATCTTTGATCAACGTACGACTGAATGGGGAATTTTAATTTCGTATATTTTGTTTTTTTTCTAAATACCATTGATTTCGCTAACGCCAAGCCTGTGTATGAGTGAGATACAATCTCGTCAACAGTGTTTATTATTACAACCTCTTTAATGAAAGACCATAAACTATAATGATGCCTTGCTGCCGGCAAAAAATGATCACCATGAAAAAAATAAGATATCCTTAGTCTAAATAGTTTTAATATAATCAATGCGAGAAAGTTTTTGTTTGAATTTTCGAAAAATAATATGTCTTTAGACCTGATTTTTTTCGAATACAAACCAGCACTCCATTGATTGCATATCGGTATATTGTAATGACGAGATATAGCCTCTGCCGAATGCTTAATACCGAGTCCAGGATTTCCGCCCAGCATAATCATTGTGAAATTTCTATTCATTCCTGTTTTTCAAGTTTTGGGTGCATTCGAATTTACACTTGGTGTCTATCGAGCTTCTTATGGATAGTTTTTGAAACACGTTCGAAGGCAGTGCGCGGGATCCCCCCGCGTCAGAATAGATGTCGTCCCCATAGAACTCTGAATCCAGGGGCGATGATGAAAGAACAAGTTAGCGAGATACGGACAAGCAGTCAAGGACAAGACTGTGGCGCGGTTGCTGCCGCCTAAGATCGCATCGCCGGCAGACGTTGCGCAGGAGTTTGGCGTGAGCATCCATACACTGGAGAACAGGCGCGATGCGGCGTCGTCGCAACCTGCTAGGGTACCAAGGCATGGACACCAGCCGCACGCTTCGATGCCCCGCTGACAACGGCCGCGTTGAACGAGCAG
>Ga0256340_1000232_pt1 | contig 9888 bp, 7 predicted proteins | sample AtltaT_3_FD_183807 | JGI IMG/M metagenome (GOLD analysis project Ga0256340, IMG submission 183807) | Metatranscriptome of freshwater microbial communities from Altamaha River, Georgia, United States - Atl_Colum_RepC_8h (Metagenome... | ecosystem: Environmental > Aquatic > Freshwater > River...
CCAGGGCGCCTTGCTGCGGCTCGAGCCCACAGGTTCATGAATTGGGGCTCAGGTGATGGGCACCCGGTTGGAGCGTTCCGCGTCATGAGCCCACACGCATCGTTTTCATGATTCAGACCGCTACGCCTGCCGACCCTGGGCTGATCGATTCGGGCTACGCCGCATGGCGCCTGCTGGCCACCCTGGGTCTGGTGGCTCTGGGCAACAGCGGTATGTATGTTGTGTCGGTGGTGCTGCCGGCGGTGCAGGCCGAATTCAGCATCGGCCGTGCCGACGCTTCGCTGCCCTACACCCTGATGATGATCTGCCTGGGCATTGGCGGGCTGTGGACCGGCAAGATGGCCGACCGGCATGGGCTCACGCCCGTGCTGCTGCTGGGCGCCGCCGCCGTCTGCGCGGGCTTCATTGGCGCGGGCTTTGCGGGCAGTATCTGGCTGTTCGGCCTGGCGCATGGGCTGATGGGCCTGATCGGCAGTGCCGCGACCTTTGCGCCGCTGATGGCCGACACGGCCCTGTGGTGGAACCGGCGGCGCGGCATTGCGGTGGCGATCTGCGCCAGCGGCAACTACATTGCCGGCAGCTTCTGGCCCCCGCTGGTGCAGCACGGCATCGACACCATCGGCTGGCGCAGCACCTATATCGGCATGGGGCTGGTCTGCGGCATCGGCATGGCGCTGCTGGCCTTGCGCATGCGCCAGCGTCCGCCCCTGGTGCAGCTCACCGCCACGGTGGCTTCGTCGCCGACAGCGCCACAGCCCCTGGACCGCAACCGGCCCTTCGGCCTGAGCCCGACCCATGCCCAGACGCTGCTGTTCGTCGCCGGGATCGCCTGCTGCGTGGCCATGTCCATGCCCCAGGTGCACATCGTGGCCTACTGCACCGACCTGGGTTTTGGCGCGGCACGCGGGGCCGAAATGCTTTCGCTGATGCTGGCCAGCGGCATCGTCAGCCGACTGGTGTCAGGCCTGATCTGCGACCGCATCGGCGGCATCCGCACCCTGTTGCTGGGCTCGGCCCTGCAGGGCATCGCGCTGTTGCTGTTTCTGCCTTTTGACGGGCTGGTGCCGCTGTACATCGTCTCGGCCATGTTCGGCCTGTTCCAGGGCGGCATCGTACCGTCGTATGCCATCATCATCCGCGAGCATTTCGATCCGCATGAGGCCGGCGCGCGCGTGGGCTCGGTCATCATGGCCACCCTGCTGGGCATGGCCCTGGGCGGGTGGATGTCGGGCTGGATCTTTGACCTCACGGGCAGCTACAAGGCCGCGTTCGTCAATGGCATCGGCTGGAACCTGCTGAACCTGTCGATTGCCGGCTGGCTTTACCTGCGCTTGCGCAAAATGGGCATCAGGCGTTGAACCGCTGTTCCTTCTGTCATCCCCAACTGGATCGGGTATCCATGGTTTCTCCGGTCTAGCTCCAGGATGACAGTCAAAGGCAGGCCGGGCTTCGGGGACAATAGCGACTTTGCCGTTCCGGGCGAAACGCCCACCGCCTGCCCCATGTACGCCATCCCTTTTCTGTACCTGCCTCCGCTCACCGGCGCCTCAGGCGCCGTCACCCTGCCCGGCTCCAAGAGCATTTCCAACCGGGTGCTTCTGCTCTCGGCCCTGTGTGAAGGCACCACCGTGGTCCATGACCTGCTGGACTCGGACGACACCCGGGTGATGCTGCAGGCGCTGCGCCAGCTGGGCTGCGGCGTGGAGGTGCAAGGCACCACCGTGACCATCACGGGCCTGGGCGGCCGCGCCTGGCCGACCGAAGCGATTGAATTCTTCATGGGCAACGCGGGCACGGCCATGCGCCCGCTCACGGCAGCACTGGCGGTGCACGGCGGCGACTTCACGCTCAAGGGTGTGCCGCGCATGCACGAGCGCCCGATCGGGGACCTGGTGGACGCGCTGCGCGAGCTGGGTTGCGCCATCGACTACCTGGGCAACGAAGGCTACCCGCCGCTGCGCGTGCGCCAACCCGGCCTGCAGCTGGACAAGCCGATTCCCGTGCGCGGCGATGTGTCCAGCCAGTTCCTCACGGCCCTGCTGATGGCCTTGCCGCTGGCTGCCCAAGACCGCGCCATCACCATCGAGGTGGTGGGTGAGCTGATTTCCAAGCCCTACATCGAGATCACGCTCAACCTGCTCGCACGCTACAGCATTGCCGTTGAGCGTCAGGGCTGGGAGCGCTTCGTCATCCCCGCCGGCAGCCGCTACCAGTCACCCGGCCGCATCCACGTCGAGGCCGATGCGTCTTCGGCCAGTTACTTCATCGCGCTGGGCGCCATCGCGCAAGGCTCGGGCATCCGCGTCAACGGCGTGGGCGCGGACTCGATTCAGGGCGACATCCGCTTCGTCGAAGCCGCACAACTTATGGGCGCCAAGGTCAGCAGCGGTCCCAACTGGCTGGAGATCACGCGCGGCGACTGGCCGCTCAAGGGCATCACGCTCGACTGCAACCACATCCCCGACGCCGCCATGACGCTGGCGGTGATGGCGCTCTATGCCGACAGCCCGACCACGCTGACCAACATCGCCAGCTGGCGCGTCAAGGAAACCGACCGCATCGCGGCCATGGCCGCCGAATGCCGCAAGCTCGGCGCCACCGTGGAAGAAGGCCCGGACTGGATCACGATCCATCCCCTGCCCGCAGGACTGTGGCAGCGCGCCAGCATCCACACCTACGACGACCACAGGGTGGCCATGTGCTTTTCGCTGGCCGCTTTCAACGCCGACCGCGTCCCGGTGCGCATCGAAGACCCCAAGTGCGTGGCCAAGACCTTCCCGGACTATTTTGAAACGCTCTTCGGCGTGGCCACGGCCGATGCCGATCGCATCCCGGTCATCTGCATCGACGGCCCGACCGCTTCGGGCAAGGGCACGCTGGCCAGCCGGGTGGCTGCACAGCTGGGCTACCACTACCTCGATTCGGGGGCGCTGTACCGCGTGACGGCCCACGCCGCGCTGCAGGCGGGCTTGACGCTGGAAGCGGCCGACGAGGCCCGCATCGCCGAACTGGCGCGCCGGCTGCCCGTGCTTTTTGCGGGCGAACAGGTGCTGCTGAGCGGTGTCGACGTGACCGATGCCATCCGCAGTGAGCAGGGTGGCATGAACGCGTCCAAGGTGTCGGTGTTGCCCGCTGTGCGCGAAGCACTGGTCGATCTTCAGCTGTCTTTCCGCCGACTGCCGGGCCTGCTGGCCGATGGCCGCGACATGGGCACGGTGATCTTCCCGAATGCCCCCCTGAAGGTGTTTTTGACTGCCAGCGCTGCACAAAGGGCCGAGAGACGCTACAAGCAGTTGATTTCAAAGGGTTTTTCGGCTAACATTGATAGTCTTCGCGCGGACTTGGAGGCGCGCGACGCCCGGGACATATCCCGCAGCGTTGCGCCTTTGAAACCCGCGCAAGATGCCCTGAAACTCGACAATTCGCAGCTGTCCATCGAAGCTTCGGTGGAACAGGTGCTTGTCTGGTGGCAAGGCAGGAACTGGTAACAGTTCGCATCGGTCCACACCGCTCCCTCCGTGCAGCTTGCACACTGGCGGTGTGGGTTGTTCAACCCAACCGCGGCACCTGCCGCACACCGTCACAGCCAGCTTTCGACAAACGGCGCATGTCGCGTCCGTACCTCCTGTCTGTGAACTTAGGAAATTTCATGTCCGAATCTTTTGCCGCCCTTTTCGAAGAATCCCTGCAGCGTACCGAAATGCGCCCGGGCGAGGTCATCACCGCTGAAGTCGTGCGCATCGAGCACAACTTCGTCGTCGTGAACGCCGGCCTCAAGTCCGAGTCCTACGTCTCCATCGACGAATTCAAGAACGACCAGGGTGAAATCGAAGTCCAGGTCGGCGACTTTGTCTCCGTGGCCATCGGCTCCATCGAAAACGGCTACGGCGACACCATATTGTCGCGCGACACCGCCAAGCGTCTGGCTTCCTGGCTGTCGCTGGAAAAAGCCCTGGAATCCGGCGACTTCGTGACCGGCACCACCAGCGGCAAGGTCAAGGGTGGCCTCACCGTCCTCGTCAACGGCATCCGCGCCTTCTTGCCGGGCTCCCTGGTCGACACCCGTCCGACCAAGGACCTGACGCCGTACGAGAACAAGACCATGGAATTCAAGGTCATCAAGCTCGACCGCAAGCGCAACAACGTGGTGCTGAGCCGCCGCGCCGTGATCGAAGCCTCCATGGGCGAAGAGCGCGCCAAGCTGATGGAAACCCTGCGCGAAGGCGCCATCGTCACCGGCGTGGTCAAGAACATCACCGAATACGGCGCCTTCGTGGACCTGGGCGGCATCGACGGCCTGCTGCACATCACTGATATGGCCTGGCGCCGTGTCCGCCACCCGAGCGAAGTCGTTCAGGCCGGCCAGGAAATCACCGCCAAGATCCTCAAGTTCGACACCGAAAAGAACCGCGTGTCCCTGGGCCTCAAGCAGATGGGCGATGACCCCTGGATGGGCGTCGGCCGCCGCTACCCCACCGGCACCCGCATGTTCGGCAAGATCACCAACATCGCCGACTACGGTGCGTTCGTGGAACTCGAGCCCGGCATCGAAGGCCTGGTGCACGTCTCCGAAATGGACTGGACCAACAAGAACGTGGCCCCGTCCAAGATCGTGTCGCTGGGTGACGAGGTCGAGGTCATGGTCCTGGAGATCGACGAAGACAAGCGCCGCATTTCCCTGGGCATGAAGCAGTGCCGTGCCAACCCCTGGCAAGAGTTCGCCCAGAACACCAAGCGCGGCGACCGCGTCAAGGGCCCGATCAAGTCGATCACCGACTTCGGCGTGTTCGTGGGTCTGGCTGCCGGCATCGACGGCCTGGTGCACCTGTCCGACCTGTCCTGGAACGAAGCCGGCGAGCAGGCAGTGCGCGAGTACAAGAAGGGCCAGGAAGTGGAAGCCATCGTGCTGGCCATCGACGTGGACCGCGAGCGCATCTCCCTGGGCATCAAGCAGCTCGACGGCGACCCGTTCTCCACCTTCGTGTCGGTCAACGACAAGGGCTCCGTGGTGACCGGCAAGGTCAAGACCGTGGATGCCAAGGGTGCCGAGATCGATCTGGGTGAAGATGTGGTTGGCTACCTGCGCGCTTCGGAAATCTCCGCCGACCGCGTGGAAGACGCCCGCAGCGTCCTCAAGGAAGGCGACGAAGTGACCGCTGTGGTCACCAACGTGGATCGCAAGACCCGCAACATCCAGCTGTCGATCCGCGCCAAGGACCAGGCCGACCAGCAGGAAGCCATGGCATCCCTGAGCCAGAACACTGGCAATGCCGGCACCACCAGCCTGGGTGCCCTGCTGCGCGCCAAGCTGGACAACAACTGATCGCCTGCGCGCTCAGTCTCTGACAGCCTGCCCTTCGGGGCAGGCTTTTTTTGAGTCTGGTTGCCTGCAGACCGCCACCGCCTCCACGAGCAAAACGCATGACCCGCTCCGATCTGGTTGAAGAACTGGCTGCACGTTTTTCGCAGCTGACCCACCGCGACGCCGAACTGGCCGTGAAGACAGTGCTCGATGCCATGAGTGATGCCCTGGTACGCGGCCATCGGATCGAAATTCGTGGCTTTGGCAGTTTTTCCATCAACCGTCGCCCCCCTCGCGTGGGCCGCAATCCGCGTTCGGGAGAAGCTGTCATGATCCCGGAAAAGCGCGTACCCCATTTCAAGCCTGGCAAAGCCTTGCGCGAAGCCGTCGATGCAGCCACAGTCACTGCGGCCAAACCGGACCCAAAAGCCTGAAAACGGCCTGAGGCCATCTGTGGCTTGCTGGCCTGCCCGCTAAAATCGGGCCACTTGCGAGGCCCTGCATGAAACGTCTGCTCCGGCTGCTTCAGTGGGTACTGAAAGCCGCCGTCTTCTTCACCCTTTTTGCTTTCGCGCTGAACAACCAGCAGGAGACCCGCGTGCATTTCTTTTTCGGGACCTTCTGGCAAGCGCCCACGGTATTGGTGGTCCTGACCGCCTTTGTCCTGGGCGTGGCTGTGGGCGTGCTGGGCATGGTGCCGCGCTGGTGGCGCCAGCGGCAGGCAGCGCGGCATGCGCAGGAACCGCAGTCCCCCGCGCCCCCACCGACCGAACCGGAGACCCGCGTTGGAGCTTGACCTGACCTGGATCCTGATCGGTCTGCCCCTGGCCTTTGCGCTGGGCTGGATCGCCTCGCGGCTCGATCTGCGCCAGCTGCGCATCGCCAACCGGCAGGCACCTCGCGCCTATTTCAAGGGTCTCAATTACCTGCTCAATGAACAGCAGGATCAGGCCATCGACGCATTCATCGAAGCCGTTCAGAACGACCCCGACACCTCGGAGCTGCACTTTGCGCTGGGCAACCTGTTTCGCCGCCGCGGCGAATATGACCGCGCCGTGCGTGTCCACGAGCACCTGCTGGCGCGTGCCGACCTGAGCACCGCCGACCGCCAGCGCGCCCAGCATGGCCTGGCGCTGGATTTCCTCAAGGCTGGCCTGCTCGATCGCGCCGAAGAAGCATTGCGCAAACTGGAGGGCACACCCTACGAAGGCCAGGCGCGTCTGGCGCGCCTGGCCATATATGAACGCTCCCGCGAATGGCCGCAGGCGGCGCAGGTGGCCGAAATGCTGGAGCGCTCGGGTGAGGCCAACTTCAGCGTCCGCCAGGCCCATTACCGCTGCGAACAGGCCCGCGAAGCCTTCTCCCAGGGAGATGGTGAGCGCGCGCTGCAGTTGCTGCAGACGACGGTCAAGGACATACCGCATGCTCCGCGCGCGCGGATCCTGCTCGGACAGCTGCTGCTCAGCCGCCAGCAAGCCCAGGAAAGCCTGGCCATGCTGCGCACACTGTTTGAGCAGCGCGACCCGGCTGCCCCACTGGCCGCCAGCACCTTTGTGAAAGCGGCACAAGCCTGTGGGCAGGAAGCCGCAGCACGGGAGGTGCTGCAGGCCTTCTACCACCTGCAGCCCAGTCTGGATGTGCTGGAAGCCATGGTGACACTGGGGGTTCAAGGTGGCTCGGATGCACGCCTGCCATTCCTGCAACACCTGCAAAAGCAACCTTCATTGCTGGCCGCATCACGCTGGCTGGCAGCAGCCCCGGCCCAGGAAGCCGTACCGCCTGCCGTGCAAAAAGCACTGGACAATGCCGCCCGCCCGTTGGCGCGCTACCGCTGCGCGGCCTGTGGCTTCGAAGCCAAGGAACACTTCTGGCATTGCCCGGGCTGCCAGGCCTGGGACAGCTACCCGCCTCGGCGCGTCGAAGAACTCTGAGGCCCTTCCCCTGTGCGCCAAAGCTGCGCACAATGTTCCGCAGACCTCATCAAGAGGCCACAGGGAGAAGCAGATGAAACACCGTTTTGCACTCGGGCTGCTGCTGGCTGTCCGCCTCGCCAGCGCGCAGACGCTGGACATAGCGCAGGCTCGCGAAATCGACCTGGACGGCTTGCGCGGGCTGGGGCCGGCCACCACACGGCAGATCCTGCAGGAACGGGATCGCATGCCCTTTCGGGACTGGCAGGACCTGATGCAACGCAGTCCCGGCATCGGCCCCAAAAAAGCTGCGCAGCTGTCGGCGCAGGGCCTGCGCGTGCAGGGTCGGCCTTACCCGGACAGCCCGCAGCGCTGATCAGGTCTGACCGTAGCCGCCACCGCCGGGCGTGTGGATTTCAAAAATGTCGCCCGAGGCCATCTCGGTCTGGCCGATGTGCGCCAGTTCCTCGACCTGCCCAGAGGTGCGCAGCACGCGGTTGATGCCTGGCTGGCCCGGCTGCCCACCTGCCGCACCAAAAGCCGGATGCAAGCGCCCGTTGGACAGGATGCCCGCCGTCATCGGCTCCAGGAAGCGGATGCGGCGTACACCGCCATTGCCACCCTTCCAACGCCCGGCTCCACCGGAGCCCTTGCGGATCGCGTAGCTCTCCAGCCGCACCGGAAAGCGAAACTCCAGCACCTCTGGATCGGTCAGGCGCGAATTGGTCATGTGGGTCTGCACCACCGAGGTACCGTCAAAGCCGCCGACCAGTGCGCCAGTCTCGTCAAATCGTCCGCCCGCACCGCTGCCGCCCGAAATCGTCTCGTAGTACTGGTAACGCGCATTGCCAAAGGTGAAGTTGTTCATCGTGGGCTGGCTGCCCGCCATCACGCCCAAAGCGCCGAACAGGGCGTTGGTGATGCAGGTCGACGTTTCCACATTGCCCGCCACCACCGAGGCCGGCGGTAAGGGGTTGAGCATGGAGCCCTCGGGAATGGTGACCCGCAGCGGCTTGAGACAACCGGCATTGAGCGGGATGTCGTCGTCCACCAGGGTGCGGAACACGTAGAGCACAGCAGCCATGCAGACCGCACGCGGGGCGTTGAAATTGTTGGCCAGCTGCGCGCTGGTGCCGGTGAAGTCGATCTCGGCACTGCGCTCGACCGCATTCACCCGGACCGCCACCCGGATCTGTGCGCCGTTGTCCAGCGGCAAGGTGAAGCTGCCGTCTTTCAGGCGGGTGATGACGCGGCGTACCGATTCTTCGGCGTTGTCCTGCACATGGCGCATGTAGGCCTGCACCACCTCCAAGCCGAATTGGTCCACCATACGCCGCAGCTCCTGCACGCCTTTTTCGTTGGCAGCGATCTGGGCTTTCAGGTCGGCCAGGTTCTGCTGCGGGTTGCGGCTGGGGTACTGGCCGCTTTGCAGCAGCGCCACCATCTCGGCCTCGCGCAGATGACCGGCTTCGACCAGCTTGAAGTTCTGGATCTGCACGCCCTCCTCTTCGATGCGCGTGGAAAACGGTGGCATGGAGCCCGGCGTGAGCCCGCCCACATCGGCATGGTGGCCGCGCGAGCCCACATAAAACACCGGCTTGTCGATGCCATCCAGAAACACCGGGGTGATGACCGTGACGTCCGGCAGGTGGGTGCCGCCGTGGTACGGGTCGTTGAGCACATACACATCGCCGCTCTGCATGCGACCCGCGTTCTCGCGGATCACCGTCTGGATGCTCTCACCCATGGAGCCCAGATGCACCGGCATGTGCGGCGCGTTGGCAATCAAATGCCCTTCGGCATTGAACAGCGCGCACGAGAAATCGAGCCGTTCCTTGATGTTGACCGAGTAGGCCGTGTTCTGCAGCTGCAGGCCCATCTGCTCGGCGATGTTCATGAACAGGTTGTTGAAGACTTCGAGCAGCACCGGATCGACCGTGGTGCCCACCGCAAAGGTCTGCGCGCGCGGCACGCGGCGCTCGAGCACGATGTGGTCCAGTTCGGTCAGGCGTGCCATCCAATCGGGTTCCACCACGGTGGTTGCATTTTGTTCGGCAATGATGGCTGGCCCCATCAATTCATCGCCGGGACGAAGGTCATCGCGCACCACCAGCGCCGCATCGTGCCAGGCACCGCCACTGTACAGACGCACGGTTTCGCGGCGCGGGACTTCGCGCGCGTTCTGCAGGGTGTGGCGCCGTTCGGCCGGGGCATCGCCCGTCACCACTGCTTCCACCGACACCGCCTCCACCATCAGGCGCTTGCCCAGCATCAGAAAGGCAAAGCGCTGGCGGTAGGCCGCTTCGAAACCGGACTGGATCGCAGCCAGATCGCCATCGGGCACGACCAGCGCCGAGTCGGTGCCTTCGTAACGGACATGCACACGGCGGCGCACCTGCACCTCAGATCGGCTCAGTTGCTGTGCCTGCAGGGCCGCACTGGCCTGGGCCGCCAACGCATCGAGCTGCGCCGCCATCTGCGGCAAGGCTGAGGCATCGAGCGGCAGTTCCACCGCCTGTTCGCGGATCAGGTTCTGGTCAGCCAGGCCCATGCCGTAGGCCGACAGCACCCCGGCCAGCGGGTGCACCAGCACGCGTGTCATGCCCAGTGCATCGGCCACCAGACAGGCATGCTGTCCACCGGCGCCACCAAAGCACTGCAGGGTGTAGCGTGTCA
>Ga0256340_1000235_pt1 | contig 9870 bp, 9 predicted proteins | sample AtltaT_3_FD_183807 | JGI IMG/M metagenome (GOLD analysis project Ga0256340, IMG submission 183807) | Metatranscriptome of freshwater microbial communities from Altamaha River, Georgia, United States - Atl_Colum_RepC_8h (Metagenome... | ecosystem: Environmental > Aquatic > Freshwater > River...
AGCCTGCCCGTGCCCGACGCGCCCTTTGCGCAAGGCGGCTTTCCGACCCCCTCAGGCAAGTGCGAATTCTTCAGCCAGCGCCTGGCCGACATGGGGCTGGACGGTCTGCCGGACCACATCCCCAATTACGAAACGCCCGGCAGCGATGCGTGCTACCCGCTGGCCATGATTTCGCCACCGGCGCGCAACTTCCTCAATTCCACTTTTGTGAATGTGCAGAGCCTGCGCGACATCGAAAGCGAGCCGCTGCTGGAGATCCACCCGCAAGACGCCGCAGCCCGCGGCATTGCCGACGGTGATGTGGTCGAGGTATTCAACGACCGAGGCCGCTACCGCTGCAAGGCGCAGGTCTGCGAACGCGCCCGACCCGGCGTGGTCAACGGTCTGGGCATCTGGTGGCGCAAGCTGGGGCTGAACGGCACCAATGTGAATGAACTCACCAGCCAGCACCTGACCGACCTGGGCCGGGCACCGGTGTTCTACGACTGCCTGGTCGAGGTGGTTCTGGCCTGAAGTCGCGCCACTTTTCTCAAGGCAGTTCGGTGTTCTCCGCCGGTGCACCTGCCGAGCGCGGTCCCACGTTGCCCAGCCGTGCCTTGAGTGATTGCGGCTGGCCAGTGATGAGGGCGGCGTAGTTGGTGGTGTTGGACAGCACCTTCTTGACGTAGTCGCGTGTTTCCTGGAAGGGCACGTTTTCCGCCCAGATTGCTGCCTCCAGGATCGGGCCTTCGCGCCAGCGGCGCGAGCGGCCCGGGCCAGCGTTGTAGGCCGCCGCCGCCAGCGGCATGGAGCCACCGAAGTCATCGAGCACCAGCTTGAGGTAGCCGGTGCCGATCGCCACATTGGTCTCCTTGTCGTTGATCTGCTCCGGGCTGAAACCGGTCATGCCAATCTTTTTGGCCGTCCATTTGGCCGTGGCCGGCATCACCTGCATCAGTCCCGATGCGCCCACATGCGAACGCGCATCCATGATGAAGCGGCTTTCCTGACGAATCAGGCCATACACATAGGCCGGATCCAGGCCTATGCCGTTGGCTCGGCGGATCACGGTCTCGCGCAGCGGCATCGGGAAGCGCTGTTCGAAGTCGATCACAGCCTTGGTGCGCTCACTGGTGTTGATGCAGCGGTCCCAGACCTGCCGCTGGCATGCGAAGTCGGCCGCGGCGAGCAGCTCACGGTCGTTCATGCCGCCCGGGGTGTGCAGGTTGGTGGTGTAGTTCCACTCGCGGTTACCTTCCGGACGCAGACCGAGCTGGATGGCATGGAGCGCACGCTGCAGACCGGGGTTGGCGAAGGCCTGGGCTTTTTCGGTGGCGCTCAGTGGCGCCGGCGCAGGAGGCACGGTGATGGCTTGGCCGAGTTCCTCGAGCGCCAGCTGCTCATAGAAGCCACGCACGCTGGCAATGCCGCGCAGCAGCTCCTGCGCCTGCTGGCGCTGGGCATCGCTGGTGGCTGTGGCCAGCAAGGCGCGGGCGCGCCAGTAGATCCATGTGGGGTCCCTCAGCGCTTCAGGGCTCAGCGCTTCGGTGGCAGCGAGCACCTGGCGCCATTGGCCTGCGCGCAGGGCGGCTCTGACTTTCCAGCCGAGCAGATCGTCGTTGAGGTCGCTGTCCCTGTGGACCTTGGCAAAGTAACTGCTGGCGTTGTCCTGCAGCTTCTGTGCGGCTTGTTTGCCGATCACGCCCCAGGTCCAGTGCTTTTCTTCCTGGGTCAGCATCAGGCCCCAGCGCTTGTCCAGCAGCTCAGCGGCTTTGTCCGGGTCGCTGGCAGCCAGCCGGGTCAGGGCCAGCACAGCCAGCTCCTTGCGGTTGCGTGTGACAGCGACGATGCGCTTGTCCAGGTATTTGGCCGGGTCGTTGAAGATCAGTGTCACCTGCTCGGAAAGGCGGGGTGCTTCGATGTCCACCGCGTCTTTGGCCGCCTTGGGCCGGTTGGCATCGACAGCCATGCGAGCCTTGCGCCACAGGTCCAGACCGTTGATCTTTCTGCCGGAATGCAGGTGTTCAGCCAGCCAGGTGCAGCCGTCGTCGGCCTCGCGCTGGGCATACCACAGGCGAAGTGCTTCCTGCGCCACATCGCGTTTGCTCAGCACCGCATCGGCGGCCAGCGCGTAACAGCGCACCTCGCGATCGTCCTGCATGCGGAACTTGGGAAACTCCACTGCGATCGCACTCCAGTCGCGGCGGCGGCCCAACTGCAGCAGCCAGTCGTTGCGCAATCGGTCTTCGTGGTATGTGCCGGCGTAGCGGCTCAGAAAAGACTGGATTTCGCCCTCGCTGGCCGTGTCCAGCCGGCTGCGCAGTTCCCAGTAGGCAGCCAGCGGCTCGAGCATGTGGCCCTGGGCCTGCGGCAGCAGCGCACTCAGTCGGGTACGGTCCATCTTGCGCCAGGCCTGGTGCATTTCCAGGACAGCGTCGTCGCCCCGTTTGGACACCTGGGCGCAGGCCGGCAGCATCAGGGCAAGGCTCAGGACACAGGGCAGTGTCAGAATGGATGGCAATCGCTTGAAAAAAGGCATGCCCGATTATGGACAAAGCACAGGCCAAGAAGGCCCTGCGTCAGACCCTGATTGAAGAAAGGTTGAATCTGCCCGACCGGCTGCAGCGGGCCGAAGCCCTGCAGCGTGTCATGCGCATCTGGCTGGTGGGTCGGCCCGACACCGTCATCGGTGCTTACTGGCCGATCAAGGGCGAGTTCGATCCGCTGCCGGCGCTGCACCGCTGGAAGGAAGACGGCGAGCTGCTGGACGAGCCACTGCGACGGCGCATTGGCCTGCCGGTGGTCAACAAACAGCACAAGACGCTCACATTTCACGCCTGGTACCCCGGTTGCCCGATGGAAGAGGACGCCTATGGCATCCCCAAGCCCAAGGACACCGAAATCATCGTGCCCACACTGCTGTTTGTGCCTTGTGTAGGCTACGGTGCGGGCGGCTACCGCCTGGGCTATGGTGGTGGTTTTTACGACCGCACCCTGGCCACGCTGCAGCCCAAGCCCTTCACTGTCGGGCTGGGCTACACCAACGGTTTTGTGGAAGACCTGGAGCCTGAGGCACACGACGAGCCGCTGGACGCCATCCTCAATGACAACGGCGTGGTCTGGCCGGTCTGACCGGCCCGCAGCGTCTCATTCGCCCATGGCCAGACGGGTGCTGTTGGCCTCGGCCTTGAGCCATTCGCAAAAGGCCACGACCTCGGGTTTGCTGCCCGCACGCGGTGCGGTGACCAGCCAGTAAGCCATCGGGGTCTGCAGGCGGGTGTCCGGCAGCACTTCCACCAGATCGCCACGTGCCAGGTTCTCGGCCACCAGCGGCAGACGGGCCAGCGCCACACCCTGTCCGGCCAGTGCGGCCTGGGCGTTCTGGTAGGCGTAGTTGAAGTACAGCCAGCGTTGCGGTGCCAGTGTCGGCGCGGTCTTCTGGCGTTGGCCGGCATCGGCAGCTTCAGCGGCAAAGTGGTCCAGCCAGCGGCGCCAGCTCAGCCATTCGAGGTTGGGGCTTTTCTCGATGTCGCCTGATTCGATCAGGGTGCATTGCCGCAGGTCGCTGACGCGCTGGATGGCCTGCTGCTGCAGCAGCCAGCGGCTGGCCACCGGGGTGATCTGCTCGCCGAACAGCCGCACCGCAGAGGCGGGCATCTGTTGCGGGCGGGCATAGCGCAGCGCCAGATCCACGTCCGAGGTGGACAGGTCCACATACGTGTCCGAGGCGTCGATGCGGATGTCGATTTCGGGATGCTCGCGCTGGAAGATCTCCAGTCGCGGGATCAGCCACATGCTGGCAAACGAAGCCCAGGTGGTGACCGAGACGATCTTGCGCCCATGGCTGTGCCGGATTTGCTGCACGGCAGAGTCGATCTGACCGAGGGCCGTGCCGCAGGCGCGCAGCAGCTGGCCGCCGGCCTGTGTCAGTTCCACGCTGCGCGTGTGGCGCAGAAACAGTGCCGTGCCCACCTCGTGCTCCAGCGCCTGAATCTGTCGGCTGACCGCGCTCTGGGTCAGTGCCAGCTCTTCGGCGGCCGCACGAAAGTTCAGGTGCCGGGCCACGGCCGAGAAGGCCCTCAGGTAACCGGCGGATACAGGGCGCTGACGGGCGGGGCGGGGCGACAGGGTCACGGTTTATTCATGCATTTTCAGCATCAATAGTGTAGAGGGATTTCATTGGAAAAAGAGAACCAGATGCCGCACGATGGGCAGTCCTGAGGCTTTTTTCATGAAGGAGTTCACCATGCCCCGACAGGATTTGTGTCCCTCGCTGCAACAGTGCCAGAAGCGTCATGCGCGTTGGCCGGGTGCCTGGCATCTGGCGCCCCGTCGCGCCATCAGCCTGATGCCGCGCAAGGCAAGCCAGATTCGGATTGTTCAGGGTTGTGCATGGATCACCTGGGAGGCGGGCACGCTCGGCATGCCTGCTGCCGAGCGGGATGTGTTTCTGGCCGCGGGGCAGATCCTGGACGTACCGGCCGGCGTCAGGCTGGTGATGGAGTCGGTGGATGTGCAGCAGGCGGTGGACTTTGACTGGCGCACGATGCCGCCCGAATTGGCGCCGCGACAGGCCGCGCCCGTGCGCCTGTTGTTCCGGCGCTGGGGTTGTGCGTGGCTGGAGCTGGTGCAAGCCAGCGCCCACTTGTTGTGGGGAATCGGACGCTACGGCTGGCGCCCAGTGCGCGGGCGCAAGGCGCTGAACCCGGTGCTCTGAGCGACGGGGCGTGGCTGGCACAATGCCGCCATGGCCCGTCCCAAATCCGCCACCCACGACCTCAAACGCGATGCCATCCTCGACATTGCGGCCCAATGTTTTGCCGAGCGCAGTTACCCGGCCGCCAGCATGAACGAGATCGCCGCCGCCTGCGGCACATCCAAGGCCCGGCTTTATCACTATTACGAAAGCAAGGACGCGATCCTTTTTGACCTGCTGGACCGGCACACCCAGCGCCTGCTCACCCTGATTGCCCAGACCGAGGCCAAGGCGCAGCGCCAGAACCTGGACGACCGCGCCGCGCTGCACGAGCTGGTGCGGGCGTTTTTGCAGGAATATGAAACTTCGGCCACGCGCCATGCGGCGCTGCTCAACGACACCAAGTTCCTCAGCGGGGAGCCCGACCCTGCCATGGGAGGGGGGTCTGCGCGTGAGCTCATCCTCAACCGCCAGCGCGACATCGTGGCGGCCATGACCCGTTTTCTCAAGCGCGCTTACCCCCAGCGCTTGACTGCGGCCAACCAGACGGCGCTGACCATGATGCTGCTGGGCATGATCAACTGGACCTTCACCTGGTTGCGGCCCGATGGCCCCATCAGCTATGCCGCCTTTGCCGAAGAGGTGATCGCCATGCTCGAAAAAGGCATGGGCTGAACGCTTTTGGAAATTTACCAATGCGTAACGCATTTCGTTTAGGTAAAATTTGGCGATTCCATCCCCCATCCGGAGACCACCATGTCCAAAGCCTTTGCCAGCCAGGCCGACCTGACTGAAAAGAAAGTCACCTTCGAGCAACTCAGCCAACATTGCTGGGCCTACACCGCCGAGGGCGACCCGAATTCGGGCGTCATCATCGGCGACGACTACATCCTGGTCAGCGACACCACAGCCACCCCAGCCATGGCACAGGACCTGATCAAAAAGATCCGTACCGTCAGCGACAAGCCCATCAAGTATGTGCTGCTCACGCATTACCACGCGGTGCGGGTGCTCGGTGCCTACGCCTACGCCGCCGAGGGCGCGACCGAAATCATTGCCAGCCAGGGCACCCTGGACCTGATCCACGAGCGTGGCGCGCAGGACATGAAGAGCGAGATGGAGCGCTTTCCGCGCCTGTTCCGCGGTGCCGACAGCATTCCGGGCCTGACCTGGCCGACCATGGTGGTGGGCGGTGGCGACCCGACGAAGGGCGAAGTGCCCGGCAAGCTCAGCATCAACCTGGGCGGCGTGGTGGTGCAGATCTGGCACCCGGGCCCGGGCCACACCAAGGGCGACACGATTGCCTGGGTGGAAGAAGAAAAGGTGCTCTACAGCGGCGACCTGGTCGAATACGAAGCCGGCGTCTACACCGGTGACGCCCAGCTCGAAGAATGGCCCGCCACGCTCGAGGCCCTGCGTGCCCTGAAACCCGAATTCATCGTGCCCGGCCGCGGCGAAGCCATGAAGGGCAATGCCAACGTCAACAAGGCGCTCGATTACACCAAGCTGTGGGTCGAGACCCTGTACCGCTGCGGCCGCGAAGCCGTGGCCGCCGGCATGGACCTCAAGGCCGCCATGGCCCATACCCGCAAGGCCATGGACCCGATCTTCGGTCATGTGTTCATCTACGAGCACTGCCTGCCGTTTGACGTGACCCGCGCCTTCGACGAGGCCAGCGGCATCAAGCACCCGCGCATCTGGACGGCCGAGCGCGACATGGCCATGTGGCAGTCGCTGCAGGCCTGAGCGGCCTGCCTCAGGGCTGCGCGGCCAGTTCGCGCAGATCCCTCTCGTAGGCACGCAGGCGTCGCACGGCGCGCTGACGCTGCTCGGGGCTGGTGCTGTTGTGCAATTCGGCCAGGTTGCGGCAAGCCTGCTCCGTCAGGCTGGCGTAGAGTTGCCGGTCTGAGGCCTGGGGCGGTGCCAGCCACTGTCTCCAGACCACGAGAAGAGCTGCTTCTGCCTGTTGCGCCGTCAGGCCATCCTGTTGCAGGCGCTGCAGGGCCTTGAGCAAGGATTCCTGCCGACGCAACCGGTCACGTCTGCCCCACTCCGCGTGCCAGACGGATTTTTGCAGCTGCGTGCGCAGCAGCTCTGTCTGCTGTTCGTTCAGGCTGCCGTAGAAATCGCCGTAGCGCGAGAGGGTTCTGTCCAGACGCCGCCGCAAGCGCTCCTCCGGGCTGCCACTGAGCCATTCCTTTTCCCACTCTTCGTTTTGTTCTTCCCAGTGGCGAGCCAGGTGGCGCAACTGCCTGGGCTGCAGCTGCAAGGCGATCGGCGTGGCCAGCCGGATGGTCTGTGCCATCAGGCGATCCATGCCCTCGCTGACCTGTGACCAGACATCGCACACTTGCTGCGGCTCGACATCACGGACAGCCAGGGATTGCAGCCTCACCAGCCAATCGACATAAGCGTTGAGCTCGACGCTGCGGTGCCAGCGTTGCAATTGCTGCAGGGCTTCGCGTGCTTGTGCCGACTGAGCACTGTCAAAGGACACCTTGCTGTCCAGCCACCAGTGGCCCAGTGTAGGAAGCTGGTTGTAGCCCAGCTTGATGGCGCTGCAGCCTTGCAGCAACAGGAAGAACAACAGCCAGAACCAGCGGCGCATCATTTCAGTCCTTCCAGCCTCAAGGACCAGCCGACCAATGTCCCGCTGCCAAAGCCTGGCACAGTGTCACGTACCTGAATCAGCCAGGAACCGGTGCTTTGTGTCAGGTTGGCGGAAGTGCCGTTTTCTTGTGTCAGGCTCAGCAGGTAATGGCTGGCGTCTTGTCCCATGCAGCTGGTGGTTCGGATGGCGGTCTCCAGAGGCAAGTTCACGGTCGAATCGTCAGGGCTGACGAGCCGAGCCTGCAGCTCGTCGCTCGCTGGATGCATGAGGCAAAGCTCGACGCTCCATTTCTGTATCCGCTGGAGATCGCAAGACAAGGATCGCCTGACTTCCGTGTTGATGCGTGTCCAGTCATCGCTCTGCGCTATGGCGATGCCGCTGTTGTTCGATGCGTTGGCGTATTGGAGTGCCAAGCTGCAGCTTGCAGGCGTGGTGGGTGTGTAGGGTGAGCCGCCACCGCCGCAGGATGCGAGCAGAACGGTTGTGGCCAGCCAGCCGGCAGTCAGTTTTTGTTTCATGGTGTCCGGGCAATTTTTGCTATTTTGAACCCATCCCGTGTGGTTCATGCCCCAGACCGGTGTTGTGCATTGGCGATAATCAAAACAGCGGGTCCGCTTGTCATGGATCCGGAATCACAAAGGTTTCCGATGAGTCTGAACACCCCGACAGCGCTGGACGTGGTCATCATGGCCGCAGGCAAAGGCACGCGCATGAAAAGCCGTCGCCCCAAGGTCCTGCAGGATCTGGCCGGTCGTCCCCTGGTGCAGCATGTGATCGACACGGCCGCTGGCCTGCACGCCCGCCAGGCGGTGGTCATCACCGGACATGGTGCCGACGAGGTCGAAGCCGCGCTGCGCTCGCGTCCACAAGACCTGGTGCTTGGGTTTGTGCGCCAGGAGCCGCAACTGGGCACCGGCCATGCCGTGCAGCAAGCCGTACCAGTGCTGGCTGACGATGGCGTGGTGGTGGTGCTGTCTGGCGATGTGCCGCTCACGCAGGCGGACACCTTGCGGGCCCTGGTGGCGGCTTGTGCCGGCGATCGCCTGGCGCTGCTGACCCTGGAGATGGATGACCCGACAGGCTATGGCCGCATCGTGCGCAGCCCGAGTGGCTCGGTCCATGCCATCGTCGAGCACAAGGATGCGAACGACACGCAGCGGGCCATCCGCGAAATTTACAGCGGCATCATGGCGGTGCCTGCCAGACTGCTCAAGGGCTGGCTCGCCCGGCTCGACAACCGCAACGCGCAGAACGAGTACTACCTGACGGACATCGTCAAGTTTGCGGTGGCCGACGGCGTGCAGGTGGTGGCCCACACCATCCGAGATGCGGTGCAGGTGGCGGGCGTGAACAGCCCGCAACAGCTGGCCGAGCTGGAGCGGGCACACCAGCTGCGTCTGGCGCAGCACTTCATGGCCGAGGGGGTTCGCCTGCGAGACCCGGCACGACTCGATGTGCGTGGCCAGCTGCTGTGCGGGCAGGACGTGGAGATCGACATCAACTGTGTTTTTGAAGGCCGGGTCGAACTGGGCGAGGGCGTGCGCATCGGCGCCCATTGCGTGCTGGCCAACTGCCGCATCGCAGCTGGCGCAGTGATTCATCCTTTTACCCACATCGATGGCGAAAAGCTCGGCGTGACGGTGGGCGAGGGTGCGCTGGTGGGCCCGTTTGCCCGCCTGCGCCCGGGCGCGCAGCTGGGGCCCGAGGTGCACATCGGCAACTTTGTCGAAGTCAAGAATTCCACCCTGGCCCGCGGTGCCAAGGCCAACCACCTGGCCTACCTGGGTGACGCCACCGTGGGCGAGCGCGTGAACTACGGCGCCGGCAGCATCACCGCCAACTACGACGGTGCCAACAAGCACCGCACCGTGATCGAGGCCGACGTGCACATCGGCAGCAACTGCGTGCTGGTGGCACCGGTCACCATTGGCGCCGGTGGCACCGTGGGTGGTGGCTCGACCATCACCAAGAGTACCGAGCCTGGTGCCCTGAGTGTGGCGCGAGGCAAGCAAGTCAGCTTGGCCAACTGGCAGCGCCCCGTCAAGAAAAAATAACCGGGGCCGGTCATCACGCCGACGGCAAGATGATCTGTGTCCCGAATTTGGCCCGGCGGGTTGCAAAAAAAGCCTTCACATTGCGCACGTTCGCGTCCTGTGTGAACAGGCGCTGCGTGAGCGCCAGATAGCCGGGCATGTCAGGCGCGTGCACCACCAGCACAAAGTCCGGCCCCGGCGAGACGCGCCAGCATTGCTGCACGGCTGCTTCGGCCACGGCGCGTTCCTCGAAGGCGTCGAGCAGTTCCGCGCCCTGCCGGTCCAGCGTGACCTCCACAATCGCCTGCAGGCCATGGCCGAGCTTGTTGCGGCTGAGCACCGCCACCTGCCGCTCGATCCAGCCTTCTTCCGTCAGCCGTTTGACCCGCCGCAGGCAGGTGGGCGGCGACACATTCACACGTTCGGCCAACGCCACATTGCTCAGGCTGGCGTCCTGTTGCAGGGCGTCGAGCAGCCGAAGGTCGATCTCGTCGAGGTCTGAAAATTTCATGAATCGTAATTTATCGCAATAAAACATCGACGTCAGTGAT
>Ga0256340_1000236_pt1 | contig 9866 bp, 5 predicted proteins | sample AtltaT_3_FD_183807 | JGI IMG/M metagenome (GOLD analysis project Ga0256340, IMG submission 183807) | Metatranscriptome of freshwater microbial communities from Altamaha River, Georgia, United States - Atl_Colum_RepC_8h (Metagenome... | ecosystem: Environmental > Aquatic > Freshwater > River...
CTTTTCTTTCCCCCCTTCTTTCTGTACTAACAGGAGCCGCTGCTGTTGCCACCACTTTAGCCGTGTCTGCAGCTGCGGGTTTTACATTTTTAGGATCTTTATCAGGAAATGCCGCAAAATACTGTGGCGATTTCTTGATCAGCCATTGGTCATACTCGGCTTGTGTTTCTACAATAATTTCACCTCGCATACTCCAGTGGCCTTCACCGCACATCTGGTCGCAGGAAATCTCAAACATAAACTCCGGATTACCGGTTTCTTCTCTCATCTGCTTGGTCGTCTTTGTTGGCGTAAACCACATCGTTATAGGCGTTCCGGGAACCGCATCCATTTTCATACGAAAATGAGGAAGGCCCACATCATGAATTACATCTTTCGCACCAATTACCAGGTGAACGGGTTTGTTAACTACTAAATGCATGGGCTCACCGCTCACATAAATATCATCATGGTTAGCCGGGTCATCCCATAACTGTCCCAATGGATTATTTTCTTCCGGCTTGATCTCTTTGTAATATTTTTTACCCAGCATTTTATCTTTTCCGGGATAACGGAATTCCCATTTAAACTGGCTTCCTGTTATTTCGATAACGTTCGAATCTTTCGGTGCATCGCCTGTAATACGGAACCAGTACATAATACCAAAGCCTACCAATACTGTCAAAGTGATAGCAGGTACTGCAGTCCAGATTATTTCCAGTTTATTATTATGCGGATAGTAAAATGCTTTACGTTTATCCGACTCCTGGTATTTATAAGAAAACCAGAACAGCGCTACCTGCGTAATCACAAACACGATGAACGTGATCGCAAGTGTGATATAAATCATTCTGTCGATCAATACGCCGTGGTCAGAAGCAGGAGCCCCCAGTATCTTACCTTTCAGCTTATCATTACAATAGTACACACCAATCAATCCCACAATTAAAAAAGCAAGTAGCAGGAATGCATTGATCTTATTGGACTGTTTACGGGATCTTTCTAATCCCCTGATCACAGATACATATTCACTTGCCTTTGCAATCTGAAAAGTGACTATGAAGCCCAAAACAAGTATCGCTACAATAAAAAATGATTCCATAAACGATTGTTCAATTATTTAGTATTCTCTTTCTGTATCTTACGTATGATGAATTAAACTTTCTTTGATAAACGGATGGTTCTTCGCCAGCAATGGTGCTTTTGTCAACGCCCTTCCGGTTACAAACATGATCAATCCCACAAATCCAAGTGCCACGCCAAAGTCATACACAATCATCGGCACATGATCTGGAGATACTGCCGGGAACACCATTTGGTAAAAATCCAGCCAGTGCCCGAAGATGATCACTACTGCCATCATGGTAACAGTGGTATAATTTCTTTTCGCATCGCGGCTCATCAATATCAGGATCGGTGCAACGAAATTGATAATTAACATCAACCAGAACATAACAGCGTATGGGCTTGATTTTACAGAGTTTCCAATACGGTTAATAAAGTAAATCGTTTCTTCCGGTTGGTTACTATACCAGATCAGCATGTATTGAGAGAACCACAGGTATGTCCAGAAAATGGAGAACGCAAACATGAATTTTGCAAGGTCATGTATGTGTTCATTATTCGTGTACTCGAGATAATTATTATTCTTCAGAAATACAACAAACAATGTCATCAATGATACGCCCGCTACAAAGCTGCTCGCAAATGTGTACCAGCTATACATAGTGCTGTACCAGTGTGCGTCGATACTCATCAACCATAACCAGGGGATAGAAGACATCACCGTCAACGCAAATACAATAAGATACATAGCTGCCCATACTGTATTCTTCCAGATGTATTTCTTTCCTTCTTCGATAGTTAACGGAGACTCATCAATACTGCGTGACAATTGTCTCATCTTCCAGCCAAGGAAAGACCACAATATGATAGTAAGAACTGTAACAACAGCAAAAAATCCTTTATTTAAAAACCCTGATTTGTGTGTCAGGATCGCATCATGTTTTACATGCTCTGTATCTGTCCAATGATAAATTGCATGATTACCACCAAAAACAATCACCATCAGGATCACACCGCAGATCACACCCAGCACAGGCACGCAAGCTGAGATGGCTTCAGATACCCGGCGGAAAGACATTTGCCAACCACCCCATGCCAATGTAGTGGCACAAATGAAAAACATCGCAGCATTTGTAATCAGCAGGAAAAACACGCTATTCTGCAACAAGCTCGCCCAGAACCTTGCCTGGCTATGCTCATCACCTTTAGAACCCGCTGTTATGTATAAAGCGATAATAGCGATAACACCCAGTGCCATTAATGCAATAGCAAAGCTGTTATATCGTTTTGGCACTACAAATTGTTCCCTTATTGACATCAGTGTTCTTTTAAAATTCTTTCTAATAATTACATTTTCTTAGCTACTGCCGCACTATCCGCTTCTGGCGCAGCAGCACCTGCTGCTGGCTTGCCTCCACCTTGTTTCGATTTGATATATGCAATGATCTGCCATCTTTGAACCGGCTTCAGCTGAGAAGCATAACTTCCCATTTGTCCTTTACCGTATGTAACAGAATGAAACATAGTTCCTTCAGACATTGCTTTCATGGCATCATCCATGAAATTTTTCGGAGCTGCCTGGTAAGGGCCATTGCCATCGTTATACAAAGGGCCATTACCATCCAGTTTAGAACCGTGGCAAATACCACAGTTAATGAGATACAATCTTTCAGCCTCTTTCATATTTACAGTGGCTATATCCAGTGGATTTTTAACAGAAGCAGACAAAGCATATCCTGAAGAATCATTCTTGTAAGGATACGATGTTGACTCGCCGCGGGCAACAGTGCCGGGCACAGGGTAACCCGAATAAGTGGCCCCTTTTGCTTCTGAATTATCTAATCGCTCCTGTGCAGGGGCATAGGTTTCATATGCCTTACTATATGTCATGTCAGGCATATATGCTCTGCCAGGATTTCTATCAGAGCCGCAGCTTACCATTAGTGTGGCTGCAACTACAATCGAACTTGTTATGATCCAGATCTTCTTCATCCAAATAGATTTAATATCAATGAGCCGCTTCTACTTTCTTTTGAAATCGTATTGTTTCCTTGTCATATCTTCCTAACCACCATCCTGTCTCTCTGTATTGTACAGATACATCCTGCGCACCCGCATCTTTTAAAAATGCAATCGCTTCTGCTTCGTTTGTTTTGCTTGTGCATTCCAATGCCATTACAAACGTATCATCTGTAGAACGGGGGTTAAAATGATCTTTCTTTACAAAAGGAGCTAATTGGCAAAGCCAGCAAAACGTCAATACCATTCCTACCGCTGCAAACAAAACCGTCAACTCAAACGTAATAGGTATCCATGCAGGCAATGAAAAGAAAGGCTTACCACCAAAATTGATCTGCCAGTCAACAGTCAATGCCCAGGTAATAAAACCAAGCGCTGTCATTGTTCCTGTGATACCATAAATAAATCCGGCAACGTGCAGGCTTGTATCTTTTAAACCCATTGCCTTATCCAATCCGTGAATAGGGAAAGGAGTGAAGACATCATGGATCTTATATCCCGCACGACGAACTTTTTTAACGGCAGGGAACAATACCGCTTCGTCATAAAAATTACCTACTACAAATTTTTTTACTCCCATTGTTATTATAATTCAAAAGTTGAAAGTCAAAAGTCAAATCAGTTGTACTGACTGCTTTCGCCTTTTAATTTCTTAATGTTCATGCAAATGATGGTGGTCGAAATCTCCCAATGATTCCTTTTCCACGGCCGCCATATTTTCTTTATAATTTTCACCGCTTCTTTTCAGGATATGCTTGATCTCCGCCACTGCGATAACAGGGAAGAATTTCGCAAACAGGAAGTAGCAGGTGAAGAATAAACCGAATGTTCCGAGATAAAATCCAATTTCCCAGATTGTTGGTGTATAATATGTACTCCAGGAGCTTGGTAAAAAGTCTCTATAAATAGATGTAACGATGATCACGAAACGCTCGAACCACATACCGATATTTACCAGCACACTCATAAAGAAAGTGAGCAATAAGTTTCTTCTTAATTTTTTAGACCAGAATACCTGCGGAGATAATACGTTACAACCCATCATCAGATAGTAGCTCCATGCATAAGGGCTGCTCAGGTTCAACCTGTTTTCGAAGAACGCAAATCCTTCGTATTCGTTAGCACCATACCATGCAATGAACAACTCTGTTAAATAAGCAATACCCACTATCGAACCTGTCAACACAATTACTTTATTCATTACTTCGATATGCTCGATTGTAATATAATCCTGTAACCCTAAAACTTTTCTTGTTACCAATAAGAGGGTTTGCACCATCGCAAAGCCCGAGAAAATCGCACCCGCAACGAAGTAAGGCGGGAAGATAGTCGTATGCCATCCCGGAATTACAGAGGTTGCGAAGTCAAATGATACGATGGTATGTACTGACAATACAAGTGGCGTACTCAAACCAGCTAATACGAGTGACAACGCTTCATGTCTTTGCCAGTGCTTGGTGCTACCTGTCCATCCGAAAGCGGCTACACCATAAAACATTTTGCTCCATTTCAGTTTTGCCCTGTCACGCAATGTAGCGAGGTCAGGAATCAAACCGGAATACCAGAATAATAAGGATACAGTGAAATAAGTTGATATCGCAAATACGTCCCAAAGGAGCGGCGAGTTGAAGTTTACCCAAAGCGGTCCGCGTGTGTTAGGATAAGGCAATACAAAGAAGGCATCCCAAACACGGCCCATGTGCCAGATCGGGAACTGGCCCGCACACATTACGGCAAAGATGGTCATCGCTTCTGCTGCACGGTTTACACCTGTTCTCCATCCCTGGCGGAACAGTAATAAGATCGCAGAGATCAAGGTTCCGGCGTGACCGATACCTACCCACCATACGAAGTTGGTAATATCCCATCCCCAACCGATTGTCTTGCCAAGGTTCCATTGTCCTGTTCCATACATTACCTCCATGGTTACAGAGATAATACCGAATATGAGAAGGCCTACTGAAATAATAAACCCTACCCACCAGGAGAAAGTTGGCTTTGTCTCCACCGGGCGGCATATATCTTCTGTTACCTGGTGGTAGTCCTTGTTGCCATCAACCAATGGTGGCCTTACCTGTGATTCGTACCTGAGTAATGACATAATATATTTTATAAAATCCCTTAACTAATTCTCAACTTTTCAAATGTTCCAGAAGTTTCAGAGGTTCCAGCCGTTCAAAATGTTTCCCTCAACCTCTTGAACTTTTTGGACCTTTCGAGCTTCTAATGATGCGCTCCAGCTGGTCTTTCCGCTGCACCCGCCTCATGGTGTTCTGCTGCCATATCATGCTTATCCGCAATAATCTCATCTGTGTTTCTCACTTTTGCGAGATACGTTACGTTTGGTAACACGTGCAGTTGTTCAAGTACAGCAAAGCTGCGTTGTTTATTTTCGCTCAATACCTGTCTTACTTTGCTCGATGCATCATGTACGTTACCGAACACGATTGCGTCACCAGCGCAAGCTTGCTGACAAGCTGTTTTTGCTTCGCCATCCAGCAACGGACGTCCTTCTTTCTTCGCAGAAAGTTTAGCAGCCTGTGTACGCTGAATACAGAAGCTACATTTTTCCATTACACCTCTTGAACGAACAGTTACATCCGGGTTCAATACCATTCTTGTTAACTCATCATTCATCTGGTGAACAACAGGATCCAGCTTACCTACCAGTTGTTGGTCCTGGTTATTAGGGAAGCTATCCGCTCCTGTATAGTCAGCCCAGTTAAAGCGGCGTACTTTGAAAGGACAGTTGTTTGCACAATATCTTGTACCGATACAACGGTTATAAGCCATCTGGTTGAGACCCTCGCTGCTATGGTTGGTAGCGGCTACAGGACAAACGTTTTCGCAAGGCGCATTATCACAATGCTGGCACATCATCGGCTGGAATACCACCCCTTTCAGATCGTCAGGATTGTTTTCATCGCTTACAAAATAGCGGTCGATACGCAGCCAGTGCATATCATGGTAACGCATTACTTCGCTCTTACCTACTACAGGCACGTTGTTCTCTGCATGACAGGCGATCACACACGCACCGCAACCATAGCAGGCGTTCATGTCCACTGTCATTCCCCATTTCAAACCGGGCTGAGAATGCTGTGAGTAGATAGTCGCTTCTTTACGGAAATCGCCGGTTGTATTTGCAAAATCTTCCGCCAGCTTTTCACGGAAATGAAGAATAGCGTCAGGATTTTTCTTGAATGTAGCAAGCGTCGTTTCTCTTACTACTTCTACACGGCCTTCGTATGAGTTATGAATCTGCATCTGCGCAATTTTGTATTTGCGTTTTGCATCTTCAATTTTTACTTCGTTAGCATAATGGAAAGTCGTCCCATCAAATGCCCCTAAATGGTAGGCTTTCTGGCCTACACCTGCTGCTGTTTTACCTAACTCTTCATTTCTTCCATAACCCACGGCAACAGCAATTGTATTTGCATTCATGCCCGGAATAATCAATACAGGCAATTCTACTTCGTTCTTACCTACCGTGATTTTCACCACTGGTTTTTCAGGGAAGTACTCATAATTACCAATTGATTTTTCAGAACCATGTGCAAGGTCGATGCCTAATAAGTCTTTGGCTTTTGCCATGCTCATCATTGCATAGTTATCCCAGCTTGCTTTTGTGATAGAGTCAGGAAACTCTTGTAACCATGGATTGGTAGAACCTGTACCTGTACCAATTGATACTTTCTGGTACAATACGATTTCATCACCAGTAATCTTCTTTGCACTATTGATGGCAGAAGAAGCTGCGGCTACTGCAGCTCCGGAATATGCACCAGCACCTTCAGTACCGGCTGCTTCTATAATTCCATCCTGCAATGCTTTTTCAAATGCTTCATCTGAACCCAGTTTACCAGTCCAGTAGTTTTTGAAATAGTTATCGTAATCTGTTGTATTGCCACTCCATTTCAACAATGATGTTTCAAACGGACGTGTTTTAAATAATGGGCTGATGGTAGGCTGTAAGAAACTCACCGTACCCGCTTTCGGTTCAGCATCACCCCAACATTCCAGATAGTGAGGAGTTGGGAGAATGAATGAACACAGTTTTGTTGTTTCATCCATTTTGCTGCTGAACGCTACTGATGTTTTTATTTTCGCTAAAGCTTTCGTGAAAGCTTCAGGATTGTAATATGTATAAGCAGGATTTGCACCGTATATAAATAATGCCTTTACATTTCCTCCATCCATTTCTGCGATGAGGTCTGTAAGGTCTTTATCAATACCCTTGCGATAATTTACTGCTTTTGAAAAATCAATTGTTTTACCGTAAGCACCCACTGCATTGTTGATTGCATTTACAATCACCTGCACATTTACATCATTGCTGCCGGATACTACCAGTGCTTCTCCGCTATGTGCTTTCAGGTCAGCGGCTACTTTTGCAATTGCTGCTTTCAATTTTGCATCAGCGATAGCTGGTGCCGATACTGAACCATCTAATGATGCAAGAATAGCTAATGCCACCGCACCTGTTTCAGATGGGCGATGTGAAAAACGTTCGTCTGCAGTAGCACCTGTTGTGCTCAGATAAGGTTCAAACTGGTAATGTTTGCTCATCTGCGGATTCTTCTCATCGATCTTGCGGCCTTTTGTATACCCCATTGCATTTTCTAATGGGCTTAACCATGTACCGAGAAAATCAGCGCCTAAGCTTACAATAACTTTTGCAGCGCCGAAATCATAAGAAGGTATTTTTCTACCGAAACCACTCGCTTCATTTGCCAATAGCATACCGCTGTACGATACAGCATCTGCCTGTACATGTTTGCTACCAGGGTATTTTGCAAGAAAATCAGCAATTACTTGGTTAGTAGATGGAGAGTTGATTGTACTTGTCAATAATACAACAGATGAGCCGTTGATAGCGTCACCGATTGTTTTATCTAAAAATTCGTAGGTGCTTTCTTCAAATTTATCGCCCACTTTCCTTTTTGGATGAGTGATGCGATGCATATCATATAAGTCAAGAACAGAAGCTTGTGCATGTGCTGTAGTACCGCCTTTGGTAAACGATGCAAGATCATTGCCTTCAATTTTAATCGGGCGGCCATCTCTTACTTTCGCTAACACAGGCACTACATCTCCGTTCTGTACATAGGTGGTTGCATAATAACGAGCTTCACCAGGAATAAGATTCTCAGGCTTGTTTGCAAACGGAACAGCTTTACGAACCGGTGTTTTACAACCAGCAGCCAATGCAGCCGCAGCGGTGCTAAAACCCAGGTATTTCAAAAAGTCCCTGCGTGGTGCTTTTGCATCCGCTAAACCTTTACTATCTAAATCTTCAAAAGGTAATTCCTCACGAAATTCGTCCTGTACCTGCTTTTGAAAATTTTCGGAATTTTTTATTTCTCCGAACCCTTGCCAGTACTTGTTTTGACTCATAATTTATCCCAGTTAGCAGTTGACAGTTTGCAATTTGCAATTAATCAACTGTATTAAATTTCTTATTCAAAAATTGCTGCAGCGGCTGTCGACTGATTATTGCCAACTGCAAACTGAATTAATAGTGACATTTCTGACATTCCAAACCACCGATATCTTTCACAGTCACGCTATCCATTTTACCTGATTTCAGATCATCATGGAATTTCTCGTAAATGCTATAGAACTTATTACCACCAGTGCTATCGTAGTTGAAATCAACTTTTGTTTCGCGGTGGCAATTCACACACCATCCCATACTTAATTCAGAGAATTGTTTCACTTCATCCATAGCCGTGATCTCACCGTGACAAGTCTGGCATTGTACTTTACCAGCTCTTATATGTTGTGCATGGCTAAAGAATACGTGGTCAGGCAGGTTGTGAATCTTTGTCCACTCGATTGGTTTTGCCTTTGAAGGATCCCATGCGTCTGCATTGGCGGGATCGAAACCAGCATATTCGTAGAGTTTAGCGATCTCCTTTGTACCATCTACTTTGTTGCCTTCTTCGTCATACAATTCAGGGCCCTTTTCGTATGCCTGGATTGTTTTGTGACAGTTCATACATACGTTCACAGAAGGTATAGCAGCAGATTTGCTTTCCCAGGCGCTACCATGGCAGTACAAACAGTTAATCTGGTTGATGCCTGCATGCACTTTGTGTGAGTAGAAGATTGGCTGCTCCGGCATATAATCTTTTTGTCTTTGCAGGCCAATGGCTCCTTTTGAAATAAAGTAGCCGGCAATTACAAAAAACACAATAGAAAGTAAAGCGATATAAATTTTATTACGGTAGAATGGAACAGCTTCGGGGCGTTCGATTCCTTCTGTATCATCAGAGATTTTTTTCAGGTTGCTGTTAACCTGCAATAATATTAAAGCGATAACGGCGAGAATGAGAGAGATAACACCGAAGATGATGGAGTTAGTACCGCTTGATGAACCTCCACTTCCACCTTTTTCAGGTGTAGGAGGTGGTGGCGGAGTCCATTTGTCTATATAATCAATAACAGCAGTTATTTCCGCATCAGATATAGAAGAGCCGAAAATCTGCATGGCAGATGGCTTCATATTTTCCGCCTCTTTCGCTCTTGGGTAACCTTTCGTTACAGCCTCTTTCCAGTTTCTGATCCAAACTGCCAGTTGGTCTGCATTACCACCCCATTGGTTGGTAAGCACGCCTTGTAGGTTAGGCCCTGTGGCATCTTTTCCCATGATATGGCAACCTGCACATTTACTTTTAAAAACTGCTGCGCCATCCTGAGCTGAAATCTTTGCAATAGAACACACAAAGAAGGCAAGTATAAACAGTGCTAATTTCTGGGCCGTTGGTTTACGTGGAATCATAGACACAATGATCTGAAAA
>Ga0256340_1000243_pt1 | contig 9807 bp, 10 predicted proteins | sample AtltaT_3_FD_183807 | JGI IMG/M metagenome (GOLD analysis project Ga0256340, IMG submission 183807) | Metatranscriptome of freshwater microbial communities from Altamaha River, Georgia, United States - Atl_Colum_RepC_8h (Metagenome... | ecosystem: Environmental > Aquatic > Freshwater > River...
CTCCGTTGAAACATTGAACAAAGGACACCCCTGTGGATGTCCTTCATTCAAGGCTTCGGGCTTAGCCGGCCGAGAACTTGTTGTAGGCCGTCTCGTCGAGCAGGGCGTCGACTTCAGAGGGCTGGGCCAGCTTGACCTTGAAGAACCAGCCCCTGCCCAGCGGATCGCTGTTGGCGAGAGACGGGTCATTGCGCAGTTCTTCGTTGACTTCAGTGATCTCGCCTGTCACCGGCATGTAGACGTCGGCAGCCGCCTTGACGGACTCGACCACGCCGGCCACGTCCTTCTGGGCAAAGGATTTGCCGACTTCGGGCAGGTCTACGAACACCACGTCGCCCAGCGCGTCCTGCGCGTGGTGGGTGATGCCGACGATGGCGACATTGCCCTCGACGTTGATCCATTCGTGGTCTTCGGTGTACTTGAGGCTCATGCAGTGCTCCTGAGAAATGGGGGCATGAATCGGGGTCAGATCCCGATTGTTTTGGGAAATCAGCCGCGGTGATAGCGGTTGGGGACGAAGGGCAGGGGGCTGACTTCCATCGGCACGGCTTTGCCGCGCACCATGGCGTTCAGACGCGTGCCCACGGCGGCATATTCTGCCTGCACATACGCCAGTGCTACGGGCTTGTCGGCCGTGGGCGCGAGCAGGCCGCTGGTGACTTCGCCCACTTTCTGGCCGGCTTCGTTGTGCAGTTCCACATGCTCACGCACTGGCACTCGCTCCAGACCGACGAGGCCCACGCGCAGGCGTTGTACGGGTTGGGTGCCGCCCAGCTGGGCCAGCACCTTGTCTGCCCCGGAAAAGCCACCCGCGCGGGCGCCGCCGGTACGGCGTACCTTCTGCATGGCCCAGTTCAGATTGGCCTCCACCGGTGTGGTGCTGGTGTCGATGTCGTTGCCGTACAGGCAAAGTCCCGCTTCAAGGCGCAGCGAGTTGCGTGCGCCCAGACCGATCGGCTTGACTTCGGGCTGCGCCAGCAGGGCGCGCGCAAAGGCGTCGGCCGCGCTGGCGGGCAGGGAGATTTCAAACCCGTCTTCACCGGTGTAGCCGCTGCGCGTCACGTAAAGGTCCGCGCCTTGCCAGATTGCCGGCATGCCCGTCATGAACACGAGTTGCTCGACGCCAGGCAGCAGGCGGGCCAGTGCGGTCACGGCCTGCGGGCCTTGCAGGGCCAGCAGGGCGCGGTCAAATTGCGGCTCAATGGTGCAGCGCTGGCCGATGCGGCTCTGGATGTGCGCCAGGTCACCGTGCTTGCAGGCGCCATTGACGATCACAAAAAGATCGTTACCCCGGTTCACGAACATCAGGTCGTCGATGATGCCGCCCTCGTCATTGAGCAGCAGGCCGTAGCGCTGCTTGTGCAGGCCAAGGCCGATCACGTCTACCGGCATCAGGCTCTCGAACGCGGCAGCGGCATCCGGGCCGGTCAGGCGCAGCTGGCCCATGTGAGAGACGTCAAACAGGCCCGCAGCCGTGCGGGTGTGGTGGTGCTCGGCCACGAGGCCGGCGGGGTACTGCACCGGCATGCTGTAACCGGCAAAGGGCACCATGCGCGCACCAAGTTCAAGGTGCAAGGTGTTGAGCGGGGTGGTGAGCAGGTTTTCGGTGGCGGACATGGACAGCTTTCAAGGGCGCAATTCACCAGGGCACATGCCGTGGTGGGGGCCCTCGCTGTCCGCTTTACCTGAGAGATTCACCGGGAACACAGGGTGTTCTGCGGTTTGCTCCTTCGGTGGATGCCGTGACACGATGGTCCGGCACCTCTCTCCAGTGAGGCAACGTCTTGAACAAGACGCCTGTCAGTCCTTTTGCCTGAGCGTTCAGCTGCATTGCAGCCTGCGCCTTCGGCGGCCCGACCTGTGCCTTGCTCGGCAGAGGTCAGGCGCTCTCCTGACGATCTTGGATTCTACCGTTTATTTGGCGTAGACCCAATCGCGCAGGGTCAGTGAGACTTCCGGCACGTAGCTGACAATCATCAGGCAGGTGATGACCACGCCCACAAAAGGCACGAGGTCGCGCACGATACGGTCCAGCGAGATACGGGCCACCGTACAGGCGGCAAACAGGTTCACGCCAAAGGGTGGGGTGATCATGCCCAGGGCCAGGTTCACCACCATGACCATGCCGAAATGCACCGGATCAATGCCAAAGTGCATGGCCACCGGAGCCAGGATCGGTGCCAGCACGATGATGGCGGCGCTGGTCTCGATGAACATGCCGATCAGGAAAAGCGCCACATTGATGCCCAGCAGGAAGTAGCCAGGCGATTGGAGCACTTCCTGCAGCCAGCGGCCGATCGCATCGGGTACCCCGGCGCGGGTGATGAGGAAGGCAAAAAGGCCCGCGTTGGCGATGATGAACATGATGACCGCGCTGGAGAGCACCGACTTGCGCAGGATGATGTAGAGGTCCTGCAGTCGGATTTCGCGGTAGATCAGCATTCCAACCGCCAGCGCATAGAAAACGGCCACCGCAGAGGCTTCCGTCGGCGTGAAGATGCCGCCGTAGATGCCGCCCAGGATGATGACCGGCATCAGCAGTGCCCAGCCGGCCTGCCAGGTGGCCTGTGCCACACCCATTCGGCCATCGCCATCGTTCTTGCCCCATCCTTTGAATTTGCAGTAGGCCCAGACGAACAGCATCAGCGCACCACCGATCAGGATGCCGGGACCAATGCCGGCAATGAACAGCTCGCCAATCGAGACCTCTGCGCTGACACCGTACAGGATCATCGGGATGGAGGGTGGGATCACCACGCCGAGTTCAGCCGAAGTGGCCTGCAGCGATGCTGCGTAGCTGCGCGGATAGCCATGCTTGAGCAGTGCAGGCACCAGGATGGCGCCGATGGCGAAGGTGGTGGCCACCGAGGAACCTGACACTGCGGCAAAAATCATGCACGTCAGCACGCAGGTCATTGGCAGGCCGCCCTGGATGCCGCCCACCAGGCTCTTGGCGAACTCGACCAGGCGGCGCGAAATGCCGCCGGTCTCCATCAGGTTGCCCGCCAGGATGAAAAAGGGGATGGCTGCCAGCGGGAATTTGTTGATCGAGGAGAACATCTCCTTGACCGAAATCAGCATGTTGGCATTGCCAATCTGGATGCCCACAACAGCCGACAGGCCGATGGAGACCGCCACGGAAATGGTGAGTGCAAAGCACAGCACCATGGTGATCAGCATGACGAAACTCATTGTGCGGTCTCCAGCTCGGTGCGATGGGGGTCCAGCCAGAAACCAACGATCGCGATCATGCAGAACACGCCGCCCACGGGCAGCGCCAGGTAGGCCCAGAACATGGAGACGTCTTCGAGGCCAATCATCGATTGCACCTTGCCCCTGTTGGCATAGTCCCAGCCCCACCAGACGATGATGGCGCACAAGGTGAGGGATGCCACGGCCACCATGGCATCGAGAAATCTGCGCATGGCCGTGCCGCTCCAGCGGTAAAGCACGTCCACACTGACCATGGCTCCCTGGCGAAAGGCGGTGGGGATGCCCAGAAAGACCATCCAGATCAGGCTGAAACGGATCAGCACTTCGGTCCATTCGGCCGGGGTTTCCAGAACGAACCGCGTGATGATTTGGTACATGCCCAGGCTGGCCGCGGTGGCCATCATCAGGCAGGCACCGATCATCGAGCCGGCAGTGGCCCAGCGTTCGATGCTCAGGAAAAAGGTTTTCATCGGGATTCCTCTACTGCAGAATCAAAAACGCCCGCCAGCCTGGTACTGGTCGGGCGTCGTTTACAAGTCAAGTCACTTGAAATTGCGGATGCGGTCCAGGTTGGCCTTGCCGAACTGCTTTTCGAATTCGGCCATGGCAGGACCCATGGTGGCAATGAACTTGGTCTTGTCCACGTTTTCCACGATGTTCATGCCCTTGCGGCGCAGCTCGGCCACGCCGTTGGCATCGTCCTTGTCCACGCGGGCGCGGTTGGCCTTGACGGCTTCCTTGGCTGCATCGAGGAAGATCTGCTTGTCGGCGGCGCTGAGTTTGTCGAACACGCCCTTGTTCATGAGGATCACGACAGGGGAGTAGACGTGGCCGGTCAGAGTCAGATGCTTCTGCACCTGGTCAAAGTTGGCGGCCATGATCACCGACAGCGGGTTTTCCTGCCCGTCCACCGTGCCTTGCTGCAGGGCGGTGAAAACTTCAGGGAACGCCATCGGGGTGGTCACGATGCCCAGGCTCTTGTAGGCGGCCACGTGAACCGGGTTCTCCATGGTGCGCATCTTCAGGCCCTTGAGATCTTCGGGTGCATTGACCGGGCGCTTGCTGTTGGTCATGTGACGCACACCGTTTTCACCCCAGGCCAGGGCCTTGAAGCCTTTGGATTCGAACTTGGTGAGCAGTTCCTGGCCGATGGGGCCATCCAGCACGGCACGTGCGTGGGCTTTGTCACGGAACAGGAAAGGCACATCAAGGATGCGGGCCTCGGGCACAAAATTCGGCACCGGCCCGGTCGAGGTGGTGGCCAGCTCCTGAGTCCCCAGCTGCACAGCCTCAATGGATTCACGCTCGCCGCCCAGGGAGCCCGCGTAGAAGTTCTGGATCTTGATGCGTCCGTTGGTGCGCTTTTCCACTTCACGGGCCAGGGTATCGATCGCCTCGCCCTGATGGGAGTTCTGACCCACGGAGATGCTGTTGCGCATGGTGATCTGTTGGGCCACGGCAGATGCCATCACGCCGGCGACCAGACCCACTGCCAACATCAATTTGCTCAATTTCATTCAATTGCTCCTCGTGTTTAGGGAAAATATGCAGGTTGAAATCAACTTGTCATACAAATTTGATTATCTGACCAGACTTGGCGATTTTTCCTACGGGTTTTCGAGAGGTGCTGATGCGCAGGTGACGCATGGGTGTCACTGGAATGAAAAAAAGAGGCCTGACTGGGGCCTCTTTGGGTGTGTGCCTGCCGGTCACATGCCGGTGTAGTTCGGCCCGCCTCCGCCTTCTGGCGTGACCCAGACGATGTTTTGTGTCGGGTCCTTGATGTCGCAGGTCTTGCAGTGCACGCAGTTTTGCGCGTTGATCTGCAAGCGGTCGCTGTTGTCTTCGTTCTTGACGAACTCGTACACACCGGCCGGGCAGTAACGGCTCTCGGGGCCGGCAAATTTGGCCAGGTTGATGCTGACGGGCACCGAGGCGTCCTTGAGCGTGAGGTGGGCCGGCTGGTTTTCCTCGTGGTTGGTATTGCTGATGAACACGCTTGAGAGGCGATCAAAGGTGAGCTTGCCGTCCGGTTTCGGGTACTCGATCTTTTCGCAATCGGCCGCAGGCTTGAGGTAGGTGTGGTCGGCCTTGTCACGGCGCAGCGTCCAGGGGATGTGCCCGCGCAGCACGAACTGCTCGAAGCCGTTCATCAGCGTGGCCACCGTCAGGCCCTTCTTGAACCAGCTCTTGAAGTTGCGCGACTTGTTGAGTTCGGTGTAGAGCCAGCTGGCTTCGAAAGCCTCGGGGTAGGCTTCGAGTTCGTCGTGCTGGCGACCGGCCAAGATGGCGTCGTAGGCGGCCTCGGCGGCCAGCATGCCGGTCTTGATGGCGGCGTGGCTGCCCTTGATGCGGCTCACGTTCAGGTAGCCGGCATCGCAGCCCACCAGTGCACCGCCCGGGAACACGGTCTTGGGCAGGCTCATGAGGCCGCCGGCCGTGATGGCGCGGGCGCCATAGCCGATGCGCTTGGCATTGACTTCGCCAGCGTCGTTGGTGAAGTACCACTTGACGTTGGGGTGGGTCTTCCAGCGCTGGAATTCTTCAAACGGGCTCAGCCAGGGGTTGGCATAGTCCAGGCCTACCACGTAGCCCACTGCGACCTTGTTGTCTTCCATGTGGTACATGAAGGCGCCACCGTAGGTGTCGTTCTTCATGGGCCAGCCCGCGGTGTGCATGACAAAGCCGGGGGTGTGGCGGCTGGGGTCGATTTCCCAGACTTCCTTGATGCCAATGCCATAGGTCTGCGGGTCGCGGCCTGCGTCGAGCTTGTATTTGGCAATCAGCTGCTTGCCCAGGTGACCGCGGGCGCCTTCGGCGAACACGGTGTATTTGGCGTGCAGTTCCATGCCGAGCTGGAAGTTTTCGGTCGGTTCGCCGTCCTTGCCAATGCCCATGTTGCCCGTGGCCACACCCTTGACGGAACCGTCTTCGTTGTAGAGCACTTCGGCGGCGGTGAAGCCTGGGAAAATTTCCACGCCCAGGTTCTCGGCCTGCTGGCCCAGCCAGCGGGTGAAGTTGGACAGGCTGATGATGTAGTTGCCGTGGTTCTGGGCGCATTCGGGCAGGAAGATGCCAGGGGTGCGGGTCGCGCCGGTTTCGGACAGGAAGCTCCAGGCATCATCCGTCACAGGCTGGTTCAGCGGAGCGCCGCGTTCCTGCCAGTCGGGGAAGAGTTCGGTCAGGGCACGCGGGTCCATGATGGCTCCCGAGAGGATGTGGGCACCCGGTTCACCGCCTTTTTCCAGCACCACCACCGACACGTCCTGGCCTTTGTCAGCGGCCAGCTGCTTGAGGCGGATGGCTGTGGACAGGCCGGCCGGGCCGCCGCCCACCACCACCACGTCGTATTCCATGGCTTCGCGGGGGCCGTAAGTGTCCAGGATTTCTTGAGGGCTCATGATGTCTCTGTTGAAGTTTGGGAAAAGGTGCCCTGTGTCGGGCTTGCGACGCATTTTATGCGCCGTGCGTGTGCTTCCCATTCACAATGGGGCCAGGTCAATACAAGGAGCACCTTATGGCTTACGAAATCGATTTGTCGGGCCGCGTGGCCCTGGTGACTGGGGCCTCCAGTGGTCTGGGCGCGCAGTTCGCCAGGACGCTCGCCGGTGCCGGTGCCGGTGTCGTGCTGGCCAGCCGCCGAGTGGACAAGCTCAAGGATCTGCGTGCGCAGATCGAAGCTGCTGGCGGCAATGCGCATGTGGTGGCCATGGACGTGACCGATCGGGCCAGCATCCAGGCAGCGGTGGCCCATGCCGAAACCGAGATGGGCAGCATCGACATCCTGGTCAACAATTCGGGTGTGAGCACCACGCAGCGCATCCAGGATGTGACCGAAGCGGATTACGACTTCATCATGGACACCAACGTGCGCGGCGCTTTTTTTGTTGCGCAGGAGGTGGGCAAGCGCATGCTCGCCCGCGCCAAGGGCGCTGCGCCAGGGACTTTCACCGGTGGGCGCATCATCAACATCGCATCCATGGCCGGCTTGAAGGTCTTGCCTCAGATTGGGGTGTATTGCATGAGCAAGGCCGCCGTGATTCAGATGACCAAGGCCTTTGCCGTCGAATGGGGCCGTTTTGGCATCAACGTGAGCGCCATTTGCCCGGGTTACATCGACACTGAGATCAACCATCACCACTGGCAGACCGAACAGGGCCAGAAGCTGATCGCCATGCTGCCGCGCAAGCGCGTGGGCCAGCCGCAGGACCTGGACGCGGTCCTCATGATGCTCGCCAGCGACCAGTCGCACTTTGTCAACGGCGCCGTGATCGCGGCCGATGACGGTTTTGCCATCTGAGGTGCAGGCATGAGGTTGGAGCTGCCCGAGCGCAAGAAGCAGGTGCACCAGATGGTGATCCCCATCCGCTGGGGTGACATGGACGCCATGGGCCATGTCAACAATGCAGTCTATTTCCGGTATCTGGAGACCATCCGCATCGATTGGTTCCGGACCATCGGCTGTGACCTCAATCCCCAGGGTGAGGGGCCGGTGATCGTCAACGCCTTCTGCAATTTCTACAAGCAGTTTGAATATCCGGGGGACATCCTGGCCACGATGTTCGTGAGCGATCCGGGCCGCACCACATTCGATAGCTGGTGCACGCTGGCGCCGGCCGATCAGCCCTCGCAGATTTATTCGGCAGGCGGCGCCACGACCATTTGGGTCGACTTTCCCAGACAAAAAGCGGTGGAGTTGCCAGATTGGGTCAGGGCGATTGTCAGCGAGGCCTGAAGGCTTGGAGCTTCAGGTCTGAGCCTGCTGCGCTGCGCTGGCCCCGTGCACGGCTGTCCAGTCCTGGGCGTGTTGCGCCAGCCAACGGCGTGAAAGCTCGGGGTTGCCGACGCGCTCGGGATGGAAGTCCCGCCGCCTGTAGGCCAACAGTGGCCGTGTGACACGCCAGACCAGGCCATGCCGGCCCAGCAGGAAGCGGGCCGCTTGCCACCAGGTGCGGGCTTTGAAAAGGCTGCCGTCACGGTACAGGTTGTGCAGGGTTTGCCTGCTGGCGTCCAAGGTGAACTGCAGGCAGACATAAACGAACCAGCGCATGCGCCAGCGGTAGTCGCCGCCCAGACGCTGGTAGAGCTCGAAGGCCACGCTTTTGTGTTCGGACTCTTCGGCGGCATGCCAGCGCCACAGCGTTTGGAGCGGTTCTTGTGCGCCTGCCAATACATCGCCAGGCTGGTTGATGCGCTCGAGTGTCAGCTCACCAAAAATGGCCGTGAAATGCTCGTAGGCCGCAGTGATGGCCAATTCATGCAAATGGCCTTTGTCAGATTTTTCGAACATGCGCTGGCGGCCGAGTTGCAGCCGCCAGGCTGCACGTGGGCCCCAGTGGTTGACGAGGCCCTGTTTTTCGAGGTGTGCGTTGTAGAGCGCATGCAGATGCCGATGTGTGGCCTCCTGGCCTACGAAGTCGCGCACAAGTTGGCGCAGTGCCTCGTTCCCGGGGCCGTTGGGCAGGTGACGGCTGCCTGTTCGCACGGCGTCGATGAAAAACTGCTCACCGACCGGAAAGCTCATGGACAAGGCGTTGCAAAAGGCCGTGCGAAATGCGTCGCCCCCGTTCCAATGCCGCGCAAAGCCCTGCGACAGGTCGACCGAGAGCCTGCGGACAGTCAGCGCAGGCAGTGGGGTGCCGATGTAGGGCGATACCAAGAGGTTTTGAAAAAATAAATAATTAGTATTACATAAAATCAGCTTCGGTTCTGTTGAAGCCTGTCGCAAGACAGAAGCGGTGGGGCAGGCTGGACGCTTCAGCCCTTGGCTTTGGGCATCCGTCCCATCAGGTAGAACTCGGGATTGGGCATCATGCCGGTCACGCTGGCCATGCGGTTGGACAGGCCGAAAAAGGCGGTGATGGCGGTGATGTCCCAGATGTCTTCGTCGTCAAAGCCATGCGCATGCAGGGCTTCGAAATCTGCATCCCCGACCTGGTCGGAGGCGGTGCAAACCTTCATCGCAAAGTCCAGCATGGCGCGCTGACGCGGCGTGATGTCGGCCTTGCGGTAGTTCACGGCCACCTGGTCGGCCACCAGCGGCTTCTTTTCGTAGATGCGCAGGATGGCGCCGTGGGCCACCACGCAATAGAGGCAGTTGTTGGCGGCGCTGGTGGTGGTGACGATCATCTCGCGGTCGCCCTTGCTCAGTTGGTTGGTGCGGCCCACGCTCTCGGGCACCATCAGGGCGTCGTGGTAGGCGAAAAAGGCGCGCCACTCGGCCGGGCGGCGGGCCAGGGCCAGAAACACATTGGGCACGAAGCCGGCCTTTTCCTGCACCTCCAGGATTTTGGCGCGCAGGTCCTCGGGCAGGTTCTGGATCTCGGGGAAGGGGTAGCGTTGGCTCATGCGGATCTCCTTGCGGTCCATTATGCTCAGGGTCATTTGCAGGACCCTGTCATGTCCAAAACACAGAAAGACCTTCCCCAGGATGCCGCCTTGCAGGCGGGCCTGGCCACACGCAACCAGGTCATGGGTGCTGAATATGTCGACCGCGCCCTGGCCGGGGCCAGCGACTACACCTTGCCGATGCAGGAATTCATCACCCGCAACGCCTGGGGCAATGTCTGGCAGCGACCGGGACTGGACTTGCGC
>Ga0256340_1000244_pt1 | contig 9796 bp, 10 predicted proteins | sample AtltaT_3_FD_183807 | JGI IMG/M metagenome (GOLD analysis project Ga0256340, IMG submission 183807) | Metatranscriptome of freshwater microbial communities from Altamaha River, Georgia, United States - Atl_Colum_RepC_8h (Metagenome... | ecosystem: Environmental > Aquatic > Freshwater > River...
CTCAACAACAACTACGTCGGCATGAACCCCGACCTTTCCGTCAACAAAGGCGGCAAGTACACCCAACCCGACGGCAGCCAAGCGGCTACCCCGGTCACCATCTCCACAGTCCCAACTAACCGCCTCGGCAACTACATCGAAGACGCCACAACTTTCCCTGTTGCAGCCAACGCAGGCACTTGGGACGTTGCACAAGAACCCGGCTACGCATATCGCGGCGGCTCGGTCGTAGCATTTGATGGCGGCTTCTGGACTTGGGGTTCTCCATCCAACGGTCGTAACGGTGACATTTCCGGCACTGCTCGCATACCGTACCGCCCCTCCCTCTACAACTACACGAACGAAGGCATTGAGTTCTCCGAAGACGAAATGTTTGACATCAAACAGGTCGTCTCAGCCTACGAGTACACCGCAGTCGTCACCACTGATGGCACGATTTACAGCACTGGCTATGGCGTTCAAGGCCAACAAGGCGATGGCGGAGTTTCCAATCGTGCCTTCTTCCGCAAGGTTGACTTTCCTATTGACGCTGGCCCCGTGCGCTATTTGCACGTTCAGTTCCATGGTGCAAGCTCATTGTCTGTCTACGCCTTGATGGAAGACGGAGATGTCTACTCTTGGGGCTACAACAACTATGGTCAGCTTGGTCACGGCGACACAAACAACCGCCTTACTCCAACCAAGATCACGGTCTTCAACCAAAACGTCCGCTGCGTTCGCACCGGCGGCTACCACGTTGCTTTCATCACCAACGACAATCAGCTTTACCTCTGTGGCCTGAACACTTCTGGTCAGTGCGGCAACGGTACGGTAACCAACCTCTCTACACCGACTCTCTGCAACATTGGCGGCGCTGTCGTGAAGGTTGCCATCTGCGGCGACTCATCCAACGCAAACGGTTGGACTCTTGCTCTCCGCGCCGATGGTCGTCTCTACTCATTTGGCTACAACGGCTACGGTCAGTTGGGTGACAACTCAGCGACCTCTCGTTCCACCCCGACGCAAGTCAACGTCATTGGCGTAGATACCAACAAGCGCGTCATCGACTGCTGGTGCGGCGGTGGCGTTTACGGTTCGTCTGCCGCCCTGTGCGAAGACGGCACGTTCTACACATGGGGCCGGAACAACGTCGGCTTGCTCGGCCTTGGCGATACCACCGACCGCGCAGTCCCTGTGCTGAACCAAAAGGTTCAATGGGTGTCTGACGTTCAGTGGGCGGGCCAAACAACCAGCACCACCTACTACTACAACAACATTGTCGTATTGGCGCATGCCAACAAAAACGACCGCATCAACCGCCGCAATGGCGCTGCGTTTACCGCAGGACATCAACAACCAACGCTTGCTCGACCCAACAGCGCGTCCCCGCAAACTCAGTATGGTCGAGTTGGTTTCACCAATCGCTCCGGCAATCATATTCGCCACATCTCGGTTCAAGGCTTCCACTCCGGCTCTACGCTTGAAAACGCATGGATGGCGCTGGATGAAGATGGCGTGGTTCACTGGTGCGGCTACGACTCAGGCAACTACATGTCTGGTCGCCCTGATGGCGCTAACACATACTCGCCAATGCAGATCATCGTCTAAGGAGAAAACAAATGGCAATCTACGGATACAAATCCCCTGACGGAAAGACACACTGCAATGTCGCCGAAGGCTTCGTCTCTCTTGGTATGAATGGCGTCAATGGGAAGTGCTACTTCTTCATTGACACCAACGTGACCATCCCCGATCAGCCCGCTCAAATCGGTCGTCTGTCATCACTGACGAAGAGGAACTCGACTCAGTAGCCAAATACTGCCCAGCGTTTTTCCGTGATCGCGAAGCGACCAAGGCAGAAGTCGGCTTGGCATAAGGAGAGCCTAGATGGCTGACGGCTACAACATCTTCGCAGGAGTGCCGTCGTCTCAAACAGAGCGCCGGGAGGAAGGTTACACCTGCCTTCGGCGCTTGTGTTTTATTCGACCCGCCAAACCAGACACCGACAATGGAGTTGCGCTTCCAAACTTCAGCGGCAACTCATGTTGGTTCCAGCAAAACGCAAAACACTTCGATGGCTGGCGGATCAACTACACCCCCGTTGCAGAAGACAGCCTGATTCGCGTCATGTGCTCTGGCTACATTTACCGCGACACGACATACCAGCGCTACTCAATCGACTGCGAGGTTGATGGTCGAGGCATCAACACCTACTACAAGACCGCCTACGCGATGGACTCAGTTGACGAATGGACGTGGGATATGCCGTCTTGGGGCAAAGGGATGACGAAACCCGTCTCGATTCGCGCTGCAAGCTGGGATGGAAATACGGTCAACCTTCACCCGGGTGACAACTACGCTGCCTTCACTGGCGCTCGCATTGATGCGTACTTGCGTCGCTTCACGATTGAAGAGTGGGAAAACACTGAACCCGGGAAACCAGCCGTTATGCGCTGGGATGAAAAGAACTTGGATTTCTGACCATGTTTGCACAGAACTCGATTCACGCATCGCACGACTCCCCACTCCTTCAAGAGCGGCAAGTCGGAAACTTGCTGCGTCGAGTTTCTTTGTTCATGAGCACGCCAAAGCCGCGCCTTGCCACCATCAGTAATGACTACGACAGGCCGGATGCTCCGGGCGCATCGCTCCCTGACGGCATGTACATGAACTACACACCCGTCTCAGACAACAGCATCATCAGAGTCCGCGTTGGCTGCTACCTGTATCGTGGCGGTTCTGCCTCAGATGGAGTGTCCGTCAGAAACGACTACATGATGTTCCGCTACATGTGGCAGTTTGGAGAGGAAGCCTACGGCTGGGAGTTCCATCGAGAATACGACTCAGACGGATACCGAGTATTCAAAACTGAGGTTCCGTCTTGGGGCAAAGGAAGACGGCGTCCAGTGCGCTGGCGCGTCGTAAACTACCATCCAAACGGCTACTTCAGAACCAACATCTACTTGCTCGACGATCAAGCCGGTTCACCAAGCTGGATCAAACGCTTTGATGGTGGCGATACATTGGCTATCATGCCTCAAATCTGCGTAGAGGAATACGCAACAACTGAACCTTTTGAGACTCCCGTCATTCTCTGGGACGCCAACAATGTGGACTATTAACATGGAATTGGATGAACAAAAACTTCAGACCCTCCTCAAAGAAGCCGCACGCGAAGGCGCACAACAAGCTCTCAGAGAGGTCGGACTTCACGACGACAATGCTGGCAAAGACATTGCGGACTTGCGCGACCTTATTGATGGATGGCGCGACGTCAGGAAAACCATGCTTGCAACATTCGTCAAGTGGATCACGCTTGGCATTCTCAGCGTGATCGCTCTAGGGGTATACACCAAATGGGGCAAATGAAACCGAAGGACGCGCTGAAAGCCGTCCAAGAACTCGAAGCAAGCGCAGGCTGGGCCTACGCAAAGCAGGCAATGCAAGACGACATCTTGCGTGCTGCTTACAACATTGCCGAGTCCCCCAACATGACGCTAGAAGAAATCAATTTTCGGAGGGGAGCCATGTGGGCTGCTCGCCGATTGCTCGAACTGCCAATGGCCTTGAGACTTCGTCTTGAGAACGACGTGCTGATGGAAGCAGCAATGTCGAAAGAACCAACTGGCAGCACCATAGAACCGCCCGCTACGGCTGGCATGTAACGTCCGCTACGGCTGACAAGGAGAAAAAAATGGCAGGTATTGACCAACAGCAAGACCAAACTTTCATCGACAGCGTCGTCAATGAAACGCTTGGCACAGCACAACAGGGTATGCAACAAGCGCAGCAGCAGGCCGCTCAAGCGCAGCAGCAAGCGATGAACACGCCCGGTGCAGACCCAAAGAACCCACAAGAAAAACCGACCGCTATGGAAAAAGCGGCTGCGACTGCGTCACCTCAAACTGAGGGCGACAAGTCCAACATGGATGCGATGACCTTCATCGACGTTGACTTTGGAGACGGACAAATGCGTCGTCTCTCACCCAACCAGATCAAGGACACCTTCCAGCGCTACCGCGATCTCAACTATCGCCATCAAACGCAAGTGGCTCCCAACCAGCAACTGCTGGAAATGGCTACTCAGATTCAGGAGGCGGCTGCCGCCCAAGGCTACCAAGTCGGCCCAGCCGAGGTGGTTCAGCTTGTGCAGACCGCCCTGAACGCCATGGTGCACAACGCCCAGATGGGCGGGCAGCCCACTCAGCCAACGCAAGTTGGCCTCCCAGTGCCGCATGACATGGAAATGGCTATGCAGCAATGGGAGCAAGAAAACGCAATCTCTCTGCCTCCGGCCTACCGTCAAGCAGCGGCTCAAATGACCGCCCTGCAAAACGACAACGCCCAACTGAAGCAGATGATGATGCAGATTCTTCAGCAGGCTCAAGGCGTACAAGGCCAAGTTCAGCAGCAAGTTGTTGATGCCCACCAAGCGCAAGTTCAGAACATGCGCTCAATGGCAGCCAATAACCTGAACAGCGCCCAACAGAGGTATCAGCTTCCCGACGAGGCCGAAAACGACTTCTTTACCTACGCCTTTGAACGTGGCTACACCATCGAGGACTTTGTTGACCCTCGTCTCACCGACAAGGTTGTGTCCGATTTTCGGAACAACATGAACTCTGGTGAGATGGAACGCTTGCGCTTGATGGCCCAGCGTCGGACAGCTTTCACTGGCAACGTCGGCACGCAGCCGACAGCCAATGGTCGCGCCCCCGCCGCAGACGCCAACCAAGCATTCATTGACACCGTCACCCAAGACATCATGAAGAAACGAAACATGGTGTAACAGGGACGACGGATTCACGTTTATGGTAAAAAATTGTCTCATGTCCCACAGACGCTACGGCCTCAAATGCGGGACATGAGAAAAGACGAGACGAGACCAAAATGCTGCACGCTAATCTGGTTGGAGTTGAGTCGAAAGACTGGAAACACGCAAACCAACGCCATCAACTTTTCAAGGAGTAATAAACATGGCTGCTATCACCGGACTGCGTGGGACGGGTCAGTTTTCGGCTGACTTCCGACCCACTAACTATCGCGAACTGTTCACTCTCTTGGAGCCGAACGGTACTGCACCCCTGCAAGCTCTGCTTGCAATGGCTGGCTCGGAATCTACCGATGACCCCAAGTTCAACCACTTCCGCGACGAACTGCCTAACCGCGTTCTGAAGGTCAACGACGCTGCTGGCTACAACTCCAGCGCCACGACCATCACCGTGGACAACAGCGACGACGAAGGCTTCGTGGTTGCTGGCACTCTGATCTACAACACCAAGACTGGTGAATTGATGCGTGCAAGTGCTGACGCTAACACTGGTGCTAACACCATCACTGTTGAGCGCAACATTGGCGGCACTTCCTTCACCATCGCTGACAACGACGACCTCGTCATTGCTGGCTTTGCAGATCAGGAAGGTGGCACTAGCCCCACCCCCGTGTCGTTCGACCCCACCACTGACTACAACTACACCCAGATTTTCAAGACTGCGGTGCAGGTCAGCGGTACTTTGAAGAACACCTACTTGCGCACCGGCGACAAGGAGCAAGAGCAACTGACTAAGGCGCTCAAGCTGCACATGTCCGACATCGAACGCGCAATGTTCTTCGGTCGTCGTCACGAGAAGAACGGCAGCACCGCAACTCCCACCCGCTTCACTGGCGGCCTGTTGAGCCAAATCACCAACGTCTATGACGCTGCTTCTGGCTTCGCAACTGCCAACAAGATCACGGAGAAAGAGTTCGACCGCTTGTTGATCGAGAACCTGTTCGCTTATGGCTCCACCGAGAAAGTTGCCTTCTGCGGCTCTCGCGTCATCTCCAACATGATGGAGATCGGCAAGAACCGTTGGCAGCCCACCCAAGTGGACAACGCCTACGGTGTCTCGTTCACACGCTACACCACCTTCGCAGGCGACCTGCTCGTGTACATGCACCCCATGTTCCGTCAAATCCCCAACATGGAACAAACCATGGTGGTTCTGGACATGCCCAACCTGAAGTATCGCTACCTCCAAGGTCGCGACACTCAACTGTTGCGCGAAATCCAGAACAACGACTTCGACGGTATGAAGCACATGTACATGACTGAGTGCGGTCTGGAGATGCTCCAAGCCAAGCCTCACGCCATCGTGAAGAACTGGTCTGCCGTAAGCTGATCGGACGACAGCCTCGGTAGTTCTAGGCAACAATGGGCCGAGGAGGTATCCCACCCCCTCGGCCCTTTTTACTAAAAGGAGACTTAAATGTCTGACAACGAAAACGCACCCCAAGCAGAAGATTCTGTTGAGACGACAGACCGCAATGAGCTTCGCAAACGCGCAGCCAAAAAAGCCGAGACGAAAGACGCCCGTGACGCAGCAGCAACCGTGATGGCAGCCGCAAAAGACCCGTCCAAGTACGTCTACTACGTCAGCGCCAAGCCGGAGAAGATCACCTTCGACATCAAGGTGGCTGGCACTGACTACTCACCAGCATGGGACAAAGACAAAAAGCACTTGTGCTGGCGTATTCCCACCGAAGTTTCTGACCGTTTCGAGATGCACTCTCACTTTGTGAGTGGTCGCATCATCAAAGCGAAGGAGTAATCCATCATGGCCCATGACCCAACCGCGTACAAAGACATGTTCAAGCCAACGCAAGAGCCTACGCACATTGATGTTCATGGGCGCGTGACCGCTGGCGCTTCAGACCCTCGTGCAGTCATCAACAAAGCAAAGCTCAATGAGGCTGATGCTGCGTGGCATGACTTGTACGACGCAAAGGAGCAGCGCAATAGATACTCCGCAAGCTCTCCTCACATTGCAGAGCCATACTCTCCGCTCGAAATCCTCGTCTTCCAAGCCCTGCGCCGTTATGGCGACATGCACCCCGGAACTGTGGATGGTGAAGTCATGATGATGTTCACCGAGTTTGGCAATCTTGTGATCGAAGACTTACGCGCTCACCCATATTGGGAGGGCGTTGACATTGACTACTACACTCACCCATCTGAGATCAGGCCAATCCCCGACCCAATCATGGTCACCGGCCTTCTCTACCACTACTCCATTCAGCAGCAGTCCAATAAAGTTGAGGCATACGGCCCAATGTACTTCAAGGGCATGAACAGGATTTTGTTCAACCGCAAGTACGGGAATGGAAAAATTGAACTCTCGCCAGTGGATAGAGGCGCTGGCAATGAACCATCTGGGTCTGTCTCATACGACGCTAGAAGGAACAGCTAATGTCAACGATCTACGCGCCATCTGGAGTCAAGGTCAAGGTATATCCCTACGAGGATTACCAAGGCATTGACTCGTCTCGCGACAAAGGCGCTTTGGATACTGGTCAGAAGCAGCACATGCTTTCGATCCTCAATGGCTTCGCCGATTGGCGAGGCGCTCTCGTTCGTGACCCGGGCGCAAGCCAGCGTACAGAAGGCAACCGACTCATCAAACACGTCACGTTCTTCGGTCGCAACCTATTGGCTTGGGCGCAGAAGGATGGTGGCGGCGTAAGCCTCGTCTCAGAAAAAGGGCACAAGGCCAACGAGGTGTACCCGAGAAACGCAGTTGTTACGACAGCTATGTTCAACAACCAGTTGATGTTTTTCTCCCGTGACTACCCGATGTATCACTACGACGGTAGCATCTTCGAGAAGATCAAGACAAAGAACAATGCTCGCCCAGCATACGGCGTCGCTATTCAGCGCCGTCTTGCAATCGCTGGTGCTCCAGACAAACGCACCATCATCGACATCAGCCGAGTCGACAACGAAGATGTCTTCACCGAAGACGAAGACGCACGCTCCACCGACGTAACCAAGGCTGCCAAGATTGACGTTGCAAACATCATTGGAACCGCTGACGAAATTCGCGGCCTTGGCGTGTTTGAAAACAACCGTCTTGCCGTGTTCACGAATGACCAGACTCTGGTCTACCAGTTGCACCCAGACTACACACAGTGGGCCATTGACGACAAAGCTAACGTCAAGGTTGGAACCATCAGCCACAACTCCATCGTCACCGCCGGATCAGACTTGATGTTCTGCTCTCGCGATGGCGTTCACTCATTGCGTCGCTCTGACACAAACGGTATCACGATCTTCTCGATCCCAATGTCGAACAAGATCGACTCGCTTTACCGAAGCATGGTCAAGATGGTTCAAGACCCAGAGCAAATCTCTGCCTACTTCGATCAAGACGAGGGCCAGTATCACGTCTTCTTCCCCATCTCAGACCTCATCTGCAAGCGGCTTACCCTCACTCTAAACCCGATGCAGGGCGGCGAATCAAAGTGGTCTACCGGAGACTTCCTAAACGCCATGTGTGGTCGCCAACTTGGCGGAGTGACTGTTTTTGGCACTCCGGGTGGTGTGTGGGAGCGCAAATACATTGAAGACGAGACGGCTGACTTCAGCCCGGAAATGATCGTCACTACACCAATTTTGTGGCAGGGTGCGTTGAACGACATCAAAGAGTCGTTCTCCTTCATCTTGCAGGCAACGGGCAAAGGCGAACTTCAGGTAGAGGCTTTTGACGAGCGTGGTCGCTATTTGACTTCGATGCAGTTCCTGATCGAAGACGGCGGCGCGGACGACAAATTCCCCGATGTTCCGCTATCACGTCAGTATGAACGGAAGTTTGAGCACCGCTATCGCGGTGTACAGTTCCGGTTCACTACCCGTGGTAAGGGGCTGCTGAAAATCATTGGCTTTGCCGTCACGGTAAGAACTTCTTGAAGGACTTAAAAAATGGCTCGACTACGACAGCAACACCCTCAGAACTACGTCAACTCAGGCAACATCCACACGGATTTTGAGAACGTAATTCGATACCTCAACACGGCAGAGCTTGGCAACAAGACGGTCGCCGAGCTTCTTTCTATCCTCTTCAACGAGGCCGGTGAGTTCCGTGGCCCTATCGAGTTCCGCGTCGACACCGTCTCTGGGCTGCAATACCGAGTCGGTCAGTACGCAAGCTCTGAGTCTGGCTGGATCACGCTCTACGACATTGCGTCGCTTCGCGGCCCATCCGGCTCGTCTGTCGGTAACGTGGAAGGCCCGTTCTTCTACAACCGTCAAGACAAGCTCATCACCACTGGCGTAGCAAGCGCTGCCGTTGGCACTGCTGGTTCTGGCTACACAACCGCACCAACTGTTTCGTTCTCTGCTCCGCAAGACGGCAATGGTACGCGACCAGTAGCCGTGGCGACGATCAACGGTTCTGGTGCTGTGACAGGAATCGCGATTACCAGCCAAGGTTCCGGCTATACGCAGGCTCCTACCATCACAATTCAGGCTCCTCAGACAGCGGGCGGTGTTCAGGCAACAGCTACTGCTACGCTCGCCGCACTGACCTCTGCGGCTGCGACGGTGTCGTATTCGTTTGACCCAGCCGTCTCAAATATTGTGGTGTATCAAAACGGCTTGCTTTTGGTTGGCGCAACCAACACTGGCATTCCTTCGCAGTTCACATACAACACATCGGCGAACACAGTTACACTCGCCAATGGTGTTGTGCTTGGAGACAAGATCACGATTTATTCGATCCGGTCACAAGCTGTTACGAACTTCCGCCGTCAAGACACCGACGTGCAAGGTTCTACGACTGTCATTCCATTTGTCCACACCGAAGATGAAAAAATCTTGGTATGGCGAAACGGTGTTCTTCAAGAAGAAGGCGGTGCTGCCGACTATTTGGCGTCCGCCGCAGCAGACACTATCACGTTCCTCGATCCTGCTGGCCTGACAACTGGCGACAAGATCACCGTGTTGACCGTTGAGAACACATCACTCAAGACGGTAGCTGGTCTCATGTTCGAGGACAACTAC
>Ga0256340_1000248_pt1 | contig 9773 bp, 3 predicted proteins | sample AtltaT_3_FD_183807 | JGI IMG/M metagenome (GOLD analysis project Ga0256340, IMG submission 183807) | Metatranscriptome of freshwater microbial communities from Altamaha River, Georgia, United States - Atl_Colum_RepC_8h (Metagenome... | ecosystem: Environmental > Aquatic > Freshwater > River...
CAGCAACTGCTCTTCAAAACTCAAGAACATTTGAAATTACCGGAGATATTGTTGCATCTGCAATTAGTTTTGATGGAACCGGCAATGTATCATTAGCAGCAACAATTCAACCAAATAGTGTTGGATTAGGAACTGATACAACTGGGGATTATGTCCAAACAATTTCCGGAACTGCAAATCAAATTACAGTTACCAGCGGAACTGGAGAGAGTTCTTCACCAGTATTAAGCATCCCAAATCAATTTACTGCTCCACAAGATGTAACAGTTACGCGAGATTTATTTGTCAATCGCGATTTAAGTGTAACGGGTAATATTACAATTGGGGGAACATCTGCAGCAATCTTTTCACAATCATTAAATGTATTCGACCCAGACATTGTTCTTGGATTTAGAACTGATGCACTTGGCAATGATGTTTCAAATGATAATACGGCAAATCATGGTGGCGTTGCAGTCGCATCAACAGAAGGAACTCCATTAGTTCAGTTATTCATCGCTGGTATCGAAACAAATCCTGCCACATATAAGAAAATTATGTGGTTCAAGGCAGGTGAGTTTGCTGGACTCGGAACTGATGCTTGGTTGATAAACTATGCTGTAGGTATTGGCAGTACACAATTCCCATATGGAACCAGATTAGCGGCAGGTGCTGTTCAATTCACTGAAAGTGATTTAGCAGTCGTAAGAAATATTAATGCTTCTGGCATAAGCACCATTATAACTTTAAACAGCACCACAGGAACAGTAACTAATCTTAGTGGTACTGATATTAACTACAGTGGTGTTGGTACTATTGTCACTCTGAATAGTACCAACGGAACGGTAACTAACCTCAATGGTACTAATATCAATTATAGTGGTATTGGTACTATTGCAACTCTTAATAGTACTACTGGAACAGTAACTGATCTTAGTGGTACTGATATTAACTACAGCGGTGTCGGTACTGTAGTTAACCTAAATGGAACTAATATCAATTATACTGGTGTTGGCACTATTGCAACATTGAATAGTACTACTGGAGCAGTAACTAATCTCAGCGGCACTGATATTAACTACAGTGGTATTGGTACTATTACTACACTGAATAGCACTACTGGGACCGTAACTAACCTAAGTGGTACGAATGTAAATTATAATGGCATTGGTACTATTGCAACTCTTAATAGTACTACAGGGGCAGTAACTAACCTTAGTGGCACAAATGTTAATTATACTGGTATTGGTACTATTGCAACACTGAATAGTACTACAGGAACAGTAACCAATCTCAATGGAACTAATATCAATTATAGTGGTATTGGTACTATTGCAACTCTTAATAGTACTACTGGAACCGTAACTAACCTAAGTGGTACGAATGTAAATTATAATGGCATTGGTACTATAACCAATCTTGGTGGTATAAATGCCAATTATGCTGGTATTGGTACGATTGCGACTTTAAACAGCACTACAGGAACAGTAACCAACCTTAGTGGTACAAATATTGATTATACTGGTATTGGTACTATAACCAATCTTGGTGGTATTGATATCAATTATACTGGTATTGGTACTATTGCAACTTTAAACAGTACTACTGGTTCTGTTACAACTTTAATAGGAACAGATATTAACTATAGTGGTATTGGTACTGTAACCAACTTAAATGGAACTAATATCAATTATACTGGTATTGGCACTGTTGTTACACTGAATAGTACTGCAGGAACAGTAACCAATCTCAATGGAACTAATATCAACTATAGTGGTATTGGTACTATTGCGACTTTCAATAGTACAAACTCTACGATTGATAATTTAAATTCGACTAATATCAATGTTTCTGGTCTCTCCACTTTTGCTGGTATTACAACAGTTGCTGGACCAACATTATTCACCAAACAATTAAGTGTTTCTGGTGTTTCCACATTCCATGGTGATGTAAAAATTACTGATGGCAAGAGTGTTTACTTTGGTGACGGCAATGATTTAAGAATTTATCACGATGGGGGCAATAGTTTTATTCGCGATATTGGAGTTGGAAATCTCTTTATTGATGCTTCCAACACTTATCATAGAGCTAGCTCACATCTTTTCTATGATGATACGGGAAATAAAACTCTTGCTACTTTTACTGCGGATGGTTCGATTTCACTTTATTATGACAATTTAAAAGTATTTGAAACCTCTGGAATTGGTGCAACTGTTTATGGTACTCTAAACACTCAAGATCTTAATGTAACCGGAGTAGGTACTGTTACAACTTTGAACAGTACTACTGGATTCATCACAACTCTAACAGGAACAGATATTAATTATACTGGTATTAGTACTTTTACCACTCTAAACAGCACCGAAGGAACGGTAACTAATCTTAGTGGTACTGATATTAACTACAGTGGTATTGGTACTGTAACCAACTTAAATGGAACTAATATCAATTATACTGGTATTGGCACTGTTGTTACACTAAACAGCACTACAGGAACAGTAACTAATCTCAATGGTACTGATATTAACTATAGTGGTGTTGGTACTATTGCTACACTGAACAGTACTACTGGAACAGTAACTAATCTCAATGGTACTGATATTAACTATAGTGGTGTTGGTACTATTGCTACACTGAACAGTACTACTGGAACAGTAACTAATCTCAATGGTACGAATGTAAATTATAATGGCATTGGAACTGTTGCAACTTTAAGTGGAACTAATATAGATTACTCTGTAGGCAATTTATCAACTTTAAATGCAACTACAGGTAATATTGTTACTGGTGTGGTTACAACCTTAACAGGAACTAATATCAATTATAGTGGTATCGGTACTATTGTAACTCTGAACAGCACTACAGGAACTGTAACTAATCTTAGTGGAAGTAATATTAACTATAGTGGTATTATAACAGCATCGGAATTTACGACTGGGAATGGAAATCTTGGTTTTACTACAAATACCATTAGTGGACCTTCAGAAATTATAATTGATCCACTCCCAGTAGGGGTAGGAGTAACCAGCGGAAGTGTAAGAATTAGGGGTGATTTATATGTAGATGGCACCAATTTTATTGTTAATTCTCAAACAATAACTCTTGCAGATTTTGTTGTCGGTATTGCAACAACGGTTCCTAACAATAATTTACTTGATGGTGCTGGCATTGGTATAGGAAGTGAAGTTACATTCCTTTATGACTACACAAATTCTTCATTGAAGTCAAGTGAGAATTTAAATCTTGCTGCAAACAAATCTTACAAGATTAATGGGGTTGATTTACTAAATTCAAATCAACTCACAGTACCAAATATAAATTCAAGTGGTGTTGGTACTATTACAACATTAAACAGTACCACAGGAACAGTAACTAATTTAAGTGGTACAAATATTAATTATACTGGTATTGGTACTATAGTCAATATTGATAGTACTACAGGAACTTTCCACAACTTAGTGGGTGCTGCACTATCAATTTCTGGCATATCAACAATATCAGTTAATAGTTCTTCTAATGCATTAAGAATCACTCAAACTGGTTCTGGAAATGCTTTAGTTGTTGAAGATGAAACAAACCCAGATGCAACTCCATTTGTAGTTACTTCAACTGGTTCCGTTGGAATAGCAATTACAAACCCATCATCAAAACTTCATGTTATTGGTGATGCAATAGTAACCGGAATTTTAACTGCAACTGATGGAATTCAGGGTATTGGTATTCAATCAGGTGGAGTTACCATAACGACTGGTATTTTAACAGCGTTTAATTTTGTTGGTGCAGGAAATACTTTCGCGTATAATCCAGCAACAAAAACAATTGATATTAATATAGATGGTGGGCAATGGACTTACTCAGATACATCAAATATAGAAACAAGTAACATTTATCGATTAAATGGAAATATTGGGGTGGGGACTGCGATTCCAACATCAAAACTTCATATTATTGGAGACACATTTATATCTGGAGTAATTACTTCAACAGATTATAATTCAGCCTCTGACATTAACTTGAAGGAAAATGTAAAACTGATAGAAAATCCGGTTGATAAAGTACTCCAATTGAATGGCGTAACATTTGATTGGAAAGAAAATAAAAAGTCATCTATGGGTGTTATTGCACAAGATGTTGAAAAAGTTATTCCTGAACTTGTTAGCAATGGATCTATAAAGACTGTTAATTATAATGGATTAATTGGATTATTGATTGAAGTTGTAAAAGAACAACAGAATGAAATAAATATTCTGAAAAATAGATTAAATAGTTTGGATGCATAATTATAAACTAAATAATAAAAACTACCCAGTGTATACGAGGACGGTAGATGGCAATTAAGATTCAAGGTTCTACTATCATTGATGATAGTAGAAATATTACAGATGCTGGGATAACTACGGTAAGTTCTATAAGTATTGGGAATACCCAAGTTATTAGTTCTGGTAGAGAACTTCAGAATATTGTTTCTTTAGACTCTACAACAACAGCGACGATTGAATCTGCAATCTCAAATTCACCAAATGTATTCAGTGATTTAACTGTAACTGGCGTTACTACAATATCAGTCAATAGCTCTTCTGACGCATTAAGAGTAACTCAGACTGGTTCTGGTAACGCCTTTATAGTAGAGGATGAAGCGAATCCAGATGCAACTCCTTTTGTAATAACTTCAACAGGTTCTGTTGGAGTAGGTACAATAAATCCGAATAATAGAGTTACTTCGGAAAATACAGCAGTCCTTGCTGCGGGTATTGTCACTGCATATAAATTTTATGGAGATGGATCAGGATTATTAGGAGTTTCTGGTTCAAACTGGGTTACTAGTGATGTTGGAATTAACACTCTTTCTAATGTCGGAATTGGAACCACAAATCCAACAGAAAAATTAGATGTTCTTGGAAATGCAAAAATTTCAGGAATTGTTACTGCATCATCATTTTCAGGAACTGGTGGGTATTTAACTTTAGGCACATCTGATGATGGGAGTCTGACATCATCAGGAGCATTAAACACATTCACTACAAGCACTAAGATAGTTAATGGTATAGATGATCTAAATGAACTGGCATTTAATATTATTAGAAATACGGCAGTTACTAATGTTGACTTTTCTTCCAATTTAGTTGCGGGAGGTTCTCCACTCTCAGTTACTTTATCTGTTACAAGTTCCGGAAACGCCAATCGTTATGATGTTGATTGGGGCGATGGAAATACAACTTCTAATTATGCTTCTTCATCTATTCCACACACATATACTAACTCAAGTGGCGGATTATATTCAATCACATTAACCGCAAAAAATAATACTGGAGTTGGAGCAGGAAGTTCATTTACAACTTCTAAGACAGATTACATTACTCTTTATACACCAAATCCAGTAGTTGGATTTGCCCTTTACAGAGCTTCTAGTGGAGGAACTGCTCTTTCAGGCAATGACTTATATGTTATAGAAGGACAATCTTTATACTTAGATAACAATACAACAAATACTAGTGGTGCAACCGTCAACTATACAATGAATTGGGGTGATGGATCATCTAATGATTCTATCGCAAGTGACTCAGCAGATGGTGGAGCTGGAGTTAGTGCCAATAGATTACAGCACACTTGGGGTCAAGGAACGAATAGTTCAACTACTACAGATACACTTACATTAACTTTAAACGCACATAATACTGCAAACCCAGCAGTTATTCCCGCTACTGGTACTGTAGCACTTAAAGTTTATGATGATGCCCCAGTTCCTCCAGATGGATTAAGTAGCAAAACATTATCGAATGTTACTAGTACTGGAACAAGTCCAAAACTTGCCTCAGGATTTACTGATAATACTGGAGGAACCACTTTATCTGCAGGAAATGATGTCAATCGTGTAATTAATGGAACTCCAGAAGCAACAGCAACTGCATCATTTGCTTACAATGCAAGTAGTGGAACTCTTACGGCAAACATAAATGGTTCTGCAGATGGTTCTAAAGCATTTACAAATGCTGATGACTCTGGAACTTATACGAGCTTGGTAATTACCGAAGAAAGCGACTATCAACTATTAAATTCTTCTGGATCTTCCGTTACTTTTGCAGCAAGTACTTTTTATCCTGGGGCTTATAAAGGATTCAAGGCAAAGGTTTCCAAATCCGCTTCAAGTTTAAGCACTGGCGTTAATAGTATGCAGTTGCTTCATAGCTCCACTGGAAATACAAATATTGTTGAATTTGTAAAAGATGATATGACTGCATCACCAACGGTGAGTATTGCTGGTGCGACTTTATCGGAAGGAACTGGAGGAACAAAACGCTATATTTCTGGTATTCCTTATTACAATACAGGTTCACCAACTCTTACATTATCCGGAGTAACTGTTACAAATCTTGTCGGACAAGCATACACCAATCAATCAAATATCGTAGAGGTTGACACTGGAACAAACCAAGAAGGAACTTCAAGTGCGGCTACAAATGATACTGATTATACTTATGCTCAGATTGACGGTGCAGTAACAATGTTAAGCGGAGGAATACCTTTAGTAAACACGGGTACTTCTTCTCCATATGCAATTGGCAATCTAACAGTTCCCATCACATCTTCAAGTGTAAGAACTGTTGATAGAGTTAAAGTTCGAGCAAGAAATGTAAATGGAGTTGCCAGTTACACAAGTGATATTTCAACTAATATTCAAGTTCATACTGCAGCTCAATCTGGGATATCTGAAATTTCTATAGCAGTTCCTTCAGGACTTGGAGATGGAACTTATACAGATAATGGTAAGAGAATATTTGATTTTAATGCTGCAACTACAAACACTCCATCTTATAGTGGTGCCACTAATTTTTATACAAATAGTCCATATAGTGAATCATCAGATCCAGGAGTTGCTGGAACAAAAGAAGCAACAGTAAGATTGGGCGTATTAAAATATGATGTAACAGATTATTCGACAGGATATCTACCTACTGGTCCAAACAGAAGTGGCGATACTGGAACTCAGTATTTCACTTTTGCTTTCAGGAGAAAATCTGTAGCTAACTTTGATATTAATATTACATCATCTGGAATTTCGGGTCTCTGGATTGCTGCACCCGGAACAAGTATAGATACTACAAGTGGATTAAATGGTTGGTTAAGAGCAGATACAACTTATGCAGGTTCTGGCGTTCCTGGAAGTGGATCTGGTGGAAATGGTTCTGATGGATGTGCTTTCACCAGTGGGGATAGAATTCTCACATCAACTTCTCTCAGTGGTGGATATACAATGACTTTGGGAAGTGAAAATATGAGTAATGCTACTGGTAATGTTGTTCTTGTTCGAATTGCCTTAACATCTGGACAATCAGTATCAAGTCTTAGTATAGGAGCTGCTGCATAAGATGACTATCTCAAACGATCAGAAGATTGATTATCTCTGGAAAAAACTTGGTTACGGTAGAACTAAAACGGATACTTCTTCCGTAAAGGACGCCGTAAACGAATCTATTTCAAGTCCTCTATTAATAAGGGGAGATACTGTTTGGACCCAGGCAAATTTAATCCCAACAACTATTCCAGGTAGCAGCACATCTATAGTTACCTTATATCCAACATCCTTACCCGTTGAATGCACTGTAGATATTACAGCATCTTCTAATAGGACTTGGAAGACAAATATAACAGATTGGATTCCACCAGAAATTGGTTCAACATATCTTATAAAAGTTTACATTCATACCTCTGGAAATGCAGCTACTGCTGCCGCTTCAGGTACTCAAGTATTTGCTACTGGTTCTGGTAATAACGACGAATGGTTCTTTGATTATCAGTCGGGAGTTTTAAATTTCATTGGAACAAATCTTCCCAATGGAGTTAGTTTTACCGGAAAGAGTGTTTATATCAGTGGGGCAGTTTATAGTGGGCAAAAAGGAGTAACTGCAACAGGAACAGCGGTTAGTTTCTCAAACATTTATGCAAGTGGAATCATAACTGCATCCCAATTTTATGGAGATGGTTCTGGATTATCCGGAGTATCTGCTTCAAAATGGTCCACAACAAATGCTGGTATTCATACTCTCTCAAATGTTGGTATAGGAACCACAAATCCCACCCAAAACTTAGATGTTAAGGGTTCAGTAAAAATTAGTGAAAGAATTTATGATTTTAATAATAATCCCGGAGGTGCTAATTATGTTTTATCTTCCGGAGGTCCATCTGGTTCATGGACTTGGTTACCTGTAACTGATGTTGGGGCAGGAACACTCGATGCTGTTTTTATAAGACAGGATGGTAGTAATGTTGGAAATGGAACTGCAACAACATTTGATTTTTATGAGAATTTTTCAGTTACCCAACCATCTGCAGGAATAGCATCGATAAGAATCAATAGCGTAAATTTAATTGATGCATCATCAATATCAGCTAATAGTTCCTCAAATGCATTAAGAATCACTCAAACAGGTTCTGGCAATGCTTTAGTTGTTGAAGATGAAGCAAATCCAGATGCAACTCCTTTTGTTGTTAGTGCCACTGGTAATGTTGGAATCGGAACTTCAAGTTCGACATCAAAATTAGATGTAAGGGGTGATATAATAATAGCTGGCGTATCTACTTTTATTGGTTTAGTAGAACTTGATGGTTCTTAAGAGACATTTATGGAAATGTAGGTGCTGCTGGGTCTATTCTTGTCTCCACTGGTGCTGGAGTAAGTTGGACTGCTCCATTTGCTGCAGGTATTCAAGGTGTCCAAGGACTTCAGGGTACTCAGGGATTACAAGGTTTAGGAGGTTCTCAAGGAACCCAAGGACTTCAGGGATTACAAGGTTTAGGAGGTTCTCAAGGAACTCAAGGTACTCAAGGACTTCAGGGATTACAAGGTTTAGGAGGTTCTCAAGGAACTCAAGGACTTCAGGGTACTCAGGGATTACAAGGGACAACAGGATCGCAAGGTATTTCCGGTCCAGTAGCAGGATCTGCAAATCAAGTTGTTTATAAAGATGGTTCAAATAATCCAACAGGTTCTGCTAATCTCACTTTTAATGGAACAGAATTAGTTACTCATACACTAACTGTTCTCAACAATACTGATATCAACGGCAATTTAAATGTTGATGGAAGTATTACAATTGGCGGAACATCAGCACAACTCAACACTCAACAACTTACAGTAGTTGATGCTGACATTGTTCTTGGTATTGGTACTTCATTCTCACCAAGCGATGCAACAGCGAGTCATGGTGGTATTGCAATTGCATCAACTGAAGGAACTCCACTTGTAAGTCTTGCGATTGGTGGAGAAACCAACCCAGACACATATAAGAAAATTATGTGGTTTAGGGGTGGTGATATTGGCGCTGGTATTACTGATGCTTGGTTGTTTAACTATGGCGTTGGTATTGGTTCTACTCAAGTTCCTAATGGAGTAAGACTTGCTGCTGGTGCAATTCAAGTTAGCGATAATAAACTTGATGTTAGTGGTGATATTGATTTTAGTGGAACTTTCTATCAAAACGGAAGTCCATTTGTAGCATCAAGGTGGACTGCTGGAACTGGTGATAATATCTATAGATTAAATGGAAATGTTGGTATAGGAACTACAAATCCACAAACAAAACTTGAACTTAATGGTGTTCTTGGATTTACAGGTAGTAATATAAAAATTGGTAATAATATAACTGGTGAAAATATTTCAGGTGGGACCGATAATATTCTTATAGGAACAGAAGCAGGACGTTATTTAACTGATGGTACTGGTAATGTTCTTATTGGACCATCAGGACCATCAGGAACACCTGGTGTAGTTCCTGCCTTGGTTGGTTATAGTGACA
>Ga0256340_1000269_pt1 | contig 9504 bp, 6 predicted proteins | sample AtltaT_3_FD_183807 | JGI IMG/M metagenome (GOLD analysis project Ga0256340, IMG submission 183807) | Metatranscriptome of freshwater microbial communities from Altamaha River, Georgia, United States - Atl_Colum_RepC_8h (Metagenome... | ecosystem: Environmental > Aquatic > Freshwater > River...
GAATAATATTACGGAAAGTAATGTAGGACAAAGGTTTATTATGTACGAAAGATTCACAGATCGCGCCCGTAAAGTAATGCAGCTTGCCAATCAGGAAGCCCAAAGATTCAACCATGAATACATCGGCACCGAGCATATACTGCTGGGGTTGGTGAAAGAAGGCTCCGGCGTTGCTGCCAATGTGCTGAAAAACCTTGATATTGATCTTCGGAAAATTCGACTCGAGGTTGAAAAGATTGTCCAATCTGGTCCGGATATGGTCACTATGGGCAAGCTGCCCCAGACCCCACGGGCCAAGAAAGTTATTGACTACTCCATCGAAGAAGCTAGAAATCTGAACCACAATTATGTTGGAACAGAGCATTTGCTTTTGGGACTTCTGCGCGAGCAGGAGGGAGTGGCAGCCCAGGTTCTAATGAATTTGGGGCTGAAGTTGGAGGATGTTAGGGAAGAAGTTCTTAACTTGCTGGGGCATAACATGGCCACGGAAGAAAGTGGAAGCGGAAGCAGTGGTGGTGGTGAAAGACAAGCCACCAGAGGTAAGTCAAAAACTCCAGCACTTGATAGCTTTGGTCGCGATTTGACAGAGCTGGCAAAGCAGGGAAAACTTGACCCTGTGATTGGCAGATCCAATGAAATTGAGAGAGTTGTCCAGATTTTGAGCCGCCGAACCAAAAATAATCCTGTTCTCCTTGGCGAAGCTGGGGTAGGAAAGACTGCGATCGTTGAAGGTTTGGCACAGCTTGTAGTGGATGGTAATGTTCCGGAACTTTTGCGAGATAAGAGAATTGTGGTTCTGGATTTGGCAATGATGGTCGCAGGCACCAAATATCGTGGTCAGTTTGAAGAGCGTATCAAGGCCGTGATGAATGAAGTTAGACGTGCCAAAAATACGATTCTTTTCATCGATGAGTTGCATACTTTGGTTGGTGCTGGTGGGGCCGAGGGTGCCATTGATGCATCTAACGTGCTGAAACCTGCTCTCTCCCGTGGTGAAATTCAGTGTATTGGTGCAACCACGCTTGATGAATATCGCAAGTACATTGAAAAAGACAATGCCTTGGAAAGAAGATTCCAGCAGATTATCGTTAATCCTCCATCCAAGGAGGAGGCGGTTGAAATCCTCAAGGGGTTGCGGGATCGGTATGAAGCCCATCACCGCGTTCAAATTAAGGACGAGGCGCTAGCAAGTGCAGTGGAATTATCCGACCGTTACATCAGTGGCCGTTGCCTGCCTGACAAAGCGATTGATGTGATTGATGAAGCCGGTGCCAGGGTTCGTTTGAAGGCAATGACAAGGCCACCCGATTTGAAGGATCTTGACCAGCAAATTGAAAAGCTTAATCAGGAAAAAGAATCTGCCGTTGCTGAGCAGGACTTTGAAAAAGCCGCTCATCTTAGGGATCAAGCGGATAAGCTTAAGAAAAAGAAGGAATCGATCACCAAGGAATGGCGAGATAAATCCCGTGAAGTGGATGGGGTTGTGGATGAAGAAGTCATTGCCGAGGTTGTCAGCAAGATTACTGGAGTTCCACTTAAGCGGCTTGAGGATAATGAAACCCAAAGATTGCTTGCCATGGAGACAGAACTTCACAAGCAGGTGGTCAGTCAGCATGAAGCAATTGAAACGATTGCCAAGGCCGTAAGGAAAAGCCGTGCGGGTTTGAAAGATCCAAAAAGGCCAATTGGAAGTTTTATTTTTGCTGGTCCCACTGGGGTTGGTAAAACTTTGCTTGCCAAACGGCTTGCGGCATTTATGTTTGGCGACGAAAACGCTTTAGTTCAAATTGATATGTCGGAGTATTCCGAAAAGCATAACGTGAGCAGGCTTATTGGAGCACCCCCTGGTTATGTTGGCTACGAAGAAGGTGGACAGCTAACAGAAAAAATCCGAAGGAAGCCATATAGCGTTGTATTGCTGGATGAAATCGAAAAAGCCCACCCTGAAGTATGGAATATGCTTTTGCAGATCATGGAAGAAGGTCGCCTTACTGATAATGTGGGACGCACTATCGATTTCAAAAACACCATTATCATCATGACAACGAATATTGGTGCTGCTGAAATCACCGGTAAAGTTGGTGGCTATGGTTTTCATAATCGCAAGGACGAACAAGCTAATTATGCGAAAATGAAAGATACCGTAAAAGTTGCCATGGAAAACAACTTCAGACCCGAATTTCTTAACCGGGTTGATGACATCATTGTCTTCAGACCTCTTACCAGAGAAAACATTTCAAATATTATCGAAATTGAACTTGCGAAAGTATTCAAGAGACTCAAGGAAAAGGGTCTTAAGCTTGTTCTTTCAGATGATGCTCGGGAACTCCTCATTGAAAAAGGTACCAGCCTAGACTTTGGCGCAAGACCCCTTCGCAGGGCTATTGAGCATTATCTTGAGGATCCTTTGTCTGAGGAACTTCTCAAAGGAACATTCTTCGGCAAGAACTTGATTCACACCAAGGTTGTTTCCACCGATGGTGAGAAAAGAGTTGCCTTTGATTGCTTCAATGAGGAAGAGGAAAAGGCTTTGGTTGGTGCAAAAAATGCAGGTGTTGATAAAGCCCCGCCTGAAGCCTGATTCTATCTTTAATTTAGCTTGTTTAGTTTTAAAAGCCTTCCGAATCAGGGAGGCTTTTATCTTAGATGCTTGGTTCGAATTTGGTGGATTTTGGTCAGGCTTTCCTTTGGGGAACCATCTAGATTTACCAAACCGCAATCTGGATATGGCGTGAAAGCGGAATCTTGAAAATCAACCCATTGAATGGATTGAATATAGCGTTTGCTTAAGGCTAATGCTGAAAAATTGGTAGCCCAATCTGCCTGGGTTTGTTGGGTTGGGGCACCATGCCATGTGCCCTTGAAGGATTTTGTCTGTACAGCAGAAGGGTAGCCAAGGGTAACCGTTAAAGGCATACCGATAAGGGCATAAAGGTCAAGGATTCTGGAGGTTTCCAAAAGGTCTCTACAGTAAGAACCAGAGATTCCTGACCCCATGACAATTTCAATGTCCAGAGCCGCAAGGTTCAGTCCCGCCCGGCAAATATTATCCGCAAAAGTGAATGGGGAAAAATCCCTGCGTTCCTGGCCAATGTATGATCCCCAGGGGACTCCAATCCCAATAATAGTTTCCAAAGAGTTATTGATCTGTTTTGCGGTCTCTGCAAGCTTGCTGCATATTCGAAAAAGCGTCTCATCGTTAAGGTCAAGGAATGTTGCAGAGTTCAGATTGCTGCATACTATCCAGCGGTGCACTTTTGTCTGATATCTTCGGATTACAGCATCAAGAAACTTGACCATTGCCGTGGCAATTTGGTTTGAGTTCATGGTGGATTGAACAAGCCAATCTGGTAGTGCTTCTTCGATGCCGTTCAGAACAGGCCCGCCAATCACCTCCATGCCAGTTTCAAGGCAGGATTCAACGATACTATCCGATTCAATCCAATTAAATTCGCCTTGTGATATTTCAATGCGTTTCCAGTTAAAGCCTGCTTGCGCATGATTGAAGGCCTGTGAATAAAAGCTGGTGGTGGCTTTGTTGAGGGGGGTGGAAACTCGACCTGTAATTCCCGATTCGATGGGTTGATTGTCAGAATGTCGAAGGGCGAAAATTTGGGACATGTATTCTTGCATAAGAATGCCGGATGCTTCGTATGCAAGTTCCAAGCTTTTTTGGGCCTGATAGTTGATTTTGATTTTTTTGTGTCTCTTGGAAGCATTTGCCAAATTCTAATGTCGCTTTCCTGGCAGCGGCTTGAAGATATTCCGGGATTTTCAATCCACCCATTCCCCAGTCTGCCATGTAGGACCGAAGCTGGTTGATTTTGCCGCGTGCCAACTCCACGAGCAGTTTGTATGGAGTTTCCTTAAGCATCAGGGTGGAGGAAGTGCAGAGGAATTGTCCAAAATCACCTACCGACCAGGGACAATTAATCAGGGCGGATTCAGGTTCTTCCCTTTCCACCACAAGATTTTTTCCATGGATGCAAGACTTTGAATAGAAAGGCATGGTGTCAGGGCCACCTGACAAATAGGAATTCGAGAATTCCTTGATGCTGGCTGCTTCAAGTTCATCGGGTAATTCGAACGAAAAAACGCCCATTCTCTGTTGATCCTTTGCACTTCTGAAAAGGCTATCTTATGAGCAAAATGTCGCAAAAGCGATGGTTTTCAGCCGATTTCAAGAACTCAACAGGTTTGAAATACTCTCATCCGTCAATGAAATGATGGAAATTCCGTAATGGTTGGCTAATTCGATGGTTTTTTGCTCATCCAGAATAATGGTTTGGCCGGCTTCAATTGCGAGAACCTTGCCCTTTGCTTTGTGGATAGATTCGATAGTTCCAGTCCCAATGGTGGGAACATCAAACCTACGATCCTGATTTGGTTTCGCCACCTTTACTACCACAAAACCGCCAGCTTTACATAATTCCCCTGCCCTTAGGATATTTTTGTCGGTTCCTTCAACGGCCTCTACTGCCAGTACAGAAAGATCTTTGATAACAATGCTTTGTCCTATATCGAGCCTACCCATCTCCCGTGCTATGGGCCATCCAAATGCAATGTCTTTATTTTCCTGAAGAGAAAGTTTACGGTTGGTGAGTAATCCTGGTTTCACGAGAATCTCCGGACAAAAGTCCAATGCGGAGGCAAATTCCAAACCATCCCTGTTAAATTCGGCAATGACAGAAAGAAGAAGGGTGTCATCCTTGTTGTCTTTTCGGTTACGCATATACCAAAACATAATGGTTCGGATGTCTGGCAAAAGATTGAAAATCTTCCAAGGCTTATAGATGATGTTTGATTTGTGGAATTTTCCCGCCATTACCACCTGACGAACGCCCTGATTTTTGAAATACCGTATCATTTTTCCCATTTTGGCCGCGCCACACCAATAAAAATCATGAACATGAGGTTTTAATTCCTCGGACGCCATATCTTTCAGGGCTGCGCAGGAAACTTTATATCCAAGGTTGCGTGCGGATTGGGCAAAAACTAACGGGAAAGTTCCGTAACCAGCTATTAAACCAATGGGAATGTTGGTGTCAGGTTTTACAAAAGGCAAGGTTTTGGGATGAACGGCGTTTTCCATGGCCAGATTCTAATCAGATAATTTTAATGCTTGTTTGAGTTTTTTGACATCCTTGCACAGTTCAGGGAGTTTTTCGAGGCTTAGCAAAATCTTTTTTTCATCTCTTTCCGGTCTTGCTGGAGCACCAAGGAGCTTTTCACCAGCAGTAACATCTCTCATAAGTCCTGACCGTGCCCCAATAACCACCCTTTCACCAATGTTTAAATGGTCTGCCAACCCAGCCTGCCCTGCGATAACAACATAATCGCCCGTAGAACAAGACCCGGCTATCCCAACCTGGCTGACAAATAGGTTGTGCTTCCCAATCTGGCAGTTGTGGCCAATTTGCACAAGGTTGTCGATTTTGCTTCCCTCGCCAATAAGAGTTGTTCCAAAAGTGCTTCGATCTATGGTGGTGCAGGCGCCTATTTCGACGCAATCTTGCAGTACAACATTTCCTAATTGGGGAACTTTGATATGTTTTCCATCGGTGAGACGATAACCGAATCCATCCGCACCAATCACTGAATTCGCATGAACGATGACTTCATTACCTGCAATGCACTCATCGTAAAAAACAACGTTTGGGAAAATAGTACAGTTGTTTCCAATTTTGCACTTGCGGCCAATAACCGCACCTGAATGAATGGTGCAATTATCACCAATGATGGTTCCCTCTCCAATTCTGGCGAAGGCCATGATTGTGCAACCGTTACCAAGCTTTACCCCTTCGCCAATTTGTGCCATTGGGGATACACCCTTGGGGTAATCTGGAAGGGGCGGTTTCATATATAGTGCAATTTTTATGAAAGCCTGCAAAGCATCTTTTACAATGATTTGTGTCTTATTGCAGGAGGGAATTTCTTCCTGAACAACCGCCACTTTGGAATCGGAATCAAGGAATTGTCTGTTGTATTTTGGGTTTTCAACAAATGTTATGGAAGAACTTGTTGCGTTTGTAAGGCTTGTGGCGGTGGAAACCTTAATGGTATCATCGCCAACTAATTTACCTTCCACCATTTTGGCTATTTCACAAGTAGATACAACCACTTAAGCCTTACCTTCCTTGGCATGCTTTGAATCCAAATCTGATTTGGATGGTAACCGTTTGGGCAATTTGGGGCAACCCCGATTGAACTTATCACGGTTGCTTTGGAACGAGTTTGTAAAGGTCTCCTTTGAGTGTTCCAATGAAAATGCCATCCCTGCAAAAAATAGGTGAGCCGGCGATTTCTCCGCCAAGATTGATTTTTTGCAATATTTTCCCATCTGAAAGACTTGCAAAATAAAGGTTTCCATCGAAAGAGCCAAATATGACAGTCTCATTCATAACCAAAGGCGATGAATCAATTTTTCCATCTGTCAAAATGGACCATCGTTCCTTTCCATCCTTTCGATTGATTGCGTGCAGTTTTCTGTCTCGTCCCCCTACGATAATAAGGGAATCTGTGATTGCGCAAGAACTGAAGAAGGGTTGTGCGCGCTTTTCCGGTTGATAATTCCAGGTGATTTTGGGGCTTTTCCAATCTATTCCAAGGACATTATTGGACATTGTTCCTACGAATAGTTCATGGCCAGAAACAGCGGCAGTGGCGCCAGTTTGTCCTCCAAGGTCAAGGGAGGAAAGTTCTTTGCCAGTTTTTGCATCTATCACATGTAATGTGCTATCACAACCTGCGGCAAAGGTTTTACCATCTTTTATCGCACAAGAACCAAAGAACGGACCATCCATTTTGAATTTCCAGACTTCTTTGCCATTCTGGTCCAGGCAGTAAAGGTGTTCATCCTGACTGCCTATTAAAATCTGGCTCTCATGAAAATTAGCTCCACCGGATATTTCGCCGTTGGTTTTGAAGGTCCAGGCGGACTTGCCATTTTCAAGATTCAACGAATGGAATCCACCATCCATATCGCCAATGTAAATGAAGTTATTTAATATGCTTGGCGTGGCTTTTATTGGTCCGGCCTTGGTGCTCCATATTTCCTTTCCGGTGTTTTCATCCAGACAATAAACCTTTTCGTCCATACAGCCAAAAATGACCTTACCTTTGGCGCAAGAAGCTGTCCCCTCAATGGCGTCCTTGCAGGAAAATTTCCATTTAACCTCCAGGGGAAGAGCTATACTTTTTTTTAAGAAACCCGTTTGTGCGGAATCCCCGCGAAACAACAGCCAATCATCCTGATTTTTATCAATTTCTTGGGAGTAAGAGGCTGGTGAAAACAGTATGAAATATGCTATTAAAGCGAGCAAAAGAGATGAAAAAATCAATGCATTGCTTCGTGATATAATTCCAGAATTTCGCGTTGGGAAACTTCCCGTGGATTGAATTTGGCGGTCCATTGCTCGGATGCCTCCTCGGCTAAAAGTTCAAGAATACCATGCGAGACTCCGCATTCATGCAAATTTGCTGGCAGTCCCGCTAAGGATGTAAATTCTTTCACCTTTTCCGCAAGAAAATGCCCTGGGGATAGCCCATCACTATTTTCGTTTAAATCGAAGGCCAGATCCGCATAAAGATTATCACACACCTTGGCATTAAACTTGAGTACATGGGGTAAAAGTATTCCGATAGCGATGCCGTGCGGAATCCCATAATGGGCAGTAAGCGGATTTGCGCAGGAATGGCAAACTCCCAGCATGGAATTTTCGATTGAGCAGCCTGCCAAATGCGCTCCTAATTGCATATGGCCTCTTGCGAGAATATCTGTGGGAGAAGAAAGAACCTTGGGAAAATTTTGCGACAGCAATTGCCACGCCTGACGGGCAAAAGTCTGGGAGATTATGGTGTGTTTTTTAGAAACATAAGATTCAAGGGCGTGTGCGACCGCGTCTATTCCAGTGGCGGCAGTGATAATCCTAGGTTGTGAAACCGTTAGTTCAGGGTCAAGAATGCAAACTTTAAAAGCCGCTTTTTTGTCTCCACAGGCCATTTTAAGATGCGTACTTGAATCGGTAATAAGCGCAAAAGATTGGGCTTCACTTCCGGTACCAGAAGTGGTGGGAATACCAATTGAAGGGAGCATGGGTTTTTTGGCCAACCCAATCCCTTGATAATCCCGCATTTTGCCGCCATTAGTGAGGAGAAAGTTAATTCCCTTGGCACAGTCCATGGAGCTACCACCGCCTAATGCGATAATCAGGTCGATTTGCTTCCCATTAAGGAATTGGGTGCCTCGAATAACGTGGTGTTCTTCAGGGTTTTCTTCAACATCTGTGAAAAGAAGATGCTTAATACCAGCATCGTCAAGAATTTTAATAGCTTTTTGGGTGTGCCCTGCTCGCACTATCCCGGGATCTGAAACCAATAGGACATTTTTCGCACTGAACTCCGCGCAAATCTTTCCCAGTTGCTGTATGGAACCGCTACCAAAAACAACCCTGTTTAGAGGGGTGTAATCAAAGGACTTCACCTCAGAATGATCCTTTTTGGAAGGCTCTTTGCTTGTAGAGGTGTGTAAATAAGTTGCCTTCATGGGGTTGATCCCAGGTTAAGCGGTTCGTGGGAAGTGGTCCCATGTTCAATCGGTCTATGTGGGTGCAATTTAGCAATTCCTTGCAAAATGCCGGGTCTTCCGTGATAGCTGTCGCAACTAAAGTTGGACCTATTAATTTTAACATATCAGATTGAGGGCACTCAACCACACTTGCGTAAGGGAACAGGAATTCCTTGTTTGCCAGAGGGTGATCATGAGATTCACATAGAATGATGGCAGGAAGAAGCCATCCACATCTTCCCTCTTTCACAAGCCGTGGTGTTCCGCGGACTTGTTCGGTCACATCGGTGGCCCCGGGTGTTTTAAGCAAATTATCGATCATGCCCGAAATGCGATCAGGAATGTCAGGATTGGCGAATGCGGAAACCTCTGCATTTGGATCATCCCATGGCCTGGCCTTGATTTTCGCAAGTTTTTCAGAAAGGGCCTGAGCTATTTCTTTACCATGAGATGGAGTCCATACCGCGGAGGCATTGACACAAGCACGGCCCCCATTCGCAGCAATAGAATCTGCGATTACATCAATATAGTCTTTCCAGTTTTTAACCCTGTCTTCACCAATAATCACCTTGCTGAAACCAGGGCCGTGCAATTCAACCCGGTGATCATTCTTGTAAGGATCTGTTGTGGTGCTATCCCCAAAAAGCATGCTTCTTCCGCATGCTCGAAGAATTTCGCCGGCACCCGCATGATCTGTCGGGCAGAAATTCAATGCGGAAGCTGGAATCCCTGCTTTTAGCATGGCTTGAATAACTCGGAACGGTGTCCAGGGTTCTTCCCTGCCCGGCTTCAAAACCATGGGCATTTTCAAAGCGACAGTTGGCGCCCAAAGTGAGTGAACTCCGGGGGAGTTACTCGGCAGAATAGCGCCAAAAGACTCACAGGTGGGAACAAAGCATACCGTCCTACCATCGTGAGTGCCATAACCCGTGTCAAGA
>Ga0256340_1000270_pt1 | contig 9477 bp, 13 predicted proteins | sample AtltaT_3_FD_183807 | JGI IMG/M metagenome (GOLD analysis project Ga0256340, IMG submission 183807) | Metatranscriptome of freshwater microbial communities from Altamaha River, Georgia, United States - Atl_Colum_RepC_8h (Metagenome... | ecosystem: Environmental > Aquatic > Freshwater > River...
GCGCGACAGTGGCAGGGCGATCACACTGCCCATCAGCAGCGTCACCCCGGTCAGCCAGAATGGCGGCAGGTGGGACAGGCGCAGGCCCAGCATGGCCAGACTGGCCCACAGCAAAATGGCCCCCAGGGCCAGCCAGTTGGATCGGTGCATGCGCCGATTGTGAAGCCTTGAAAATGGAGAAAACCCATGAGCACCTTTGACCACACCACCCTGATCCAGAACATCAATGCCCAGCTCGGGCCGTTTCGCAAATCCCAAAGCGAGGCCATGCAGGGCTTCGGCCAGCTGGCCAAGGCTTCGCTGGCCGACGGCGCACTCAGCGAAAAGCACAAGGAGCTGATCGCGCTGGCGATTGGCATCACCCAGCACTGCTCGGGCTGCATCGGCTTTCATGTCAAGGCGCTCAAGCGCCTGGGCGCCACCAAGGCCGAGCTGGAAGAAATGCTGGCAGTGTGCGTTTACATGGGCGGCGGCCCGGCGCTGATGTACTGCTCTGAAGCGCTGCACGCCTGGGACCACCTGGCCTGAGGCCGCCCCGGTACACTGCGGGGCTTTGCAGCAAGCTGGTGCCCCGCCGTGAGATCCCCGATCGCCGTAGTAGACGTTGACCGTTGCGACACCTGGACCCGTTACCGCAGCGGGCTGTGTGATTCGTGTGCGGCCAACTGCTGCACCATGCCGGTCGAGGTGCGCATGCCCGATCTGGTGCGGCTGGGCCTGGTGGACCCGTTCGAGGCCGAGCACGACGCACCCAAACAGATCGCCAAACGCCTTGAAAAGGCGGGGCTGATCGAGCACTTCAATTTCAGGAACAGCATCTTCACCCTGGCCCGCCGGGCCAATGGCGACTGCACTTACCTGCATGCCCAGACCCGCCGCTGCACGGTCTACGAACACCGGCCCGACACCTGCCGCAGGCATCCGCAGGTGGGTCCGAGACCAGGCTACTGCCCCTACGGGGACAAACAACGCTCGCGCTGAAAAGCGGCGTCAGCCCTGTCCTGCGCACGACAAGTGCGTTCGCCGAACGCGCCACATAATCGCCGCCTTTCCTGCGAAAGGATGTAGCGATGAGCGAACGGTTGCGACAGCTGGCCTACGAGGAACTCGCCCCTGAGGTGCGGCCTCTGGCCGATGACATCCTCAAGGTGTCCAGTGCGGCCCTGGGCGGGCCTTACAACGCCTTGCTGCGCAGCCCCGACATGGCCAGGCGCTGTTTCGAGCTGCTGGACTACCTGCGTTTCAAGACCTCGGTCAACAAGCGCCTCAATGAATTCGCCATCCTGATCCAGGCCCGCCTGTCCAACGCCCAGTACGAATGGTGGGCGCACGAACCGATTGCCCGCCGCGCCGGCCTGTCCGAGGCCGTGATGGCCGACCTGCGGGCCTGCCGCCGCCCCACGACCATGCAGGACGATGAACGGCTGGTGTTCGATTTCTGCATCCAGCTCAGCCTCCAGCACCGCGTGCCCGACGCTTTGTGGAACGAGGTGGTGCAACGCATGGGCGAACAGGTGGCGGTGGACCTGACCGTGCTCTCGGGCACCTACGTCATGGTGTCCATGCTGCTCAACGCCACGCAGGTCGGCATCCCCGGTGGCGGTGCGTTGCCGCTGGAAGAGCTCGATCCCCTTGTCATCCGCCAGCGTTTGCTGGCTTGAACATTTACTCACAGGAGACACACATGGCAAAACGCTGGAGCATCCGAATCGGTTTGATGGGTTTGCTGGTCGCCTGGGCCTGGCAGGTGGCGGCCCAGGACTTTCCGTCCCGGCCAATCACCATGGTCATGCCCTATGCGCCTGGCGGACCAGGCGATGTGATCACCCGCGTGTTTGCCGGGGCGATGCAGAAATCCCTCGGCCAGCAGGTGGTGGTGGACAACCCCGCCGGTGCATCCGGCACCATCGGCACCGCCAAGGTCGCGCGTTCCAAGCCCGATGGCTACAGCCTGCTGATGATCCACGTCAGCCATGCCACCAACCTGGCCATGTTCAAAAGCCTGCCCTACCACCCGGTGGACGATTTTGAGCCGATTGGGCGTGCCACCAGTGGCCCGATGCTGATCGCCGCGCGCAATGGCTTTCCGGCCAGAAACCTGAACGAATTCGTGGCCTACGCCAAGGCCAACGCCCCCAAAATCAGTCTGGCCCATGCCGGTGTCGGCTCGGCTTCGCACCTGTGCGGGCTCATGCTCATGAACGCGCTGGGCGTCAAATTCAATGAGATCCCCTACAAGGGTACCGGGCCGGCGCTCAACGACTTGCTCGGCGGGCAGGTGGATCTGCTGTGCGACCAGACTTCGGGCACTGTGCCCTCGATCAAGGCGGGCAAAATCCAGGCCTACGCTGCGGCCGGGCGCAGTCGCATCCCCTCGCTGCCGGACATGCCGGCGATCGCCGAAGCAGGGGTACAGGGCATGGAGATCAACATCTCCTTCGGTTTGTACGCGCCCAAGGGCACGCCCAAGCCCGTGCTCGACAAGCTGTCGGCAGCCCTGCAGGCGTCCGTGGCAGACCCTGAGGTGCGTCAGCGTCTGGAGGGCATGGGCATCTCGGCCGTGCCGGTCGAACTGGCCCGCCCGGATGCCTTGCGCGCCCACCTGAAAAACGAAATCGACACGCTGGGGGGCTTGCTGGTCAAAGCGGGCGTCAAACCCGAGTGAACCTCGGCATCGGCCTGCCCCTGCTCGTCACCCTGGTCATTCAGGCCATGGTGGCCATGGCCTTGCTGACCCTGCCGGTGATGGCGCCGGTCGTGGGCCAGGCCCTGGCGGTGTCCCCGGCGCTGGTGGGGCTCTATGTCGCGGTCACCTATGCCGGCGCCATGACCGCCAGCCTGCTGGGTGGGGACACGGTCCGCCGCTTCGGTGCCATCCGCGTCAGCCAGTGGGGCCTTTTGCTGTGCGCCGGTGGTCTGCTGCTGTGCATGACGCCCTGGCTGCCTGCCATCGCGCTGGGGGCGGTGCTGATCGGGTTGGGCTACGGCCCCATCACGCCCGCCAGCTCGCATGTGCTCGCGCGTACCACCCCGGCGCACCGCATGTCGCTGGTGTTCTCGATCAAGCAGACCGGTGTGCCGGTGGGCAGCATGCTGGCCGGCGCCATCGTGCCCTCCCTGCTGCTGGGTCTGGACTGGCAGGCCAGCCTGGCCGTGGTGGCGTTGGTGTGCGTGCTGTGCGCGCTGCTGGCCCAGCCATTGCGCCACGAGATGGATGCCGACCGCGATCTGCACCACCCGGTGCACATCGGCAGCCTGGTGCGTCCTGTCCGACTGGTGCTGGCCCACCGCAGCCTGAGCACCATGGCGGCATGTTCCTTCATGTTCTCGATGGTGCAGATGTCGCTGACCACCTACCTGGTCACTTACCTGCACCAGGAGCTGGCCTTTGGCCTGGTGGCGGCGGGCCTGGCCCTGTCGGCGGCGCAGATGGGCGGCATCGGCGGGCGCATCACCTGGGGCTATGTGGCCGACCGCTGGCTGGGGGCCTCGCGCACTTTGATGCTGCTGTCGGTGCTGATGGTGTCGGCTGCCCTGGTCACCGCCAGCCTGCCGGCTGCAGCGCCACGGGCCTTGCTGGTGCCTGTCCTGGTGGTGTTCGGCGCCTCGGCCATCGGCTGGAACGGCGTCTACCTGGCCGAGGTCGCGCGCAGGGCGCCACCCGGGCAGGCCAGCCTGGCCACGGGCGGCACCCTGGCCTTCACCTTTCTGGGGGTGGTGATCGGCCCGCCGGTGTTTGGCTTGCTCGCCACCGTGTTCGGCACCTACCGCGCGGGTTTTTTCGCGCTCATGGGGGTGGCGAGCCTGTGTGGTCTTTTGCTGCTGCGTCTGCGCCGCGGCCACCCGGTCTGAACGGGCCGTCTTGCTCAGACGGCTTCAAGCCGCACGCTGCCCACCATGACCGGTTTGACCAGAATCTTGTAAGTGTCCAGATCAAAGTCCTCAGGCCCGTGCGCCACCCCTTGGCCGGTGCGGGAGCACCAAGTGCCCAGGTAGCGCCAGTCCCGCAGCCGGTGGCGCTGGACCCAGTCACCCTGCTGTTCGACCAGGTCCACCGCGCCCGGGAAAGGCCAGGCATGCACCTGCCAGTCGCCCAGCGCCGACAACAGCCGCCGGTCGTGAGCCTGGCGGTCCTCGCGGCCCACGCAGGCGCCAAGGCAGGTTTTGAGCTGCAGGCCAAAGCAGCCGCGTGGGCCGGTCTTCTCCAGACCCAGCAGGCCCAGGCACAGCCGGTACTGGTCGGCCAGCTCACGCAGCTTGCCCTGCGCGGCACGCACCGAGCTGAACAGCCCATACAGGTCCCGGGCCTGTGCCACGGACACATCCTTGCCCGACACGATCTCCGGATTCAGCGCGCCCGGCTGGCCGGCCAGGCGGATGCTGCAGAGCTTGCGCAGGCGCCGCAGCCGGATGTTGAAGAGCGGGCTGAGCTGCTTGATCAGCCGCGCTTCCAGCAACAGCGCCCCGATTTCACCTGCAGTTTCAATGAAGTCCACGCGCCGCGACCGGGCGATCATCTCGGCCTCATCAGCCGCGCGCAGGTGCGCCAGCACCCGGCTGCGGATGTCCACGCTCTTGCCGATGTACAGCGGCAAGGCACCCTCGCCCCGGAAGAGGTAGACACCCGTGCTGCGAGGCAGCGCAGCGAGCGATGCGGGGTCGATCGGGTGCGTCTGTTGTTCGACGGGTGAGCGCATGGACGGGGTGTGGTCCGCGGGTTGTCAGAGGGCCAGGCCGTAGATCCTGATGACAAAAGCCAGGGCCACTGTCCACAACACCGAGCGCAGGCTGGCGCGGTCCGTCACGTAGCAGAAGATGTAGGCCACACGCATTGCCACAAAACCCCAGGCCCACGGTGCCACCGCTTCGGCACTGGCACCAGAGTGCAAAGCCAGTGCCACTGCCACTGCGAAAAACGGGAAGGCCTCGAAGCTGTTTTGCTGTGCTGCGTTCGCCCGTGCCCGCAGGCCCTGCTGTCGGGCCAGCCAGGCACGGGGGTCGTGGTTGTCGTAGCCTTTGGCCCCCCATTTGGCGATGCCGGCACAGACGATGGGCAACAACCCTGCGAGGAGCACGGCCAGTACGGCTTGGTTCATGATCGGCGCTTTGTCAGAAAGTGGATGCGCAATTGTCGCTCGAGCGTACTTCATGAGTGCTCTGTCCCTGTTTCCAGACCAGCCGCTGGCCAGCCCCCTGACCGGGGGCGTGATTTACTGGTTCCGTCACGATTTGCGCCTGCACGACCAGCCTGCCCTGGGGCAGGCGGCAGCGCTGGCCGGGCGCCTGAATGGCTGGTTGTTGCCTATCTACGTGCATGACCAGCGGCTGCAGGCCCCCAGCCCCTGGGGTTTTCAGCGCGCGGGGCCCCACCGGCGTGCATGGACCGGCATGGCGGTCCATGCCTTGGCCGGGCAGCTCGGTGCCATTGGCAGTGTGCTGCTGCAAAGCCAGGGCGACCCGGTGGAGCTGCTGACCAGGCTGGTGCGTGCCTTGGGCGATCCGGTGCTGGTCTGCGAAGAGATTGCTGCCCCCGAGGAACAGGCCCAGGTTGAGGCGCTGTTGCGCCGGGGGGTGCGTGTCCGGACCCTCTGGCAGTCCACCCTGATGACGCCCGAAGCCTTGCCCTGGCCCTCGCAGGAGGTGCCTGACCGGTTCACGACTTTCCGCCAGGTCCTGGAGCGCCAGGGTGTTCGGGCCGCCCCTGCGCTGCCGGCCTTGCGGGCATTGCCTGCACCACCGCCTGCGCAACTGCTGCAGGCCGCCCGTGCGGTACTGCCCCCAGCGCCTGAGGCCAGCGCGTCAGTGCCTCTTGCCGTGGACCCGCGCAGCGCCTTTCCGTGGGACCAGCCAGCATTTCATGGGGGTGAGTCTGCGGCACTGGCGCACCTGGCGAAGTATTGCTGCAAAGGATTGCCGCACACCTACAAGTTGACGCGCAACGGGCTGGACGGTGTGGAGGGCTCGAGCAAATGGTCGCCCTGGCTGGCCACGGGTGCATTGTCGGCACGCACCGCCTGGGCCGCGATCGAGGCCTTTGAAGCCGAGCATGGCGCGAACGAGAGCACCTACTGGCTCGGCTTCGAGTTGCTGTGGCGCGACCATTTCCGCTGGCTGCACTGCAAGCACGGGCACCGGCTATACAGGGCGCAAGGCCTGACGGACAGGCCAGCGCCCGCGCATGACGGAGAAGCTTTTCGCCGCTGGTGCAATGCGGCCACGGGAGATGATTTCATCGATGCGGGCATGCGCGAACTTGCCGCCACGGGCTACCTGTCCAACCGCATGCGCCAGAACGTCGCCAGCTACCTGATCCATGATCTGGGCTGTGACTGGCGTGCCGGGGCCGCATGGTTCGAGGCGCAGCTGATCGATTACGACGTCTGCAGCAACCAGGGCAACTGGCTCTACCTGAGCGGCCGAGGGACAGACCCGCGACCCAACCGGCGATTCAACACCCGCCTGCAGGCGCAGACTTTCGACCCCGAAGGCCGTTACCGTCGGAAGTGGAGCGCCTGAGAGTCGGCCGGGCAAGGGCCACGTTCGGGAGGCTCAGGGCTGGCTCACAGGGTTCAGCACCCCGTGGGCCTGCTGGTCCGCGTGGTAGCTGGAGCGCACCATGGCGCCCACAGCCGCATGCGTGAAACCCATCTCGTAGGCTTTTGCTTCAAACATCTTGAAGGTGTCGGGATGCACATAGCGGCGCACCGGCAGGTGGCTGTTGCTGGGGGCCAGGTACTGGCCGATGGTGAGCATGTCGATGTCGTGCGCGCGCATGTCATGCATCACCTCGAGAATCTCTTCGTCGGTTTCGCCCAGGCCGACCATCAGGCCGCTCTTGGTCGGGATGTGCGGGAAGCGGGTCTTGAAGTCCTTGAGCAGCTTGAGCGAGTGTGCGTAGTCGGCGCCGGGTCGTGCTTCCTTGTACAGGCGTGGCACGGTCTCCAGGTTGTGGTTCATCACGTCCGGCAGGCCGGCGCTCAGGACGTCCAGCGCCTTGTCGAGGCGGCCGCGGAAGTCGGGCACCAGCACTTCGATCTGCGTCTTGGGTGAGAGTTCGCGCGTGCGGGTGATGCACTGCACGTAGTGCTCGGCGCCGCCGTCGCGCAGGTCGTCGCGGTCCACGCTGGTGATGACCACGTAGTTGAGCTTGAGTTTGGCGATGGTCTGCGCCAGGTTCTCAGGTTCCTGGGTGTCCAGCGGGTCGGGGCGGCCGTGGCCCACGTCGCAGAAGGGGCAACGGCGGGTGCATTTGTCGCCCATGATCATGAAGGTGGCCGTGCCCTTGCCGAAGCATTCGCCGATGTTGGGGCAGCTGGCTTCTTCGCACACCGTCACCAGCTTGTTGCTGCGCAGGATGTCCTTGATTTCGTAGAAGCGCGTGGTGGGCGAGCCGGCTTTCACGCGAATCCATTCGGGCTTCTTGAGACCTAGGCCTGTTCGACCTTGACGGGGATGCGCGAGAGTTTGGCGGCCGCCTTCTGTTTGGCCAGCGGGTCGTAGTTCTCGAGCGTCTGCGCTTCGCGCACGACGTTGCGTTCGGGGGTGGTGCTCATGGTGGTGCCTTATGGGGTTGGCGGCATGCTCACAGTCGTGCCGCAAGCTGCTCGCCCAGCACCCGGGCTGCTTCGTCCCAGGTGGTCTGAACGCCGATTGTAGAAAGGTCGACCGTCTTCAAACCCGCATACCCGCAAGGGTTGATGCGGTCAAAGGGTTCGAGGTCCATGGCCACGTTCAGCGCCGCGCCGTGGTAGGTGCAGTGGCGGCTGACCTTGATGCCCAGTGCACTGATCTTGCCCAGACCCCGAAACGGGTCCGAAGGGTGCAGCGGTCCGGCCAGTGCGGCGTGGCTGAACGGGTCGTCCAGCCGCACATAAATGCCCGGGGCGCCTGGCACCCGGTGGCCCGTCACGCCAAAGTGGGACAGGGTACGGATGACCGACTCTTCGAGCTTGAAGACGTATTCCTTGACGAAGTAACCGCGCCGCTGCAAGTCCAGCAGCGGGTAGGCCATCACCTGGCCCGGTCCGTGGTAGGTGATCTGCCCCCCCCGGTTGGTTTGCACCACCGGGATGTCGCCGGGCGCCAGCAGATGAACTGCCTGCCCGGCCAGGCCCTGGGTGAACACCGGCAGATGTTCGCAGAGCCAGAGTTCGTCGGGGGTGTCGGGCGAGCGGGCGGCGGTGAAGGCCTGCATGGCCTCGTAGGTGGGCGGGTACTCCACCCGCCCGAGCTGGCGGATCAGCATGAAAAGTCTTTACAGAACGATCTTGACCATGGGGTGGCCGGTCAGCCGCAGGTACAGGCCGTCGAGTTGCTCACGGCTGGTGGCGGTGATGGTCAGGGTCACGCCGAGGTAGTTGCCTCCCTTGCTGGGACGCAGTTCCATGGTGGCGGCGTCAAAGTCGGGGTCGAACTCGCGGGCCACTTCGGCCAGGGCATCGGCAAAGCCGTCGACCATCGCGCCCATCACCTTGATGGGAAAGCGGCAGGGGTACTCGATCAACGAGTCCTTGCGCGGGTCGGTGCCGGCAGGCGGGGTCTGGGATGCACTCATGGGGGAATTATCGCCAGACCTGTACCGCCAGCACGGCAGCCCAGCCCAGCCCAAAATTGATCAGTACAAGAGGATGAATCTGTTTCAGGGCCTTGCCGCCGGCCGCCCAGTCCTTGGCCTGCACGGCGCGGGTCAGGCGCCGGAACGGGGCGAAATACAGGTGGGCAAAAATGACGCACATCAGGGTACCCAGGCCTGACATGGCGTGCCAGCCGCGTGGCGCCAGCTTCATGTCGGCGGTGGTGAACATCCAGAAGCCGCTGGCCAGCAACACCGCAATGGCGATCCAGACCAGCACAAAAAAGCTCGCCAGCACGCGCTGCAGCAGGGGCAGGCGCTGTTCGGGCGGTAGCAGTGCAATGGCTGCCGGACGCACCGCCCACAGCAGCAGCGTCATGCCGCCCAGCCAAACAATGCCGGCTGCCAGGTGCAGCCATTGGACCCATTCGTACATGGTGTTCGCTCTCCGGAAAGTGTGTCTTGCCCACGGAGCAAGACCAAAATCGTGATTTTGCGCCGAAACAGACGCTCACACATTTGGCTCGCACGGGTTTCTACGTATAATCGTGGGCTTTGCGGTGGTCTGCCGCTGTGCGTAACCTCGGTGTAATTTGCGATGAACACAATCGTCAAGGATTCTGACCAGGCCAACGCTGCAGATCGGGAAGCAGTTCGGTTCCGCGACAATGCAGACCCCGCAGATGATGGTCTTGAAGCCGATTTCAAGCCCCTCACCCCCGAGCAGGCTGCGGCCTGGCGGCAGCGCAATCCGGTGACTTCACCCTGGCGGGTGCTGGTCTTGCAGGTGCTGGTGGGGGTGGTGGTCGCCGTGCTGACTGGTGTGGTCAGTGGTCAGTCCAGGCTGGCGGCGTCCGTGGCCTGGGGCGAAAGATAAAGAGAAAAAGAAAGGGGGAAAGTAAAAA
>Ga0256340_1000273_pt1 | contig 9462 bp, 5 predicted proteins | sample AtltaT_3_FD_183807 | JGI IMG/M metagenome (GOLD analysis project Ga0256340, IMG submission 183807) | Metatranscriptome of freshwater microbial communities from Altamaha River, Georgia, United States - Atl_Colum_RepC_8h (Metagenome... | ecosystem: Environmental > Aquatic > Freshwater > River...
ACATGAAAAGTATTTCTATGAGCAGTACAATGAGTCCGGGAATTGCAATCGAACCAAAATCGATTTAAAAATTCCAATTCAAAACATTAATTCGTAACGTCAAATGACCAGAGAAGAAAAAAAACCAGATTATCGATGAGCTAGTAGTAGCGCTGTCAAGTACAGGAAGCTTCTACATTGCTGATATCGGTACGCTGAATTCAGAAAAGACAAGTAAATTGCGTCGTTTGTGCTTCAACAGACAAGTGCAATTGAAAGTTGCGAAGAATTCTCTGATTAAAAAAGCTTTAGAACGTATAGAAGGAGATTTCAGTCAAATGATTCCTGCAATGAAAGGTTCATCTGCAGTAATGGTTGCTGAAATACCTAATGTTCCAGCTAAGTTGATCAAAGACTTTCGCAAGGAGAGTGATCGCCCTGTATTGAAAGCTGCTTCTATCGACGGTGGTATCTTTATCGGAGATAATCAGTTAGACACACTAGCTGCATTAAAATCGAAAAACGAACTTATCGGAGATGTTATCGGTTTACTTCAATCTCCAGCAAAATCTGTTATCTCTGGCCTTACAGGTCAAGGTGGCAAAATCGCTGGCATCCTCAAAACGTTGGAAGAGCGTGCAGCTTAATCGCAGCTTAAATCTTCAAAAACAAAATCAATTAATTATTAAAATCCTTAAAAAAAATAAACAAAATGGCAGATTTGAAATCATTCGCTGAACAGTTAGTTAACCTTACTGTAAAAGAAGTTCAAGAACTAGCTCAAATTCTAAAAGATGAGTATGGCATTGAGCCAGCAGCAGCAGCAGTTGCAGTAGCAGCTCCAGCAGCAGGTGGCGCAGCAGCAGCTGAAGAACAAACATCTTTCGATGTAATTCTTAAGAATGCAGGTGCAAATAAATTAGCTATCGTTAAGTTAGTAAAAGACTTAACTGGCTTAGGCTTGAAAGAAGCTAAAGATTTAGTTGACGGAGCACCAAAACCTTTAAAAGAAGGTGTTTCTAAAGATGAAGCTAATGCATTAAAAACTCAATTAGTTGAGGCTGGTGCAGAAGTTGAAATCAAGTAATTGAAAATCAATTAATTAACAGACCTGCGCCACTTAACCGGTGGTGCAGGTCTTTACCATTTTATAAGCTGAATACCGCTTATTACGAACGGTTTTTAATAATAACATTAAAACTCCTTCCAACTTGACTACCATAAACAGTCTCACATCAGAGAAGACGGCAAACCGTATCAATTTCAGTAAGAGCAAAAACCCGATTGAATATCCGGATTTTCTCGAAATACAATTGAAATCTTTCAAGGATTTCTTTCAATTAGAAACAACAGCTGATAACAGAACCCAGGAAGGGCTTTATAAAGTTTTCAGCGAGAATTTTCCAATTACAGATTCAAGAAACAATTTCGTTCTTGAGTTTTTGGATTATTTCGTAGATCCTCCTCGTTATTCACTTGAGGAGTGTATCGAAAGAGGTTTAACGTATAGCGTTCCTCTTAAAGCAAAACTTAAACTTTATTGTACAGATCCTGAGCACGAGGATTTTGAAACAATTGTACAGGATGTATACTTGGGAACAATCCCATATATGACTCCAAAAGGTACATTCGTTGTCAATGGTGCTGAACGCGTAGTTGTATCACAGCTTCATCGTTCACCAGGTGTATTCTTTGGTCAAAGTCGCCATGCGAACGGAACCAAATTATACTCTGCTCGTGTAATTCCTTTTAAAGGATCGTGGATTGAGTTCGCAACGGACATTAATAGTGTCATGTATGCGTACATTGATCGTAAGAAAAAATTCCCTGTTACAACATTACTTCGTGCAATCGGTTATCAAACGGATAAAGATATCCTTGAGATTTTCGGTTTAGCGGATGAGGTAAAAGTTAGTAAAGCAGGATTGAAAAAAGTAGTGGGTCGCCGTTTAGCTGCCAGAGTACTAAGAAGCTGGTTAGAAGATTTCGTTGACGAGGATACTGGTGAAGTAGTATCTATTGAGCGTAACGAAGTAATTTTAGAGCGCGAAACTATTCTTGAAGATGAACACATCGATATGATTGTTGATGCTGGTGTTAAGTCTGTGATTTTGCATAAAGAAGATGCAAACACAAACGATTACGCTATCATCTACAATACACTTCAAAAAGATACATCTAACTCTGAAAAAGAAGCGGTAGAGCATATCTATCGTCAGTTAAGAAATGCAGAGCCACCAGATGAAGAAACAGCACGTGGTATTATCGACAAATTATTCTTCTCTGATAAGCGTTATGATTTAGGAGAAGTAGGTCGTTATAGAATGAACCGCAAATTAAGACTGAATATCGATGAAGATACGAAAGTCTTAACTAAAGAAGATATTATTCAAATCATTAAATTCTTAATTGAATTAATTAACGCGAAAGCGATTGTGGATGATATCGATCACTTGAGTAATCGTCGTGTGAGAACAGTAGGTGAGCAGTTATACTCTCAATTCGGAGTAGGTTTAGCGCGTATGGCGCGTACTATCCGCGAGCGTATGAATGTCCGCGATAACGAGGTGTTTACTCCTGCTGATTTGATCAATGCAAAAACATTGTCGAGTGTAATAAACTCTTTCTTCGGGACTAATCAGTTAAGTCAGTTTATGGATCAAACGAATCCGTTAGCTGAAATTACTCATAAGCGTCGTTTATCAGCACTCGGACCAGGTGGTTTGAGTCGTGAGCGTGCAGGTTTCGAGGTTCGTGACGTTCACTATACTCACTATGGACGTTTATGTACTATTGAAACACCAGAAGGACCAAACATCGGTTTGATTTCCTCGTTGTGTGTTTATGCAAAAATTAATCAATTAGGATTTATTTCTACTCCTTACCGTACGGTAAAGGATGGAAAAATTGATATACAATCAGCACCAATTTATTTAACTGCTGAAGAAGAGGATACGAAGGTAATCGCTCAGGCTAACGCAGATGTAGATGAGAAAGGAGTATTTGCTGATCAAAAAGTAAAGGCTCGTTTCGAAGGTGACTTCCCGATTGTAGATCCTAAAGATATCCATTTGGTTGACGTTGCACCAAATCAGATTGCTTCCATTGCGGCTTCATTGATTCCGTTCTTAGAGCATGATGATGCGAACCGTGCCCTGATGGGATCGAACATGCAACGCCAGGCAGTACCGCTTTTACGCCCTCAGGCTCCTATTGTAGGAACAGGCCTTGAAGGTCACGTTGTGCGCGATAGCCGCGTATTAATCAACGCTGATTATTCAGGAACTGTTGAGTATGTTGACGCAAACGAAATTCACATTCGTTGTGTAAGAACTAACGATGAGAAATTAGTGAGCTTTGATGATGATTTAAAAGTTTACCGATTAACTAAATTCCAGAAAACAAACCAAAATACATGTATCAACTTGAAGCCAATCGTTAAGAAAGGTGATAAAGTAAAAGCTGGTCAGGTATTATGCGAAGGTTATGCGACGCAAGGCGGTGAGTTGGCTCTAGGACGCAACATGAAAGTGGCGTTCATGCCTTGGAAAGGATATAACTTCGAGGATGCGATTGTAATTTCTGAGCGTGTAGTGCGTGAAGATATTTTTACATCTCTTCACATTGATGAGTATAGCTTAGAAGTTCGCGATACAAAACGTGGATTAGAAGAGCTTACTGCGGATATCCCTAACGTTAGTGAAGAAGCTACTCGTGAATTAGATGAGCACGGATTGATTCGTGTAGGTGCTGAAGTTATTGAAGGTGATATCTTGATTGGTAAAATCACTCCTAAAGGAGAAACAGATCCTTCACCAGAAGAGAAGTTATTACGTGCCATCTTTGGTGACAAAGCAGGTGACGTAAAAGATGCATCATTAAAAGTTCCACCTTCTGTTAAGGGTGTTGTTATCGATAAAAAATTATTCTCTCGTGCTGTGAAAGATAAGCGTGCAAGAGATGAAGAGAAAAACATCATTGCTCGTTTAGATGCTGAACAAGATAAAGAATTAGCAGATGTAAAAGTTAAATTAATCGATAAGTTATTCGAACTTGTAAGTGGTAAAACTTCTCAAGGTGTTGTAAATGCATTTAAAGAAGTTGTTATTCCTAAAGGATCTAAGTTCACTCAAAAAATGTTGATTGATATTGATTACATGAATATCAATCCAACTAAGTGGACGACTGATAAAGACAAGAATGACATGATTACTCGTTTGCTTACGAATTATATCGTGAAAGTAAACGAAGTATTAGCTGCATTCAAGCGTAAGAAATTCCAGATTCAAATTGGAGATGAATTACCAACAGGAATTATGCAATTAGCAAAGGTTTATATTGCTAAGAAGCGTAAGTTGAAAGTAGGTGATAAGATGGCAGGTCGACATGGTAACAAGGGTATCGTTGCCAGAATCGTTCGTGATGAAGATATGCCATACCTTGAAGACGGAACACCAGTTGATATCGTTCTTAATCCACTTGGGGTACCATCTCGTATGAACCTTGGGCAGATTTATGAAACTGTACTTGCATTAGCAGGACAAAAGCTGGGTGTTAAATTCGCTACTCCAATCTTTGATGGTGCAACTATCGAGGAGATTGATTCATGGATTACGAAAGCAGGTTTACCTAAGTTCGGATCGACTTACTTGTTTGATGGTGGCACAGGAGAACGTTTCCATCAGCCAGCAACAGTAGGTATTATCTACATGTTGAAACTAGGTCACATGGTAGATGATAAGATGCATGCTCGTTCAATCGGACCTTACTCGTTAATCACTCAACAACCTCTTGGTGGTAAAGCACAATTCGGAGGTCAACGTTTTGGTGAGATGGAGGTTTGGGCGATTGAAGCATTCGGTGCTGCTAATATTCTTCAGGAATTATTGACTGTTAAGTCGGATGATGTAATGGGTCGTGCGAAAGCTTACGAATCAATTGTAAAGGGTGAGAATATGTTACAACCAGGAATTCCTGAGTCGTTCAACGTATTGTTACACGAATTACGTGGATTATGTCTGAAAGTATCTCTTGATTAATCATCAAGTCGAATAACTAAAATAAGTATCTCTTAAACTAACGATAACGTCTTACCGAAAAAAATACATGGCGGTTAAAAAAGAACAAAAGCTAAAAAGTAACTTCTCTAAAATTACGATTAGCCTTGCAAGTCCGGAGTACATCCTTGAACAATCAAGTGGTGAAGTACTAAAGCCGGAAACAATCAACTACCGAACATACAAGCCTGAAAGAGATGGTTTGTTTTGCGAGCGCATCTTCGGACCTGTAAAGGACTGGGAATGTCATTGCGGAAAATACAAGCGTATCCGTTACAAAGGAATCGTTTGTGACCGTTGCGGTGTTGAAGTAACAGAGAAAAAAGTGCGACGTGAGCGTATGGGCCATATCAGCCTTACAGTTCCTGTTGCGCATATCTGGTATTTCCGTTCATTACCGAATAAAATCGGTTATTTACTAGGATTGCCAACTAAAAAATTAGATTTAATCATCTATTATGAAAGATACGTAGTAATTCAAGCAGGTGTTAAAGCGGCTGATGGAGTTAACTATCTTGATTTCTTAACGGAAGAAGAGTATTTGAATCACATGGATTCACTTCCGAAAGAAAATCATCATTTAGATGATACCGACCCAAATAAGTTTATCGCGAAGATGGGTGCGGAAGCATTATATGATTTATTATCTCGTCTTGATTTAGATCAACAAAGTTTTGATTTACGTCATCAAGCAGATAACGAAACATCTCAGCAACGTAAGAACGAAGCGTTAAAGCGTCTTCAGGTTGTTGAAGCATTCCGTCAGGCAAACACACACATTGAAAATCGTCCTGAGTGGATGATTGTAAAAGTGGTGCCTGTTATTCCACCAGAATTACGTCCACTCGTTCCATTGGATGGTGGTCGTTTTGCAACGTCTGACTTGAACGATTTATATCGTCGTGTAATTATCCGTAACAATCGTTTGAAGCGATTAATCGAGATCAAAGCACCAGAAGTAATCTTACGTAACGAAAAGCGTATGCTTCAGGAGTCTGTAGACTCATTATTCGATAATAGCCGTAAAGTAAATGCGGTTAAGACTGAATCAAACCGTGCATTGAAATCATTATCTGATTCATTGAAAGGTAAGCAAGGTCGTTTCCGTCAGAACTTATTAGGTAAGCGTGTTGATTATTCTGCACGTTCGGTAATTGTTGTAGGACCTGAAATGAAATTACACGAGTGCGGTCTTCCAAAAGATATGGCAGCTGAGTTATTCAAGCCGTTTATTATCCGTAAGATGATTGAGCGTGGTGTAGTAAAAACAGTAAAGAGCGCAAAGAAAATCGTTGATCGTAAAGATGCAATCGTTTGGGATATCTTAGAAAATGTATTGAAAGGACATCCGGTTATGTTAAACCGTGCCCCGACTCTCCACAGATTAGGTATTCAGGCATTCCAGCCTAAATTAATCGAGGGTAAAGCGATTCAATTACATCCATTGGTTTGTTCTGCCTTCAACGCCGATTTCGACGGTGACCAGATGGCGGTGCATTTACCTTTAGGTAACGCTGCAATCTTGGAAGCACAGTTATTAATGCTTGCTTCTCATAATATTCTTAACCCTGCTAACGGTGCACCTATCACGGTACCATCTCAAGACATGGTTCTTGGTCTTTATTATATGACCAAAGGCAAGAAGTCGACAGATGATTTAAAAGTGAAAGGCGAAGGAATTACTTTCTATAATTCCGAAGAGGTTATCATCGCTTATAACGAAGGTCGTGTTGAGTTACATGCATGGATTAAAGTTAAGACACATGTAAATGTTAACGGTACATTAGAGTCTAAGATTGTTGAAACTACTGTAGGTCGTGTGTTGGTGAATGAAGTTGTGCCTCGTAAAGTTGGATACATCAACGAATTATTAACGAAGAAATCTCTTCGTGATATTATCGGTCGTGTACTAAAAGAAACTGGTGTTGCTGAGGCTTCAAGATTCTTAGATGATATCAAAGATTTAGGATTCCGTATGGCATTCCGTGGAGGATTATCATTTAACTTAAATGATGTAATCATCCCTGCTCAGAAAGAAGAACTAATCGAAAAAGCAAATACAGAAGTTGATGAAGTAATGAATAACTATAACATGGGATTCATTACGAACAACGAACGTTATAATCAGATTATCGATATCTGGACGCGTACTAACTCGCGTATTACAGATACGTTGATGAAGCAATTAACGAATGATAAGCAAGGATTCAACGCAGTTTACATGATGCTTGATTCTGGAGCTCGTGGATCGAAAGAGCAGATTCGTCAGTTAGGTGGTATGAGAGGTTTGATGGCTAAACCATCTAAGTCTGGTTCAACAGGCGGTGAAATCATCGAGAACCCAATCCTTTCTAACTTTAAAGAAGGTCTTTCTATCCTTGAGTACTTTATCTCTACCCATGGTGCTCGTAAAGGTCTTGCCGATACAGCCTTGAAAACAGCCGATGCGGGTTACTTAACTCGTCGTTTGGTGGACGTTGCTCAGGATGTAATCATCAATGAAACTGATTGCGGTACATTACGTGGACTTGCAATGACAGCATTGAAGAACGGAGAAGAAATCGTTGAAAGTTTATATGATCGTATTTTAGGTCGTGTATCAGTACACGATATTATTCATCCGCAAACTGCAGAATTATTGGTGACTTCAGGAGAAGAAATCAATGAAGATGTAGCAGCATTAATAGAGTCATCGCCAATTGAAACAGTTGAAATTCGTTCAGTATTAACGTGCGAATCTAAACAAGGTGTATGCTCTAAGTGCTACGGAAGAAATCTTGCTTCAGGACGTATGGTTCAGAAAGGTGAAGCTGTTGGTGTTATCGCAGCACAGTCAATCGGTGAGCCAGGTACTCAGTTAACACTTCGTACGTTCCACGTCGGTGGGGTTGCAACGAAAGGTGCTACTGATAACCGTATCGAAGCGAAATTTAAAGGTGTAGTTGAATTCGAAGAGGTAAGAAGTATTAAGCATGGTAAACAAGATGCTGATCAGGATTTCGAAGTAGTGATTGGTCGTTCAGGTGAATTAAGAATTGTTGACGAAAACACGAAAGTGGTATTGGCATCATTCAACTTACCTTACGGTTCTCATTTATTCGTTAAAGAAGGTCAAGTAGTTGATAAAGGTGCATTGATTTGCGAGTGGGATCCATTCAACGCTGTAATCATCTCTGAATTTGGTGGTAAGGTTGCATTCGAACATATCGAAGAAGGCGTTACTTACAAAGTTGAGTCGGATGAGCAGACAGGATTCCAGGAGAAAATCATCATCGATAGCCGTGATAGAACAAAGATTCCGGTAATCAAAGTTATGAGTGGTAAAGAAGCCTTGAAAGGATATAACATCCCGGTAGGTGCTCACATTACAGTAGAAGAAGGCGCACGTATCGAGCCAGGTGAGATCTTAGTTAAGATTCCTCGTCAGTTAGGTCGTACAGGTGATATCACCGGTGGTCTTCCTCGTGTAACAGAGTTATTCGAAGCTCGTAATCCATCTAACCCTGCTGTTGTAGCTGAGATTGATGGTATCGTAAGTTATCGGAATTAAGCGTGGTAATCGTGAAATCATTGTTACTTCTCGTGACGGTGAAGCGAAAAAATATCTGGTTCCATTAAGTAAGCATATCTTAGTTCAGGATGGTGACTTCACTCGTGCTGGTACTCCGTTATCAGATGGTGCAATCACTCCTAATGATATCTTGTCTATCAAAGGACCAACAGCTGTACAAGAGTATCTTGTAAATGAAGTTCAGGAAGTTTACCGTCTTCAAGGGGTAAAAATCAATGACAAACATTTCGAGGTAATCGTTCGTCAGATGATGCGTAAAGTAATTATTGATGATGCTGGTGATACTCGTTTCCTTGAGAAAGAATCTGTAAACAAGATTGATTTCTTCGAAGAGAATGATCAAATCATCGATAAGAAAGTAGTAACTGATCCAGGTGATTCTACTACATTGAAGGCTGGTCAGATCTTAACGCTTCGTCGTTTGCGTGATGAGAATTCTCAATTAAAACGTAAGGATATGCGTTTAGTTGAAGCGCGTGATGCAATTCCTGCAACTTCATCAACATTGTTGCAAGGTATTACACAAGCGTCGTTACATACGAAGAGCTGGATCTCTGCTGCATCCTTCCAGGAAACAACTAAAGTATTGAACGAAGCTGCTATTCGTGGTAGCATCGATTACTTGAAAGGATTGAAGGAAAATGTAATCGTTGGACACTTAATTCCTGCAGGTACAGGATTACGCGACTACGATAAGATGATCGTTGGTTCTCAGGAAGAGTACGATTTATTAATGGCGTCAAAGCAAGAAACGCAAGATGCGTAATTGCTCATTCATAGAGTGTGAAAGTCCTGGTGTAAGCCGGGACTTTCTTTTTATAGTCCAATTTAGTTTTGTATATTCGTAAAGAAAAT
>Ga0256340_1000282_pt1 | contig 9373 bp, 8 predicted proteins | sample AtltaT_3_FD_183807 | JGI IMG/M metagenome (GOLD analysis project Ga0256340, IMG submission 183807) | Metatranscriptome of freshwater microbial communities from Altamaha River, Georgia, United States - Atl_Colum_RepC_8h (Metagenome... | ecosystem: Environmental > Aquatic > Freshwater > River...
GACCGGTCGGCGGCAGGAGTTTCGTCAAACATGGCAATGAACGGCGCGCCTGTCGCATTGATTACCGGAGCGGCCGGAGGTCTTGGCCGAGCCGCCGTTGCGCGCTTGCGCGATCGAGGCATGCGGGTGGTGGCCACCGATCTCGCTCTGGCGGAAATTCCCTGTGGCGCGCCCATGATGGCCACGAGTCTCGATGTCACGGACGAAGCGGCGATTTCCTCAGTCATCGCCCGGGTACAGACCGAGCTCGGCCGACTCGATCATGTCATTCACCTTGCCGGCGCAGCAGGGCACGGCCCGCTCGAGACGGTCAGTCTCGAGGAATGGCGCCGGTTGCTCGAGATCAATTTGACCTCGGCGTTCCTGCTCGCCAAGGCGGTTCATCCGTTGCTGCGCGCGGCGCGCGGGACGTTGACCTTTGCGGCATCCACCAACGGATTGAACGGTGGCAGTGTGTTGTCGGGGCCCGCGTACGCGGTCGCTAAGTCGGGCTTAATCAACTTCGCCCGCTATCTCGCCAAGGAATGGGCGTCGGACGGCGTTCGGGTGAATTGTCTGGCGCCGGGGCCGATCAAAACGCCCATGGTGACCGGGCGTTTTGCGCCCGATGTGCTGGAGTCGCTCCGGGTGTCGGTGCCGCTCGGCACGCTGGGTGAGCCGGAGCAAGTGGCGCATGCCATCGACTACCTCACAAGCCCCTCGGCCGCCTTCGTCACGGGGACGGTGATGAATATCTCCGGTGGTGTGGTCCTCGACTGACGGGGCTCGGCCGTAGCGTAGACGGCTGAGTGGGCAGTCACCCTCAGGCAGCCCCGCCTTTTGCATAATTCCGGGTGATTTTCGTCACAGGTGCCCCATGGCCGAGAACCGGAAAAAATACGACCTTCTGCTCAAAAACGTCCGCGTCGTGCGTCCGCGCAAAAATACGATCGACGAATGCGACATCGCCATCCGGGGCGGAAAAATCAAAAAAGTAGCCGGTGGTCTCGATGCCGCCGAGGCGAAGGAGGTCGTCGATGGCCGTGGCCGACTCGCATTTCCAGGCCTTGTCGATCCGCATATGCATACCGGCATTTACGGTCCGCTTGCGCAAGATGCACGAAGCGAAAGTTTGGCTGCGGCGCAAGGCGGAGTGACCTCCAGCCTCAATTACATGCGAACGGGCGGTTACTACATGGATCGAGGAGGTCCGTACGCCGAGGTCTACCCAGAAATCCTCGCTGCCTCCAAAGATAATTTCTGGGTGGACTACGCGTACCACCTTGCGCCGCTCGATCGCACGCAGATCGGCGAGATCGACATGCTGATCAGCAAGTATGGCGTTACTTCATTCAAGATCTTCATGTTCTACGGCGGATACGGACTGCATGGTGCGTCCACGTCGCAACGTGAGTTCTTGAAAATCGGCGAGAACGAGAAGTACGACATCGCGCATTTCGAGTTCGTGATGCGGGGTGTGCATCGGGCGATGCTTCGCAACCCATCGATCAAAGATTCAATCTCGCTGGGGTTGCACTGCGAGCTCGCAGACATTCTCAGTGCTTACACCAAGATGGTGGAGGGCGGTGCGAAGGTTACAGACCTTGATACCTATTTGACCGGTGAAACGCATGACCCGGAGTGTATCGATTGCGCTCCGTTGACAGGACTGCGGGCCTACAGTGCGGCGCGGCCTCCGCATTCGGAAGGCCTTGCGATCACCATCGCCTCATATCTTGCGCACGAGACCAACTGCCTCAATATCAATCTGCTGCATTTGACCTCCAGAAAGGCGGTCGAAGCGGCTCTTAAAATGGCGAAGGCTTTCCCCCACGTGAATTTCCGTCGCGAGGTCACCATCGGTCACCTTTGCCTCGATTACGATTCGAAGATCGGTAACCTCGCCAAGGTCAACCCGCCCATTCGATCTCGGGCGGATGTTGAGTTTCTTTGGGAAGCCTTGCTCGATGGAAAGCTCGATTGGGTGTGCTCCGATCATGCCTGTTGCAAGTTCGAAATGAAGCTAGGCAAAGAAGACAAACAAAATATCTTCCTGGCCAAGTCCGGATTCGGCGGGACAGAATTCATGCTTCCGGCCCTGATCACCGAGGGTAAGCGTCGTGGAATGTCTCTCAACAAGATGGCCGAGCTGACCTCCTGGAACGCGGCTCGCCGTTTCGGCTTGAAGAGCAAGGGCGACCTCGCGCCGGGATTCGATGCCGATATCGTGTTGGTCGATCCGAGCAAGAGTTTCATGGCGAGCGGAGAGGGCTCCGAGTCGCAGCAGGGCTACTCGGTGTTCGAAGGCATGGAGATGTCCGCCTCGATCACCAGCACTTTCCTGCGTGGGCGACTCATATACGACAACGGGCAGGCGATTGGTCAACCGGGCGGCCAGTACCTTCACCGGCCTTACCGGTGATGTTCTTCGGCCCCGATCGGCTACACTCGCGCGCTGACCAACATCAAGGAGTGAGCCGATGACCATCAAGGCCGGAGACAAAATGCCCACAGGTGCGTTCAAATTAATGAGCGCCGAAGGGCCCAAAGAAATATCCACCGATGCGCTGTTTGGCGGCAAGACCGTCGTGCTGTTCTCGGTTCCCGGAGCATTCACCCCGACGTGTGATGCGCGTCATCTTCCTGGGTTCGTGCAGCACGCCGATACGTTCAGAGCGAAGGGTGTCGACACGATCGCCTGTATGGCTGTGAACGACATGTTCGTCATGAATGCCTGGGGCAAGGCGAGCAATGTCGGTGAAAAAGTGATGATGCTGGCGGACGGTAACGGCGACTACTCGCGAGCGCTCGGTCTCGAGTTGGATGCCCGCGGATTCGGGCTCGGCATGCGTGGTCAGCGTTTTGCGATCATCGTGAAGAACGGTGTGGCAACGCACGTCAACATCGAGGCGCCCGGTAAGTTCGAGGTGTCCGCCGCCGAATACGTCCTCGCGCAGCTTTGATGCCTCGAGCCGTGAACGGCATCAACAAGCGAATCACCTTTCTGCGCAGTCCTCGGGGGCTTCCGGTCCCCGAGGATTTCGGTTCGGACGAAACCGGTATCCCGAAGCCCGCTGCGGGGCAATTTCTCTCGCGCACGCTCTATCTTTCGCTCGATCCTTATTACCGCAATGTCATGAAGAACAGCCAGATCTATGCCGATCGGCTGACTCCGGGTGACGTCATGGTTGGCGAGACCGTGGCTGAGGTGATCGATTCGCAGCATCCGGACTTCAAAGTCGGCGACGTGGTGGCGGTACGCAATGGCTGGCAAGAGTACGCTCTCAGTAACGGCCAGGGCGTTCGCAAGATCGATCCTTCCATCGCGCCAGTTTCTACGGCGCTCGGCGTTCTCGGCATGCCGGGACTCACCGGCTACGCAGGCACGGTGTTTCTCGCGCAGCCGTTGCCAGGACAGACTTTCGTCGTGTCGGCCTGTACGGGTCCTGTGGGAAGTACAGCCGGGCAGGTGGCGCGTCACATGGGAGCTCGCGTCGTCGGCATCGCCGGTTCCAAAGAAAAATGTGATTACGCCGTTCGTGAACTCGGATTCGAGGCCTGCGTCGATTACCGTGAGGGCGATCTCGTCGGGCAGCTCAAGGCGGCCTGTCCGAATGGTATCGATGCGTACTTCGACAACGTGGGGGGTTCGACTCTCGAGGCCGTTACGCTGAATCTCGCGATGGGGTCCCGTATCGTGCTTTGCGGCATGATCGAGGCCTACAGCATGGACACGCCGCCTCCAGGTCCGTGGCTCGGGCCGATCGTCGGTGCGCGTGCCACCATGAAGGGGTTGGTGGTGTACGACCATATGAATCGTCTGCCCGAAATGACCCGCGTGATCGGGCGTTGGATTCACGACGGAAGCTTTCGCTGGAAAGAAGATATCGCCAAGGGCCTTGAACAGGCACCGGCGGCATTCTGTCGACTCATGCGCGGACAGAATTTTGGCAAGGCGCTGGTCGAGGTGGGCTCGACGAAGCTCGGGCGCTGATCTGCGCTTAGGGCGATCGCTGGGCGATACGCGCCGAACACCAGCAGACGAGAGCCGCCACGGCCATTAAGACGGCGCAATAGCGTGCCGTGCCGTCGTAGAGCCATCCGGTGAGCCCAGCGCTCAGCATCGAGAGCAGCATAGCGATCGAGCTCGAGAGTCCTGCGGCCACACCGGCGAGTTGCGGATGATCGTCCACCGCACCCGAGAGCGCGAGGGGTGAAAGAATTCCGTTGGCGATCATGAGCAGTGCCAGAGACCCGCTCAGCCAAATCAGGTTCGGTGTGTCGGAGAACGCGGTAATCGTAAACAGTACGGTGGCGCTGACGTTGAACGCCATTCCGACGTTCGATGCGCGTTTCGATCCGATCCGTCGTGTGAGGTGTCCGGCCGCGGCGGCTCCCGCGACGTAGCTGATCGCGAGACCCGACCACAGTGCGCCAAAATCGGCGCTCGAAAAACCGTAGAGCTTTTCGTACAGCGCCGCGCCTACGGTGATGAAAATGAAACCGGCTGCGCTGACGCTGCTGTACGTCAGCGAATGACCGACAAACGCTCTATCGCGCAGGAGTACGACCGCCGACTGTACGAGTTCCGTCAGTGTCATCGATGCGGTGTCGATCGGTCGGGTTTCTTTGAGTTTCCAGACCATGACGAGCAGCAGCGTCGTGGTAACGATGGCGTGGATCAAAAATATACCTCGCCATCCAAGGGTCTCTGCTGCGAAACCACCCACGATGGGCGCCACGACCGGCGCGAGACCCATCACGGCCGTTATGAAAGACAGGGCGGATGCGGCGGGGCCGGGTTCAAAAGAATCTCTGACGATGGCCCGAGTCACCACCGTGGCGACGCTGATACCCATCGCTTGAAGGAATCTCGCGGCGACCAGCGTCCACAGTTGGCTCGCCGCACCGGCGAGCAAACTCGCGAGGAGGAACAAGCTGTAGCCGCCCAGTAGAACAGGGCGTCTGCCGAATCGGTCGGCGAGCAAGCCCTGAATGGGTTGAAACAAGCCGAGTCCCAATAAGTATGCCGTGACGACGAACTGCACGGTGGCGTAATCCACCTGCAGTTCTCGAGTCATGAGGGGAAGCGCCGGAATGACGCTTGCCATTCCGAATGCCGAAAGGCTGCTCGCAATGCCGAGCAGTCCGATGAGTCCGAAAGGCGCGAGACGTGAAATCAGCCGTTGCTCGCGATCAATTTCTCGAGCTCTGGTACGACGTGGAAGAGGTCACCGACAAGACCGTAATCAGCCACTTCGAAAATTGGCGCTTCGGGGTCTTTGTTGATGGCGACGATCGTGCGCGCATCTTTGATGCCCGTCAGATGCTGGATCGCCCCGGAGATTCCGAAAGCCATGTAAAGCTCTGGTGCGATGATTTTTCCGGTCTGACCGACCTGCATGTCGTTCGGAGCATAGCCCGCATCGACGGCGGCCCGCGACGCGCCCACGGCCGCGCCCATGCGATCGGCCAGCTGGTAGAGAATCTTGAAGTTGTCGGCGCTCGCGAGCGCACGGCCACCGGAGACGACCTTCTTGGCGGTCTGCAGATCAGGGCGATCGCTGCGCGCAGCGCTGACCGACACGAACCGAGTATGTTGTGGCAGGGCGGCCGAGGGACTAGCGCTCTCGATGGCTGCTGCAGACGTAGACGTCTGAGCCGCATCGAACGAGGCTGTTCGAACCGTCGCTACCAATTGCGTGCCCGGAGTGACTTCGACGGTGATGATGGCGTTACCGGCGTAAATGGGTCGACGGAAGCGCGTTGCGCTCTCTACGGCCATGATGTCGGAGGCCTGCGGAGCGTCGAGCAGCGCGGCGACGCGCGGCATGAGATCTTTTCCAAAGGTCGTCGACGGTCCGAATACATGACTGTAGCCCTGTGCGAGCTCGGCGAGTTGAGGCGCAATGCAGGCGGCCATCGGATTCGCGTGTTGGGGATGGGCGACCGTGATGACTTTGCTGACGCCCGCAAGACGCGCGGCGTCGGCAGCGACGGCAGCGGGGTCTGATGCAAACACAGCGATATGAATTTCGGCGCCCGCGATCTGGCTTGCGCAATGGACGCACTTGGCCGTCGCGGCGTTGAGTTTGCCGCCCTGATGTTCGGCAACGATCAAGATTTTGCTCATGAGAGTCTCTGTGATGAGGTGTCGTTGTGCTTAAACGAGGCCTTTGCCGCGCAGCGCCGTGAACAGTTCGCCGACGTCCTTGACCATGACGCCCTTGCTGCGTTGCGAGGGCGGGTCAAACTTGACGGCCTTCAGACGCTCGACAGGCGAGACACCCAGAGCCGACGGTTCGACAGTCTCTAAAGGCTTTTTCTTGGCCTTCATGATATCCGGGAGTTTGACGTATCTCGGCTCGTTGAGACGCAGGTCTGTGGTGATCACGGCGGGCAGATCGACCTCGAGCACTTCGAGGCCGGCGTCTACTTCGCGAGTGACTTGAGCCTTATCGCCACTGATCTCGACCTTTGAAGCAAAGGTGGCTTGCGGTCTTCCCCATAACGCAGCCAGCATCTGACCGGTTTGATTGCAGTCGTCGTCGATCGCCTGTTTGCCGAGAATGGCGAGCATCGGTTGCTCGCGCTCGATGAGCTTGAGCATGAGTTTAGCGGCCGAGCCGGGCTCGATCGCCGCATCCGTTTGCACATGAACAGCACGGTCAGCGCCCATTGCGAGGGCCGTACGCAGCTGTTGCTGACAGTCTGCGGGTCCGATCGAGACTGCGACGATTTCTTCGGCGAGGCCTTTTTCCTTAATGCGGAGCGCTTCTTCGAGGGCGATCTCGTCGAACGGATTCACACTCATTTTGACGCCATCGGTGATGACGCCTGTACCGTCGGGCTTGACTCGGATACGGACGTTGTAATCCACCACTCGTTTGATCGAAACCAAAATACGCTTCATGAAAAAACCGACTCCTCGACAGGGGGATTGGCCCTAAGGCCGAGCCTCGATTCTACAGGCCCAGCGCGCCGGGGTTAAGGCGTCGCTGCGGGTCGATGAGCTGTTTGACGCTACGGATGAGTTCGGCCGTCTGCGGATCGCGTCCCCGCATGTACGGATAGAACTTCCCGATTTGCAGATGGATGGCGCCGTGTCGCTGGAAGATATCCGCGATGCCGTGCTTCATTTTGTCTACTAGAGCTCGTCCTTCCGGATTATCTGCAAACTTCGGCAAGGTTTCTTGATAACCCGCCGGTAACAAACGCTCCTGAGCGATGTTGTAACCGTCCTCCCAATAGAAGACGGGTTCGTACAGGAAAGCGTTGGTGGCGACCGTCATGAACATCGCGCCGTAGCGAATACGCAGGCGTTTCATGTCGGCCTCATGCGCCTCGTAGTAGCGACTGATTTCTGCGCGAAACGCTTCGACACGGGAGAACGGCAAGATGCCATGGATCGGCACCCAGCGTTCGCCGCGTGGGCTGCGAACGTTGTAGAGAGGCATGAACGGCATTGCATTGGCGACCGTCGGCACGGTGGCCGGAACCTCGGCACCATGAGGTTGCAGCGCGGCACGCAACTTGGCGACGGCAGCACGGCAGGACGCGTCGTCGACGCCGTCGACGATCCAATGTCCGGAGAATACGGCGCCCTTCAAAAAGCCGCGTCCGGCAAACGCCATTTTGGTCAGTTGCACGAGACCGTCCAAAGGGCCTCGTGAGGTCTTCCACACAGCGAGGGCTGATTGCATCGCGGTGGCCACGTCGGCCTTGCCGAGTTGTCCTTGCTGTAGCGCGGGGTCTAGTCCGAAATTGGTCAGATTCAGTCCAAGCTTGGCCGCCGCCTCCATGCCCGAAGCAAGACTCGAAAAATCTTTGAAGCCGAATGAGAGGCCCATCACATGCGAGTTACGCTTCATCAGGCGAAGCGCAACGGCGGTCTTGATGCCGAGCGCACCACAATCTCCCATGAAGAGCCCTGTGAGGTCAGGTCCGTACGAGCGAAAGAAAGGCGCTGAGTTGGCGGCTCCCCAAGAACCCGTGCGCACGATCTGACCGGTACCGAGGACTACCTCGACGCCGAGAGTGGTCTCTCCGGAGACCCCGAACACGCCAGTACCCCAGGTGACACTGCCTTGAGAGAGTGATCCGCCAACCGTCGCAGCAAGCCCCGAGAACGGGCCGAAGAATGGCGTACGTAAACCCCTGGCCGCGAGCGCTTCGTTGAGCGTCGCCCAAGTCACCCCAACTTGCACGACGACATACATGTCGCGCTCGTTGATCTCGACGATTTGATTCATTCGAGAGGTATCGATGCTGATCGAACCGGCCTCGCGGGGTGTGTAGCCATCCGTGTAGGAGGCGCCGCCGCCTCGTGGAACTACGGCTACGCCGGCATCGACCGCCAACCGAACGATCTGTGCGACGTCGGCAGCGTTCGTCGGTCTGACGACCGCCGCAGATAAGGCTCCCGAGTTGTAAATGTCGGTCGAGTAGAAACTACGCTCTACAGGGTCTGTGAGTACATGGTCTCTTCCCAACAAAGATTCGAGCTGGGAAATGAGTGCGGGTGTTTTGTCCTGAAGCTCTGCGTTCATGGTTTGAGATCCTGTCAGCGATTACCCGCGACGAGACGAGGAGGTTGTTGATGCGGCGGATCGCGTTGCTGCTCCGAGAACGTCTGCCGAATTTTTTGTGCGGTCTCGCGCAGTTTCGGAAGAAAACGTTCGACGGCGAGTTTCAGCGGAACCGCGGTGCCGCTAAAGCGGATCGTGACGGCGGCTAAAACACGATCTTCGATCATGATGGGTACAGCCATGCTGATCTCGTCCGATACTCGACGAGCGCGCACGGCCGAGGCGTAGCCTTGCATGCGCGCGTCATTGAGAATTTTCATAAGCTCGGTGCGATTTTTCGCCAGTGAGTCTTCCTCGCGATTCGAGCGAGCGAGAATTTCCAGTAAGGATTCCCGCTGCGTCGGCGACGAAAACGCAAGATAGACGCGACCTGAAGACGACGTGAGTAGCGGTACTCGAAAACCGGCGGAATATCTCTCGACGGCGAGCGGACTGCGATGGTCGGTCGATTCGCGCACCATCATCGAGGTGCCCGACAGCGAAGCGATGGCGACCGGCCAGACTATTTCTTTGCCGAGTTCATGGATGTAGGGACGCGCGATCTGTGTCACCCAGGCTTCGTCGTCGTAACCGTCGGACAACCCGCGAACCATGATCGTCAAACGGTAGCGATCGTCAGTCGCATCGCGATAGACGAACCCCGCATGGCTCAGCGTTTCGAGAATGCGGTACGTGGTGGTGCGCGGAAGGCGGATTTCCTGAGCAACCTCAGAAACGGTCGCGCCATTGCGCAGGTTGAGAACGGTCAATGCATCGAGGCCGCGAATCAGAGCGCGGATCGGACGAGTGGACTCCATGATCATTAC
>Ga0256340_1000294_pt1 | contig 9227 bp, 11 predicted proteins | sample AtltaT_3_FD_183807 | JGI IMG/M metagenome (GOLD analysis project Ga0256340, IMG submission 183807) | Metatranscriptome of freshwater microbial communities from Altamaha River, Georgia, United States - Atl_Colum_RepC_8h (Metagenome... | ecosystem: Environmental > Aquatic > Freshwater > River...
ATCACGGGCCATTCGGGCGACGTTGAAGGTGCAGGCTCGGCATGGTGCCGGACCGACAACCCGAGATGAAGGACATACCCTCATGAACAAGCTGCTTGCCACCCTGATCGCTGGTTTCTTTGCTGCCGGAGCGTTCGCACAGGCCGCGCCCGCCACACCAGCCACGGCCGCCAAGCCGGCAACGCCAGCAGTGGCGGCCACCCCTGCCGTGCCGGCGCAAGCCGAGGTGAAAGGTGAGTCCAAGGCGGTTCAGGGCGAGAAGAAAGCACAGAAGAAAACGGCCAAGAACGAAAAGAATGCCGCGCAGGCCAAATGAATTGCTGTGACATACCGGGTTGCTGCAGTTGACGCCCGGATGGCATGAAGCGCCAGCGCCCTGAAGGGCGGCTGGCGCTTTTCATGTGCGTATTTGGAAGGGGCGGCCCGTACACTTCGTGTCCATGCGCCCCAAGTCCTCCTTGCCCCCCCAAAAGAAACCGGCAGCCCCGCCCGCACGCGGGCAAGCCTCACACGATATCCGCATCATTGGCGGCCAGTGGCGGCGTACGCCGATCAAGGTGCTCGACAAGCCCGGTCTGCGCCCCACGCCCGACCGCGTGCGCGAGACCCTGTTCAACTGGCTGGGCCAGGACCTGACAGGCTGGCGCTGCGTGGACGCCTTTGCCGGCACCGGCGCGCTGGGGCTCGAAGCCGCCTCGCGCGGCGCGGCGCAGGTCATCGCGTTCGAACATGACGCCGAGCTGGTTCGCCTGCTGCAGCAGCAGGCCGAGCGCCTGAAAGCCACCATGCTGCAGGTCCAGCGCAGCGACGCCGTGGCCGCCATGCAGCGCCTGACGGCCGGGGCCTTCGATGTGGTTTTTCTGGATCCGCCATTTGACGGCCCCTGGTTCGAGCCGGCCCTGAAAGCCGCCGTGCGGCTGGTGCCGGTGGATGGCTGGGTCTACCTCGAAGCCCCCTGCGCGTGGACCGACGAGGCCCTGACGCCGCTGGGGCTGCAGGTGGTGCGTCACCTCAAGGCCGGCGCGGTGCATGCCCATCTGCTGCGCCGGACTGCATAATCTTTGGCACCTGTTCTACGAGAGTCTGCGCATGAGCCGTTCCGTCATTGCCGTTTATTCGGGCACCTTCGATCCGTTGACCCTGGGCCACGAAGACGTGGTGCGCCGCGCAGCCTCCATGTTCGACACCTTGGTGATTGCCGTGGCGCGGGCGGTGCACAAGAAAACCCTGTTCAGCCTGGAGCAGCGCCTGCAACTGACGCAGGCCGCGCTGGCCGACTGCCCGAATGTGAAGGCGCTGCCGTTTGATGGCCTGATCGTGGACTTCGTGAAATCGCAGGGTGCCAGCGTGATCGTGCGCGGCCTGCGCTCGGTCACCGATTACGACTATGAAATCCAGATGGCCGGCATGAACCGCCACCTGGCGCCGCAGGTGGACACGGTGTTCCTGCACACCAGCGCGAATGCGCAGCACATCAGCAGCACCCTGGTGCGCGAGATCCACAAGCTGGGCGGCGACGTCTCGGGTCTGGTGTCGGCACCGGTGCTGGCCGGACTGAAGGCCCTAAACTCGGGGGCATGACCTCCGCCACCTCCAAAGTCGCCATTTCGCTGGGCGACCGCAGCTACGACATCCACATTGGCGCCGGCCTGCTGGCGCAACCCGAGACCTTTGCCGGCCTGCCCAAGGCGCAGGCGGCCGTGATCGTGACCAACGACACGGTGGCCCCGCTGTACGAAGCGCAGCTGCGCGCCGCGCTCACGCCGCACTACAAGCAGATCCACACCGTGGTGCTGCCTGACGGCGAGGCGCACAAGGACTGGCAGACGCTCAACCTGATCTTTGACGCCCTGCTGGCCAAAGGCTGCGACCGCAAGACCGTGCTGTTTGCGCTGGGTGGCGGGGTGGTGGGCGACATGACCGGCTTTGCCGCCGCCAGCTACATGCGCGGCGTGCCCTTTGTGCAGGTGCCGACCACGTTGCTGTCGCAGGTGGACTCGTCGGTGGGCGGCAAGACCGCCATCAACCACCCGCTGGGCAAGAACATGATCGGCGCCTTCTACCAGCCGGTGCGAGTGGTCTGTGACCTCGACACGCTCAAGACCCTGCCCGGGCGCGAGCTGAGTGCCGGTCTGGCCGAGGTCATCAAGTACGGCCCGATCGCCGACATGGATTTTCTGGCCTGGATCGAGGCGAACATCGGCGCGCTGATGGCGCGTGAGCCCGCTGCACTGGCGCACGCGGTGCAGCGCAGCTGCGAGATCAAGGCCTGGGTGGTGGGCCAGGACGAACGCGAATCGGGCCTGCGCGCCATCCTCAACTTCGGCCACACCTTCGGCCATGCCATCGAGGCGGGTCTGGGCTTTGGCGTCTGGCTGCATGGCGAGGCGGTGGGCTGCGGCATGGTCATGGCGGCCGAGCTGTCGCAGCGGCTGGGCAAGGTGGACGCCGCCTTTGTGGCGCGCCTCAAAGCGTTGATCGAACGCGCCGGGCTGCCGGTGCGCGGTCCGGTGCTCAACGCCGCCGACAACGCGCTCGATTACATCGAGCACATGCGGCTGGACAAGAAGGCGGTGGGCGGTGACATCCAGTTCGTCGTCATCGATCCGCTGGGTCAGGCCCGCACCCTGGGCGCGCCCGATGCCATGGTGCGCGAGGTGATCGAAGCCTGTTGTCGCTGACGTGTCCGAGCTCCTGAACTCCACCGGTCTGGCCCCCTGGGCCAGCCACCCCTCGCACAGCCGGGGCCGCCGCCATGCCGAGGCGCCGGCCCCCACGCGCAACGCCTACCAGCGCGACCGCGACCGCATCGTCCATTCCACCGCCTTCCGCCGTCTGGTCTACAAGACCCAGGTGTTTCTGAACCACGAGGGCGATCTGTTTCGCACGCGCCTGACGCATTCGCTCGAAGTGGCGCAACTGGGCCGTTCGATTGCGCGTGCGCTGGGCCTGAACGAGGACCTGGTCGAAGCGATTGCGCTGGCGCACGACCTGGGCCACACGCCCTTTGGCCATGCCGGGCAGGACGCGCTGCACGAATGCATGGCCGGGCACGGTGGCTTCGAGCACAACCTGCAGAGCCTGCGCGTGGTGGACCAGCTCGAAGAGCGCTACCCGGCCTTTGACGGCCTGAACCTGAGCTTTGAAACCCGCGAGGGCATCCTCAAACACTGCTCGCGCCTCAACGCCGAAGCCATCGAGGCGCAGGAGCCTGGCGGCGTGGCCCGGCGCTTTCTGGACCGCACCCAGCCGAGTCTGGAGGCGCAGTTGTGCAACCTGGCCGACGCGATCGCCTACAACGCGCACGACATCGACGACGGCGTGCGCTCGGGCCTGCTCTCGCTGGACCAGATGCAGGAGGTGCCGCTGTTTGACCATTACCGCCAGCAGGTGCTGGCCGAACACCCGTCGCTCCAGGACAAGCCGCGCCGCTGGCTCTACGAAAGCACGCGCCGCATGCTCAGTGACCAGGTCTACGACGTGATCGACACCACCCGGGCCGCGATCCAGATGGCAGGCGTGCAAACCGCCGACGAGGCGCGCCAGGCCGGCCCGCTGCTGCGGTTTTCCGAGGCCATGCATGCCCAAAGTGCCCAGCTCAAGAAGTTCCTGTTTGCGCACCTCTACCGTCACCCGCAGGTGACGGGTCGCATGGACCAGGCCAAGCAGGTGGTGCGGGAGCTGTTTGCGGCTTACCTGGCGCAGCCGCAGGCGATGCGGCCCGAATTTGCCAGCCGCGAAGACCGGCACCGCGCCGTGGCCGACTACATCGCCGGCATGACCGACCGCTTTGCGCTGCGCGAACACGAACGCCTGACCGGGAAGCGTCTGCTGTGAGTTTTCACGGGTCACTGCGAGCCCAGCGCGGCAGTCCACGGGGCTCGCTGCATGAGGCCTGATTTACAAAATCCTGTCCGCGCCTGGCTGGTGGTGGCGGCTGGCGGTGTGGCCGCGCTGCAGGTGGGCAAGCTGCCCCCGGCCTTGCAGGCCTTGCAGGCCGAGCTCGGTCTGAGCCTGGTGCAGTCCGGCTTTCTGCTTTCGATGGTGCAGCTGGCTGGCTTGACGCTGGCGGTCTTGATGGGCGTGTGGGCCGATGGCATGGGCCTCAAGCGCAGCATGGTGCGGGGCTTGCTCTTGCTGGCGCTGGCCAGCGCCGTGGGCGGCTTGTCCAGCTCGGTGACGGTGTTGCTGGTGTGCCGTGCGCTCGAAGGCCTGGGCCTGCTGCTGGTGGCTTTGCCTGCCCCTGCGCTGATCCGCCGCCTGGTGCCGCCGCAGCAGTTGTCTGGCATGCTGGGCGTGTGGGGTGCCTACATGCCCACGGGCACCGCGCTGGCCCTGCTGGCCGGGCCGCTGTTCATCCCGGCTTGGGGCTGGAGCGCCTGGTGGTGGCTGTTTGCGGTGGTTTCGCTGGCCATGGCTGTGTGGATCGCGCGCGCTATTCCAGCCGATCCGCCGGTCGCCCCGCCGGCCTTGGGCGCGCAGGGGCGCACCGGCCTCTGGCAGCGCCTGCAGCGCACCCTGGGCGCACGCGGGCCCTGGCTGGTGGCGCTGAGCTTTGGCCTGTATTCAGGCCAGTGGCTGGCGGTGGTGGGTTTTCTGCCCTCCATCTATGCGGCGGCTGGGCTAGAAGGCGCCTTGCTGGGCTTGCTCACAGCGCTGGCGGCGGCGGTCAACATGGTCGGCAACATGGCTTCGGGGCGCTTGTTGCAGCGCGGCTGGCTGCCGCGTTCCACGCTCTGGCTGGGCTTTGGCGCCATGGCGCTGGGCAGCACGCTGGCGTTTGCGACTTTCACCGATGGCTGGCCCTGGTTGCGCTTTGCCGGTGTGCTGCTGTTTTCGGGCGTGGGCGGTCTGGTGCCCGGCACGCTGTTTTCGCTGGCGGTGCGGCTGGCGCCGGGCGAGCAGCAGGTGGCGGCCACCGTCGGCTGGGTGCAGCAGCTGTCGGCGCTGGGCCAGTTTGTGGGGCCGCCGGTCACGGCCGCGCTGGCGGCGCGTGCAGGTGGCTGGCAACTCACGCCGCTGTTTACCGTGCTCTGCTGCGTGGGCGGGGCGCTGCTGGCCGTGCTGGCGCAGCGCCAGTTGCGGCGGCAAAGTGCCTGAGCGGGTGTCCGGCCCGGGCACAATCACGGCATGTCCGACACTTCCCGAGAAATCGCCATTGCCGACACCGTGCGCTGGCTCGAGCGCGCCGTCATTGGCCTGAACCTGTGCCCGTTTGCCAAGGCCCCGCATGTGAAGGGGCAGATCCATTACGCCGTGAGCGAGGCCAAGGGTCTGGAAGGGCTGCGTGACGAGCTGATCGAAGCGCTGCAGGCGCTGGCGGCCCGGCCCGCCGAAGAGCGCGAGACCACGCTGCTGATCGTGCCGCACATGCTGCGCGACTTCCTGGATTTCAACGATTTTCTGGACGAGGCCGATGGCGTGCTGCAGGAGCTGGACATGGAGGGGGAATTCCAGGTGGCGAGTTTTCACCCGGATTTCCAGTTCGCCGGCACCGAGCCCGATGACATCACCAATTACACCAACCGCTCGCCCTACCCGACACTGCACCTGATCCGCGAGGCCAGCATCGACCGGGCGGTGGAGGCGTTTCCGGAAGCCGAGACGATCTACGAAGCCAATATGGCGACGATGGAGAAACTGGGCCATGCAGGCTGGAAGCAGCTCGACGTGGACGCCACGCCATGAAGAAACGCCCATCTCCCGCTGCGCCTGAACTGCCGCCCGAAGTGCGGCCGGGCCAGTCCATCGAACTGCTCAAGCAGCTGCACATCCTCACCCGCGAAGGCAAGCTCAACCAGGACTCGCGGCGCAAGCTCAAGCAGGTGTACCACCTGTTCCAGTTCATCGAAAAGCTGCTGCTCGAATTGCCCGAGACGCCGCAAGGCCCGACGCTGGCCGACCACGGTGCCGGCAAGTCCTACCTGGGTTTCATCATCTACGACCTGTTTTTCAAGGCGCTGGGAAAAGGCACGATCTACGGCATCGAAACCCGCAGCGAGCTGGTCGAGTCCTCACGCCAGCTGGCCGAGCGGCTGGGCTTTGGGCGCATGCACTTTCTGAACCTGAGCGTGGCCGATTCGACCCAAAGCGCCGAGTTGCCTGAGCAGATCGACGTGGTCACGGCCTTGCACGCCTGCGACACGGCCACCGACGACGCGATTGCCTTTGGGTTGGCCAAGAAAGCCCGGTACATGGTGCTGGTGCCTTGCTGCCAGGCCGAGCTGGCCCGGGCACTCAACCAGAGCAAGGCGCTGAACCTCCAGCGCACGCCACTGGCCGAACTCTGGCGCCACCCGCTGCACACCCGCGAAATGGGCAGCCAGCTCACCAATGTGCTGCGCTGCCTGTACCTGGAGTCACAAGGCTATTCGGTCACCGTCACCGAGCTGGTGGGCTGGGAGCACAGCATGAAGAACGAGTTGATCCTGGCGAAATACACTGGCCAGAAAAAAACGCAGCGCGCGCGAGCGGCTGGAGGCTTTGCTGGCCGAGTTCGGACTGACGGCATTGGCCGAGACCCGCTACCCGGCCCGCTGAACAGCTTATTCCGCCTCGATCTTCGCGTCCCGGATCGCCTTGGCCCACTTGGCGGTCTCGGCCCTGTTGCGCTGCGCCAGGGCTTCGGGGGTGCCGGGGGCGGTTTCGAAGCCGATGGCGGCGAATTTCTCGGTGATGTCCTTGTCCGCGGCGGCGGCATTGAGTGCCTTGTTGAGTCGGGCGATCACATCGGCCGGCGTGCCAGCGGGGGCAAACAGGGCAAAGTAGGCGATCAGTTCGTAGTCCTTGGTCCCCAGCGCTTCGTTGACGGTGGGCAATTCGGGGATGGCCTTGGAGCGCTGCATCGAGGTGACGGCCAGACCGCGGATCTTGCCTGCCTTGACCTGCGGCAGCATCACGGCGAAGTCCGCCGTGAACAGGTTGACCTGACCGCCGATCAGGTCGGTCATGGCGGCGGGGCCGCTCTTGTAGGGCACATGCGTCATCTCGATGCCGGCCATGCTTTGCAGCATCTCGGTGGACACGCGCTGCGAGGTGCTGGCGCTGGCAAAGGTGAGCTGTGTGGGTTTGGCCTTGGCCAGGGCCACCAGTTCCTTGAGATTTTTGGCAGGCACGTCGTTGTTGACGGCCACGATCAGCGGCACCGAGCCGATGTAGCCGATCGGGGCAAAGGCCGTGTCCTGATCGTAGGGCAGCTTTTTCATCAGGCTCTTGAGCGCGGCGTTGGTGCTGTTGGTGCCTACCATGATGGTGTAGCCGTCGGGCGCCGACTTGGCCACCGCGTCAGCGCCGAGCATGCCGTTCACGCCGGCCCTGTTCTCAATGACGATGGGCTGGCCCAGCGACTCGGACATCTTCTGCGCAAAGGCGCGGCCGATCTGGTCGGTGGCGCTGCCCGGGGCAAAGGGCACGATGGCCTTGATGGGTTTGTTCGGGTAGTTCTGTGCAAAGGCGGCGCCGCAGGCGCTCAGCAGCAGGCCGGCGAGCAAGGTGGTGATGCGCAGTTTCATGGGTTTTCCTCGTCATTGAATATCGATGTTGAGCAAGTGGCTGCTCAGGGTCTTGCCGTGGGCATCGAGCGCCAGCGAGCGGGTCACGCCACCCGCCAGCGCCTCGTACAGCACGAACTGCAGCGCGCCCAGCTGGGGCAGGGCAAAGCGTTCCACGCGGCCCAGCACGATGCCATGGTAGTGCGTTCGGACGCGTTCGGCTGTCAACTGTGTTTCGAGCCGGGCAAAGTCTTTGGCATCGTAGGCGATCACCGTGAGGGTGGAACGGTTGCCCTTGTCTCCCGTGCGGGTGTGGGCGAGTTGCCGGAGTTTCATGCTCGTCCTTTCAGCCCAGCACGGTCATTTGCAGCTGCACCCAGTCGCGCGGCACCAGCACGGCCGCAGCGGCCACCACCTCGCGCACCGCCTTGGTAGCGCCGCCACCGGCGGCCGGGCCATTGGTGTAGAGGGCTTCGACTTCGTTGGCCACAAGCTGTGCCTGCTGACGGGTGAGGGTGCGAACCGCCACGCGCAGGCGCACCTCATTCGGCTCGGTGGTGGCCAGGGCTTGCGGCAGCAGGCTGTTGACGCCGATCAGCTCGTAACGGGCTTCGAGCTGGCCGAGCCCCGCATCCTGAATACGCTGGCGTACCAATTGCAGTGCCAGCTGACCGCGGGCCACGCAACCGGGGCCGGCGTAGCCCATTTGGCCTTCGCCGATGTAGCCGTCGTGGTAGCCGACAGTGACCTTGAGCGTGTCCGGGCGTGGCTGTCCGCTGGCGCCCGTGGCGCGCACGCGGTCGGGCCCGTCTGGCGTCAGGCGCACCTGCGAAAAATCGGCCACCACATCCGGCTGCAGGTAGCGCGCTGGGTTTTCGATTTCATAGAGCAGCTGTTCAGTGCAGGTGGCCACCGTGACGCAGCCGCCCGACCCGGCGACCTTGGTGATGACGGCGCTGCCATCGGCCTGCACTTCGGCCATGGGAAAGCCCAGGCGCGCCAGGTTGGGCACGTCCTTGAAACCAGGATCGGCAAAGTAGCCGCCGGTGATCTGGCCGGCGCATTCGAGCAGGTGGCCAATCAGGATGCCTTGGCCCAGCTGCGGCCAATCGTTGGCTGCCCAGCCGAAGTGGTGCATCAAAGGGGCGAGGAACAGCGCAGGATCGGCCACGCGGCCGCAGAGGATGACCTGCGCGTCGGTCTGCAGCGCGGGCAGCAGGGCGTCGGCGCCCAGGTAGGCATTGGCCGAGATCAGCCGGTCCTGCAGGCTGGACAGGGGGGCGTCGCTGTCGATCAGTGGCAAGTCCAGTCCGTCTGTCAAAAGCCGCTCCAGCACATCGTCGCCCTGCACCACGGCCACCTTCACGCCTGACAGGCCCAGTTCATGCGCCACGCGCAGCACTTCCCGGCCGGCCTGCAGCGGGTTGGCCGCGCCCATGTTGCTGAGGATGCGCGTGCCCTGCGCCAGACAGGTCGGCAGCACGGCGCGCATGCGCTCGGCCAGCAGAGGGTCAAAGCCCTTGTCGGCTTGCTGGCGGCGCTCGAGCTGGGCCAGCGCGATGGTGCGCTCGGCCAGGCACTCGAACACGAGCCAGTCGAGCTGCCCATGCCGTGCCAGTTCCAGCGCTGGCGCAATGCGGTCGCCGGCATAGCCGGCGCCCGCGCCGATGCGTATCGAAGATTGCTTCACTAGACCAGCATACCCGAAGATTAATTGGGGTCAGATCCCGATTAAAC
>Ga0256340_1000298_pt1 | contig 9140 bp, 3 predicted proteins | sample AtltaT_3_FD_183807 | JGI IMG/M metagenome (GOLD analysis project Ga0256340, IMG submission 183807) | Metatranscriptome of freshwater microbial communities from Altamaha River, Georgia, United States - Atl_Colum_RepC_8h (Metagenome... | ecosystem: Environmental > Aquatic > Freshwater > River...
GGCGATTTTAACTACGGTTATTCGCAAAACATAGATAACTTCATTACCAATCCACCCAGCAATCCAATGGATTATTTGAAAAGGTCTTCCAATTGGGGCGTAGGTATTGACTTGGGCGTTGTGTATGAATGGCGGGAAGGCTATGAGAATTATAAATACGACATGGATGGTAAAACAGACATATGGGCACGTCACAAAAACAAGTACAAACTCCGTGTAGGGGCATCGCTGCTAGATCTTGGAGGGATGCGTTTTACAAAGGGTGGGTTAAGTCGAAACTTCTCTGTAAATTCAACCAATCCCTTCGATTTAACTGTTTTTCAATCTGGAACAAATTTACATTCCTTTGATCAGGTCATTGATTCATTAATTCAAAATCCAGATCAAAGTTGGATTGCCCAACAAGATACTTCCTCCACGTTTTTCATGCGCACTCCAAGTGCCTTAAGTTTTCAAATTGATTACCATATTTGGAAAGGGTTCTATGTTAACTTGACCTCAATGACTAACCTCATTGGTAAAAAAACAGACACCAAGGTAAAAGTTGCAAACCAACTAAGCATAACCCCAAGCTTTGACATTGCAGGTATCGGGTTGCATATCCCTGTATCCTATAATCAATACAGTGGATTGAAAGCCGGAGTAGCCACTCGACTTGGACCGCTAACATTAGGAATAACCGATTACCGCATACTATTGGCTCGAGGTAAAGTGAAAGGCGTTGAGTTGTTTGCTGGGTTACGTTTACCTATACTATATGGTGAAGTTAAAGATGATGATAAAGATAAAGTCTCCAATAAATTTGATGAATGTTTAGAAACACCAGGCTTGTGGACATTTATGGGTTGCCCGGATACTGATGGTGATGGAATTCCAGATGCTAAGGACGAATGCATACAAGAGCCCGGGACTGCTGAATTCAAAGGGTGCCCTGATCGAGATGGTGATAAAATCATTGATAAATTCGATGATTGCCCAGACCTTGCTGGCTTAGTAGAATTCAAGGGCTGTCCAGATAAAGACGGAGACAAAATTATTGACCCTAAAGATCAATGTCCGGATATTGCCGGAGAGTTGTATATGAAGGGTTGTCCGGATCGAGACCACGATAGCATTACAGACGCAGAAGACCTTTGCCCAGATAATTTTGGTCCACGAGAAAACAAAGGCTGTCCAGATACGGATAGCGATGGGTTGTTTGATTATATCGATGACTGTCCAACGGTAGCTGGTCCTGTGGAAAACAGGGGTTGCCCTTGGCCAGATACTGATGGAGATGGATTATTGGATAAAAATGACGGATGTCCGCAGTTGGCAGGGCCAAAAGAAAATGGCGGTTGTCCTTATAAAGACTCAGATAACGATGGGTTACTTGATAAGGACGATGATTGTCCTAACACCCCAGGTCCTAAAAGCAATAAGGGATGTCCAGTGATAGAAAAAGAGGTTATCGAAGTGTTAAAAACAGCGTTTGACAACCTTGAATTCGAAGTATCAAAAGACATTATTCTTGCAGGTTCTTTTGCTTCGTTAGATGAATTGGCAGGCGTCTTGTTGAAAAAACCAACATGGAAATTGGAAATATCAGGACATACCGATAATGCTGGAGACGACGATTCTAACCTAATTCTTTCTAAGAAACGTGCGGAAGCCGTTAAAACCTATCTTGTTGGAAAAGGCATTGATACCAGTCGCTTTATAATCCTTTACTTTGGGGAAAGTAAGCCCATTGCTGATAACAGTACTGCCGAAGGAAGAGCTAAAAACCGTAGAGTAGAAATGAAGATTGTCTTTGAATAGTTAAGTATTGTTAATGTTTACTTAATATTGACTTAATAGCTACGTGAGATAGCAGGTCGAACTTTGTGCTCAAATTGCACAGCTATGTCAAGACGCGTACTATTAACGGTTTTATTTTTTGTCACTTCTTTCACCTTATCATTTGGTCAATCCAGCATTACGGGTAAAGTTGTAGATGGCACAAACGGTGAAGTGTTAGAAAATGCAAAAGTATACCTGCTTAATACTGAAAAAAAGGCCTTATCAAACACCGATGGAACCTTTAAATTTGAAAGCTTAGACGCAGGAACTTACTCGATTGAAGTGCGATTTACGGCCTTTAATACTAAAGTGGTAACAGACATTCAACTGACCAAAAAACAAGACCTAGAGTTATTATTCTCCCTAGATCCTGCTGATAAAGTAATTGGTCCTGTTGTGGTTAAGCGGTCCGTAAGTAAAGAATCAGTGGTAGGCGCTGTTACCTTACAGCGAACCAGTAAAGTAATGCTGGATATAGTGCCTCAAGAAGTGTTGAAACGGACACCTGCCCGTACAGTAGCTGATGCCCTCAAACAAGTGAGTGGAGCAAGCATACAGGACAATAAGTTTGCGGTGATCCGTGGATTAAACGATCGATACAACGCCGCATACATTAATGGTGGCCCACTACCCTCCTCTGAAGCTGACAGGAAGGCTTTTTCTTTTGATATTTTTCCAGTGAATATGTTGGAGAACCTAAGTATCGTTAAGACTGCCTCGCCTGATCTTCCGGGTGAATTTGCTGGAGGAATCATTCAAATAAAAACAAAGGATATTCCTTCTGAATCTTTTCAAAGCCTTTCATTTGGAACAGGGTATAATACAATAACCACATTTAAAAATAAAGTACAATGTAAGGAAGGAAAATTAGATTGGTTAGGTATTGACGATGGAAGCCGTTCCCTATCAAAAGATTTTCCAACGGTTGCAAATTACCCTGTTAATATTCATGAACAGGCGGCCTATGCCAAACAATTTCAAACCAACTGGAATACTCAACAATCCGTATTTCTTCCAAACTTCAGCGGGCAATACAGCGGCGGCTTTAAAAAAACGTTTAAAAAAGAACAGGCCCTTGGCTTTATTGGTTCCCTCTCCTACAATAACACGCAAAACTACAATGAAACGGTGCGTCGATCATATACCGACAATGCCGCCGGTGGGGTGGCGTCGCAAATAGAATCTGATTACCTAGATAAAGCATACAGCCAGCAAATATTGTCTGGGATGATGGCTAATGTGGCCTACCAAATCAATGATAAAAATAAATTCAGCATTAAGAATGTATATTCAATAAACACTGACCTTCGAATAATTAACCGAACAGGTCAACGAGAGCCCCTTGATGCCAATCCAACCATGATCCGTTCCAATGCCAATTGGATGACCCAAAATCAAATTTACACGGGACAAATCAATGGTGAGCATGGGAACGAAGAATCTAAACTTAAGTTCGACTGGCTAGGCTCATTCAGTCAAGTGAATCGAACAATCCCTAATTTAAGAAGAAATATATATTCGCGATTAAGCCACGTTAATGACCCAACAAACCCAGAGCCTTTAGACACTACATGGGTAGCCAATATTTCAGGTTCCAGTGTGGGGCCAGACTACGGCGGGAACATGTTTTTCGCCAACACTAAAGAAGCAATTTACAGTACCCGAGCTAATGTCGCCTACAAATTAATTGATAAAAAAGACCATAATTTGGAGTTGAGAAGCGGATTGTTTACCCAATGGCGAACCCGTAATTTTGACGCTCGTCAACTAGGATATACTAAATATGGTGGTTCAGGAAGCGCAATAAACTTCAATTCAAACTTACTTTACTTGCCAGAAGACTCGATTTTCAATACGGCTAACATGGGATTGATTGCTCCGGGACTTGGAGGGTTTAAATTAACTGATGGCACTAAACTTTCTGATGCCTACGACGCAAATTCTCAACTTTATGCGGCCTATGTAATGGCCAACCAACAAATTAAAGGAACTAACCTTGTCTATGGTCTAAGGGTTGAAGACTTTACTCAAAAACTCAACGCCACCAATATGGATGGTTCAGCGGTTAATGTGAATCAACATAACCTTGATTTCTTACCCTCACTAAACTTAATTCAAGCCATCTCAGAAAAACAAAACTTAAGATTTAGTGCATCACAAACGTTGAATAGACCAGAATATCGGGAACTCGCTCCATTTGCATTTTATGATTTTAGCACCCAATTTGTGCTATCCGGTAACGATAGCTTACAACGGGCAAAAATCACCAACCTGGATGCTCGCTATGAGTATTACCCAGGGAATGGCCAACTGATTACTGCTTCAGTATTTGTGAAGCACTTTAGTAACCCCATAGAACAAATTGCAAGACCAGATGTAATGAATGAAATCTCATATAAAAATGTGGGTAATGCAATTAACTATGGGTTAGAACTTGAATTAAAATTGAATGCAGGATCTGTTTTAAAACGTGATTCCAGTTCTTGGGTAAACAATTTAACCTTTTTCACCAACCTTGGATTTATCCAATCTAAAGTAGATGTTTCACAGAACATTGGAACCCCTTACAATACCAGACCGCTACAAGGGCAGTCTCCTTACATTTTCAACCTTGGACTTAATTATCAAACGGAAAGCCTTTGGTCTATCTCCGCTAATGTTAACACGGTTGGATCAAGAATATACATATTAGGGTCTGTACTTCAACCAGACATTTGGGAAAAAAGCAGAACCTTCATTGACCTGCAACTAGCGAAATCGTTTTTAGATAAAAAACTAGAATTAAAACTTAATTGTCAAAACCTATTGGCACAAAATTTAATATTTTATCAAAACAGTTATCAAGAACTAAGGCAAGATGTAGGTATTACTCGAGCAATAAACTATCTGTTTTATGGAAATCCTCAAGGAGATAACCGCTACGAAGAAGGTAAAGACGATTTGGTGTGGAAGACTAAATTTGGAAGAACTTTTTCGTTCGTTGCTACTTATAAGTTTTAACGCATAACAAGGGCTTAACCTAATAACAATTCCTTAACAATTTGTTAGTCAAAAGATAGGAATCCTATAACCTTTTCGAATTATTACAGTGTGAAATTTGCCTCAATTAAAACACTAAAAATGAAAAAGATTACATTAAACCTCGTAGCTATTTTTATTAGTATAGCTGCATTTGGACAAAGTTTCTTTGTTCCAACAACCTATCGTGGAGCATTTGCTCCATCGCCAACCGCCATGTGGACAGATACATGGACCAATTGGGATCCGCAAAACACGGTTTATCCAAGTTCTAACGTTACAATAACCACTTCTATTACAACAAATACAACGTGGACATCAAACAACACCTATTTATTACAAGGTCAGATTTATGTAAAAAACGGTGCTACCTTAACCATTCAACCGGGAACCGTAGTACAAGGGGATAAAACAGTAGCAGGATCAGGGTTGTTTATTTGCCAAGGATCAAAATTAGTGGCCAATGGCACGGTAAACCAACCCATAGTTTTTACCTCTAACCAAGCGCCAGGTTCAAGGGCTTTAGGAGATTGGGGAGGAGTAATTCTAATGGGAAAATCACATTTAAACTCGGCCGGAGGCATCGGAAACATTGAAGGGTTAACGGTTGGTCCTGACACCCAATTTGGAGGAGGGGCCAATCCAGACACCATGGACAACTCTGGCATTTTGCGTTATGTTAGAATTGAATTCCCAGGATACGTATACCAACCCAACAAAGAAATCAATGGATTAACGCTTGGTGCCGTTGGTAAAGCAACTACTATTGACTACGTTCAAGTTTCATTTTCAAACGACGATGCTTACGAATGGTTTGGTGGAACAGTAGATTGCCGCCATTTAGTTTCCTACAGAAACTTGGATGATGATTTTGATACAGACAATGGTTTTTCAGGAAAAGTTCAGTTTTGTTTAGCGGTTCGCGATCCTCAAATTGCAGATAACCCAACTGTTTCTACATCTGAAGGATTTGAATCTGACAACGATGCAACCGGTTCAACAAATTCTCCTCAAACAAAAGCGGTATTTTCAAATGTTACATGGATCGGACCATTACGTGGCACCTGTCCGGCTGCTCAAGGGGCCATTGCGGCTGGTTTTAGAAGGGGCGCAAGAATTCGTCGCAATTCAGCCTTAAAAATCTACAATTCAATCTTTATGGATGGCTTACGCGGTTTACACATTGATGGTACCGCATGTGAAGCCAATGCAAACAATGGAAAAATTAAATATAGAAACAATTTAGTAGCTGGATATTTGACTAACTATTCTTTAGAAAGAAATGCTGGAAGCACTTTTGATATGTGGACGTTTTTTACATCAAATAACAATGACTCAGTTGCATGTTCAGCAAACATTCTAACATTACCTTACGGAACAGGAGGAAATTATTTAAATCCAGACTTCCGTCCAATCGTTGGTTCACCGGCATTATCTAATGTATCTTTCAATGATGCTTCAATTGCTGGCTTTACTATTCCTGTGCCATCAACAAATGCTAACATCGCTTATTGCCAAGGAGCTAATGCCGCTGCATTAAGCGCAACAGCGAACTCAGGATGTACCATTGTATGGTATACTCAAGCCGTAGGAGGTGCTCCAATAACAACTCCAACTCCTTCTACATCAGTTGCCGGAACCACTGTTTATTATGTTGCACAACAAGATGCCAACGGGTATGAAGGTCCAAGAGCTATGGTAACAGTTACCATTAACGCTTTACCATCAAATCCAACCATTACTGCGAGTGGGTCTACTACATTCTGTACAGGAGGCTCTGTTGATTTATCTTCATCATATGCCAGCGGTAATCTTTGGTCAAACGGGGCAGCAACTGCAACTATTACAGTTACAACCTCAGGAAGTTATTCCGTTACCTACACAGATGCAAACGGTTGTACAGCCACTTCTTTACCAACGGTTGTTAATGTAAGTAATGCTCCCGTACCAACTATTCAAGCCTCTGCACTTGAAGCATGTTCTGGAGATTCTGTGATCTTAATCGCATCGAATTCTGATACCTACTTATGGTCAACTGGAGCTACTACACAATCAATTATTTTAACCGCAACTACTTCAAATGTTACTGTTACAACAACGAATGTAAATGCATGTAATGGTGTAGGAATGTCGGCCCCAGTTAACGTTACGTTTAATGCAACTCCAACGGCTTCTGGTTCCTTTAGTACAAATGGAAACATTGTAACCTTTACAAATGCCTCAACCGGTGCAACGGCATACTCTTGGGATTTTGGAGACATGACAAATTCTTCAGCTTCTGCTCCTACCCATGCATATGCTGCTAATGGCTCCTACACAGTAACCCTTACTGCAATCAATGGGAATTGTACGGATGTAACTACACTTACAGTTGATATTTCGGTTAGCTTGGATGAACTACCAAGTGTAGCATTAAGCTTAGTGCCAAACCCAGCAACCACTGAATTCAACGTAGAGTTAACCGGCGCGACTTTACAATTAGTAACTGTAATTGATGCGTTTGGTAGAACCGTGATTAGTGCTTCTGATGCTCAAATCAAATTAGGAAACGTTGCCAATGGCATGTATCAAGTAGTTATCACTACAGATAAAGGTACAAGCGTTCGTAAGTTGATTGTAAATAACTAGACAATGATAAAAGGGGCCTTCGGGCCCCTCATTTTATACCATGGAAAACAGTAAAGGACATACTATACTCATTGTTGATGACGAACCAGACATCATTGATTTTCTATCCTATACAATCAAAAAAGAAGGTTATCGTGTTTTTACTGCTACCAATGGAGAAGAAGCAGTAGCTGTGGCGCAACAATTAAGTCCTTCCTTGATTTTAATGGATGTCATGATGCCCGTAATGGATGGCATTGAGGCCTGCCAAATCATCAGAAAAGATTTACAATTAAACCAACCCATCATTGCATTTCTTACTGCACGGGCTGAAGATTATGCACAAATTGCAGGGTTTGAAGCCGGGGCAGACGATTACATCAGTAAGCCCATTCGTCCGCGCTTATTGATCAGTAAAATAGAATCCCTTTTACGAAGAATTAAATCCGAGACACCACGCTCAGAAAATTCCAATATATCGGGAATAATCATCGACCGCGAAAAATATGTAGTAGTGGTAAAAGATAAAGAACTGCAATTGCCAAAGAAGGAATTTGAACTTTTAGAATTACTTGCCAGTCGTCCTGGAAAAGTGTTTAATCGAGAACAGATTTTAAATATAGTTTGGGGTAATGAGGCCATCGTAGGAGAACGAACCATCGATGTGCATATCCGAAAACTTCGTGAGAAACTTGGAGAATCGTATATTCGTACCATTAAAGGGGTAGGATATACGTTTAACCGATAATGAAGAAAGTAAAACCTGAATTATTAATTGCACTTATTGCTGGCTTGGTATCGCTTTTAGCCTTTCTTTTTGAAATAGCCAGTTTAAACCTTCCATTTAGCCCAGTAGTTTCTGCTTTAGTGCTCAACCTCTTCCTAGGGTTATTAACCTTTGTATTCCTTTACTTTGGAATTAAAGTTTTCTTGCAGACCCGGTTAAACAACCTTTTTAAGAATTTGCAAAACCCACCCCTAATCAAAGCGAATCGACTAGGGGAAATCATTGAAGAAGCAGAAGAACAAGTGAATTTAGTTTCAACTCACCGCAGCCAAGAAATCATGCAATTAAAAAACCAAGATAGCTTTCGTAAAGAGTTCATCGGTAATCTTGCCCATGAATTGAAAACCCCTGTATTTGCAATTCAAGGGTATATAGATACCTTAATTGATGGCGCGATTGAAGATAAAGTAACTGCGATTAATTTTCTAAAACGTGCATCCAAAGCCAGTGATCGCATGATCCAATTGCTTGAAGATTTAGATGACATAACTAAACTTGAAAATCCTGAATTAAGCATTGATAAACGCCCTTTTGAATTGGTAGAAGTGATTAAGGAGTGCTTTGAATCACTGGATTTATTAGCCAAAGAAAAAGCAATAACCCTCAAACTTAAACGCGATTACTCAGAGACCTATGTGCTGGGTGATCGAAATAAAATCAGTCAGGTATTTACTAACTTGATAAAAAACTCTATTCTTTATGGCAATGAAAAAGGAGTTACAGAAATCACCCTCGAACCCATTGACAACACCATTCTGATTGAAGTAAAAGACAACGGCATAGGGATAGATCCACAACATTGGCCACGGTTATTTGAACGATTTTATCGTGTCGAAAAAAGTAGAAACCGGCATGAGGGCGGTACGGGCTTAGGCTTATCTATTGTGAAGCACATTTTAGAATTACA
>Ga0256340_1000308_pt1 | contig 9005 bp, 3 predicted proteins | sample AtltaT_3_FD_183807 | JGI IMG/M metagenome (GOLD analysis project Ga0256340, IMG submission 183807) | Metatranscriptome of freshwater microbial communities from Altamaha River, Georgia, United States - Atl_Colum_RepC_8h (Metagenome... | ecosystem: Environmental > Aquatic > Freshwater > River...
CAATAATTGTAACCCTATGCTGAGAAGAATTTACCTGTTAACAGCTGCTTTTATTGTCGCCTCGGGAATTGCCGCATTCGCGCAAACCGGTGCCATTAAAGGTAAGGTTCTGGACAAGAACACCAAGGAGCCTCTTCCATTTGCCAACGTGATTGTAGAAATCAATGGCAGTCAAGCCGGTGGAGCCCAAACCGATTTTGATGGAAACTTTACCGTCAAGCCGCTTCAACCGGGGCGATACAATATTAAGGCGTCCTTTGTAGGATACACCGCCGCCGAGATTACCGGCGTGTTGGTTTCCGCCGATAAGATCACTTTCCAAGATCTTATGATGGGCAAAGGCGCGGTTGATATCACGGCGATTGATGTAACGGCCTACAAAAACCCGATCATCGACAAGGGTAACCCTTCAACCCAAACTACCATCACCCAAGAGGAAATCAAGGTTGCTCCAACCCGTGACGTTAAGTCTGTGGCAGCTACAACCGCTGGTGTTTACCAGAAGGATGAGGGCGACGATGTAAACGTTCGTGGATCACGTACGGATGCTACCGATTACTATATCGATGGTATCAAGGTGCGCGGTTCTACCAACGTTCCTCAGTCTGGTATCGAGCAGATCACCGTAGTAACAGGTGGTGTTCCCGCACAATACGGTGACGCAACCGGTGGTATCATTAACATCACCACTCGCGGTCCATCCAAAGAGTTTTTTGGTGGAATTGAGTTCGTTACTTCCGAATTGTTTGACAAATACGGCTACAACCTGGTGGGTGGTAACCTTTCAGGTCCAGTTCTTTCCAAGCGTAACGCGGAAGGAAAAGTTGACCGTACTCTAATCGGTTTCTTTGTATCTGGTGAATATCAAATGGAAAAGGATCCTGATCCATCTGCCATTGGTTTCTATAAGGTTAAGCAAGAAGTATGGGACGAAATCGTAGCTGCTCCATTGGCTTCTGCAAATCCTGGAAGTACTGTTTTCCGCAACAAGGCTGATACCTTGAAAGCATGGAGTTTTGAGAAAATCGATGCAAAACAGAATGTAAAGGCTACCAGTTACCGCTTCTCTGGAAAGCTCGACTTCTCTCCAGTTGAAAACTTGAATATTACCCTTGGTGGAACCATAGATCACCGTGGAAGCCGTGACTGGAACTATTCTTATTCGCTTTATAACTATGACAACAATGCGCAGCGTATCGATGACACCTGGAGGGTTTTCGGTCGTTTGACTCAAAAGTTGGGCGGCAAGAAAGGTGCGGATGGCGAAGCCTCCAAAGCATTAATCAAGAATGCATACTACTCTTTGCAAGTTGATTACAGCAAAACAAAAACCATCCTTCAGGATGAAACAAATGAGGATCGTTACTTTGATTATGGATATATCGGAAACTTCAACATCTTGAAGAATCAAGGTTTGGTTTACCGTACTCCAACCATCATCCAAGATCCTAACACCGGTATCATCGACACTTTGTTCTCTGAAATCGGTTTGGTTGATCCAACCACTGGCGATAGCATATTCTATCAGCAAATCGCCCTTCCTGGTGACTCGCTTGTGCAGTTCACTCCAGGAGGAATCAATACTTTAACTGAAACCTACACCTCGCAGTATTTCAACATTACTTCAGCTTTAGGTGCTCCAGGTTACTTCCAAAACTTGACTCAAATTCGTACCAATGGTGGTTTGCGTAACGGCGACCGCCCATTGTCTACCTACGGTATGTGGATCATGCCAGGTTACACCTACAATGGTTACAACTTAAACGAAGCAACACAGTTCCGCATTTCTGCTCAGGTGAATGCCGATATTAAAGACCATGCGATTACAGCAGGTTTTGAGTATGAGCAGCGTTCGGATCGTGGATTCGCAGTTGCTCCAGTAGGTTTGTGGAGCATCATGCGCCTCCGTGCAAACGAAAACAACCGCGAGTTGGATTTGGATAACCCACTGTATGTTGGAAACGGTACTGTACACTATGACCGTTTGTACACTGGAGATGGAACCCCTGGTTTCTTTGAAAATCTCCGTGACAAGTTGGCCTCTGCAGGTTACTCAAACGTTGGTTACACAGATTTCGTGAACATCGATGGTGTTGACCGCAGTCAACTCTCCTTGGATTTGTTCACTGCTGACGAATTGTTGAACGCCGGTAACAACTTGGTTTCATACTATGGTTATGACTACACTGGCGAGACCAAATCTGGCTCCGTAGCTTTCGAAGATTTCTGGACTGCTAAGGATGATAAAGGCAACTACACCCGCCCAATTGGCGCATTCGAGCCAATTTACATGGCTGGATATATCCAAGACAAGTTCGCAATCAACGATTTGATCTTCAACGTTGGTGTTCGTTTCGATCGTTTCGACGCCAACCAAAAGGTACTTCGCGACAAATACTTGTTGTACCCTGCGTACACCGCTGGCGAAAAAGCTCCCAACAGACCTGACGGTATCGGCGACGACTTCGTGGTTTACGTTGATGACGTTAGCGATCCTGCAAACGCCAATATCGTAGGTTACCGTGACGAAGATGTATGGTATGATGCAAACGGTGTTGTGGTGGCTAACCCAAATATCTTGGCTCAGCAATCAGGTGGTGTTATCGCACCATGGTTGATCAACCCATCATTGGCACAAGGCGGTGTTCAAACAACAGCGTTCAAGCCTTCTGATTCCTTCAAAGATTATGAGCCTGTGGTAACAGTGATGCCACGTGTTGCATTCTCTTTCCCAATCTCTGATGAGGCACTCTTCTTTGCTCACTATGATGTATTGACTCAGCGTCCTCCATCCAGGTTGCGTGCAAACCCACTTGATTACTACTTCATCGAGTCTCAAGGTAACTTGATCAACAATCCTGCTCTTAAGCCTGAGCGTACAACCGATTACGAAATCGGTTTCAAGCAAACCCTTTCTAAGAGCTCTGCCATCACTATCTCTGGTTTCTACCGCGAGTTGCGTGACATGATTCAGCAAACCAAGGTCAACTTCGCATTCCCTAAAGAATACCAAACGTTCGACAACCTCGATTTCGGTACAGTTAAAGGTCTTTCATTGGGATATGACCTTCGTCGTACCGGTAACGTTCGTTTGAGCGCTAACTATACCTTGCAGTTCGCTGATGGTACTGGTTCTGCTGATAACACGGCTGACAAACTTCTTTCGAACGGTCAACCAAACTTGCGTGCTATCGCTCCCCTTGACTTCGATCAACGTCACTCTATCACCACATCTGTTGACTATCGCTACGGATCTGGAAAAGACTACAACGGTCCAATGATTAAAAACACGCAGGTGTTGGCTAATGCCGGTTTGAACGTAGTGCTTCGCGCTGGTTCAGGTACCCCATACAGCCGTCAGCGTGATGTAATCGCAGAAGCTGATGCGATTGGTGTAAACAACCAAGGTGCTGGTCAGTTGGATGGTGAAATCAACGGTTCTCGTCTTCCTTGGCAGTATCGTGTGGATATCAAGCTCGACAAAGATTTTGATCTTAAACTTGGAAAAGGTGAAGGAGCAAAAACTGCAACTTTGAACGTCTACATCCAGGTTCAAAACTTGTTTGACACCAAGAACATCATCTCTGTTTACCGTTACACAGGAAACCCTGATGACGATGGTTACCTCGCTTCCTCACTTGGACAGAACGAATTGCTTTCCAAGCCTGATCCTATCGCTTACGTTGACCAATACAACATCAAGGTTAACAACCCGAACAACTATAGCTTGCCCCGCAGGGCCCGTCTTGGTATCAAGCTTGATTTCTAATACCCCAATAACCTAAATGAATCAAACAACCCAGAATATGATGAAGCCTAAGTCCATTATCAATCTTTTGGCTCTAGCGGTGATGTGTGTGTTTTTCACAACTGCCGTCTTTGCCCGCGAGAATGCCGGTTCCACTGGTAACTCCAATAAACATGGCAACGGCGTGGCTGTGACCGCTGCCTCCTGTAACCCAACTACCGCACAAGCGGAATTGGACATCAACAATATTCGCACCACCGTTTTGGTTGGTGGCGACTTGTGGTGGAACCTTAGCGATCCTAAGTATGAAGTACCAATCGGTTCTGGCAAGCATTCAATCTTCGCTGGTTCTCTTTGGATTGGTGGTATCGATGCTGGTGGTCAGGTAAAAGTTGCTGCCCAGACCTACCGTCAAACAGGTATCGATTTCTGGGGTGGTCCAATCGACACTACCACAGTTACAATCACCAACGATCGTTGCAAAACTTTCGACCGTCACTGGAAAGTTACCAAGGATGAGGTTCGTGCTTTCATTGCCGACAACTCCAAAGCCACTAACGATATCAAGTCTTGGCCAGGAAACGGAAGTGATGTAACCAACGAAGGTCAGTACTTGGCTCCGTTTAAAGACGTTGACGGTGATGGTATTTACGATTACCGTAATGGTGACTATCCTTATTATTTGCTTCCTGATGTAGATCCAAACGATCAATTCCCAACCATTCCTGGTACACCAAAGGTTGAGTGTAACGACTACCTATTCGGTGACAAGACCATTTGGTGGGTGTTCAACGATGTTGGTAATGCTCACACTGAGACCAGTTCTGATCCAATTGGACTTGAAATCCGCGCGCAAGCTTTCGGATTTAAGACCAACGATGAGATCAACAACATGACCTTCTATAAGTACCAGATCATTAACCGTTCTTCCAACACATTGACTGAAACTTATTTCGGCCAATGGGTGGATCCAGATTTGGGTTATTATTTGGATGACTATGTAGGTTGCGATGTTCCACGTGGTTTGGGCTTTGTTTATAACGGTGACGCTGATGATGAGACTGCTTCTGGTTATGGAGCTAATCCTCCTGCATTGGGTGTTGACTTCTTCCAAGGTCCAATTGCTGACAAAAATGATGGTATCGACAATGACCGTGATGGTTGCGTTGATTGTACATTCTTGGAGGATTCTTTGGGAAATACTGTTTCCTATGATGACGATATCCTAGGTGAGCAAATCATCATGTCTAAGTTTGTTTACTATAACAACGATAACACGCCTCTTGGTAACCCCAGTGGTTTTGCTGATTTCTACAATTACTTGCGTGGTATTTGGCGCGATAACCAGCCCATCACCTATGGTGCTGATGGTCGTGACCCAAGCGCGCCTACTTGTAATTTCATGTTCCCAGGCACTACGGATCCTGATAACTTCCCAACTTTGGGTGAGTGGTCAGAATTCTCTGCCGGTAACGTTCCTGCTGACCGTCGTTTCCTTCAGTCGGCTGGTACCTTTACCCTCACTCCTGGAGCTGTTAACTATGTAACTACCGGTGTTGTTTGGGCAAAGGCTCAACAAGGCGGTCCACTTGCATCTGTTGATTTGATGAAGCTGGCTGACGATAAGGCTCAGGCTTTGTTCGATAATTGCTTCAAGCTTATCGATGGTCCAAATGCTCCTGATTTGGCGATTCGCGAATTGGACAAGAAATTCATCTTCTCCTTGCAGAATTACAATACCAATGCAGTTGAGTTGTATTCACAGGAGGATCCTACCATTGTAGGCGTGGATGATTCTTTGAAGACTTTTGACTTCCAAGGTTATCAAGTGTTCCAATTGAAGGACGCTACCGTAACCACTGCCGATATCGGAAATCCTGATAAAGTACGTTTGGTTTATCAGTGCGACATCAAAGACGGAGTTGCTCAGTTGGTGAACTTTGAATTTGACCCTAATTTGAACGCTAACGTTCCAATTGAGAAAGTTAATGGTGCCGACAAAGGTGTATCACATACCTTCATCGTGAACCAAGACCTTTTCGCAACAGGTAGCACTGCATTGGTAAATCACAAGACCTACTATTATACCGTCCTGTCTTATGCATATAACCAGTACAAAAAGTATGACCCAATTGATCCTGGTGCTCTGGATGGACAGAAAAAACCATACTTGGCTGGTCGAAACAATATCAAGACCTACTCTGCGATTCCACACACCCAAGTGATTGAAAATGGCGGACAGGTCTTCGGTTCGGATTATGGTAGTGGTCCTCGTATCACACGTATCGAAGGACAAGGAAATGGTGGAATGGTTTTGGACTTTGCTTCAGACTACACCAATGACTTGATGAATCCGCCATACAAGATCAAGAATCCTACCTATGTTGGTGGTTTCGGTCCAATGAACCTCAAAGTTTATGATCCTGTTTTGGTAAACGGTGGCAATTTCACAACCCGTTTCAATGGTGTTGCTTCAACATCAGTATGGGATATGTATGATGCCAACCAAGACACTGTAAATGCTGAGCGTTCAATCAATGAAACTAACGAGCAGGTAATTCCTGAATGGGGATTAACAGCCAACATCGCTACTGTTTTGGAAGCTGGCAAGCCTGGTTCTGTGAATAACGGATACCTGACTTCATCTATCGAGTACGCTGATCCTTCTAAAGAATGGTTGAACTCTATAGTTGATGTTGATGATACTGACCCCAACCCACAAGACTGGATTCTTTCAGGTGCGGGTGGTTTGTACAATGGCTTGGATGATGATCAAGTTTACGAAAACGTAGTTGGTGGAACTTGGGCTCCATATAAGCTTACCGCTAAAGATTATCCAGGTCCAAAAACCACAGCTGTAGCTGAAGCGCAAATCACACTTTCTCCTCAAGGTTTGTCAAAAACCGGTATTGCGTCTGTTGATGTTATCATCACCGCAGATAAGAGCAAGTGGACACGCGCTGCCGTTATCGAAATTGGTGGTGGTACCACTGGTTTGGGAACAGAAGGCGGAGCAAAAGCATTTGACCTGCGCAAAGGTCAGTCTGTTGGAAAAGATGGATTGCCTGATGGAACTGGAACCGGATTAGGTTGGTTCCCTGGTTACGCAGTTAACTTGGAGACTGGTGAGCGTTTGAACATCGCCTTCGGTGAAAACTCGCTGTTGACCGGTGAAAACGGACGTGACATGCGTTGGAATCCTACCGCTAACAAGTTCGATCCTGTTTCTGACGAGCCATTGTTTGGTGGTATGCACTACATCTATGTCTTCGGCCACAACGCAGATAACCCAACTGCTGATGTTCCAATGTACGATGATTGTTCATTCATTGCTACCAAATTGGCTACCGGTAACTCCACTGACAAGCGTAACGTATGGAAAGATGCGATGTGGGTAAGCTTGCCAATGATTGGGGCTGACTATTCCACACTCAATTTCCCTGATCAAATTCCATCTGATGTAAAGGTTCGTCTCCGTGTTGCTCGTACATACCGTACTTATGCCACTGGTGATGTGTTGAAGAATAACCAGGCGCTCACAGTTGGTAGCACTTATTATGTAGCAAGCACCCCTGTTACTCACAACGGAACCACTTACAACAACGTTGGCGATAGCTTCACAGCGGCTAACACCACCTTCACCGGTGCTGGTACTGTAGCTGTTGCTGCTTCACCAAACACGTTGGGTTCATTTGCCCCTATGTACACATTCAGTACGGATGACTTGGCAAATAGCACGAACAACACTGAAGTAGCCACATCTGCATTGGATCAAATCAATGTGGTGCCAAATCCATACTATGCATTCTCTGCTTACGAAGTAAATCAGCTTGACAACCGAATCAAAATCGTGAATCTTCCTGCTAAGTGTACCGTTTCCATCTTTACCGTTGGAGGAACTTTGGTTCGTAAGTACGATCGTGATGTGCCAGTAGATAATTCAGATGGTCAGGTTTACAGCACTTCAATTCCTAACCGCGAGATTTCACTCGATTGGGATTTGAAGAACTTCAAAGGCATCCCAGTTGCTAGCGGAGTGTATTTGATTCACGTGGATGCTCCAGGTCTCGGAACCAAGACTATTAAGTGGTTCGGTATGACTAGGCCACTTGACCTTGACACGTTCTAATAACCTATCCTGAATTCATAAAACCAGAAACAACACAAGCAATATGAAGCAACTTATAAAACCTTTTGCATACGGTTTCATGGCGGTTTCACTCATGTGCGCCGGCAGCAATCAAAGTTTTGCTGGCAATGAGGACCGTGCAGGACAGGCAGGTGCCACCGAACTTCTTATCAATCCATGGACTCGTAGTTCTGGATGGGGAGGAATCAACATAGCCAACGTTCGCGGATTGGAATCACAATTCAATAACGTGGCTGGATTGGCCTTCACCACAAAGACTGATATCAGCTACAGCTTCACCGATTGGTTGAAAGGTGCCGACATCAAAATCAATTCTCTTGGTCTCGCTCAGCGTGTAGGAGAAACGGGTGTAATGGCTCTTTCTGTAATGTCGGTTGGTTTCGGCGATATTCAGGTTACCACAGTTGATAACCCTGAAGGTGGTATCGGTAATTTCAAACCTCAGTTTTTCAACTTGGGTGTTTCCTATGCCAAATCGTTCTCGAATAGTATCTATGGCGGTATGACCGTTCGTGTGATTTCACAATCTTCTTCTGATGTGAAGGCACAAGGAGTGGCATTCGATGCAGGTATCCAATACGTAACCGGTTTCAACGAAGACAAGGACAACCTCCGTTTCGGAATTTCCTTGAAGAATGTTGGAACTCCAATGCGTTACACTGGTGATGGTCTTTCCTTCCGTGGAAATCCTCCAGTGGTTACCAGCTACCAGCAAACCATTCAACAGCGCACCGAGCGCTTTGAACTTCCATCATTGATTTCCATCGGAGCTAGCTACGATTACAAGCCTGCTGAAAACCACCGTTTGACTTTCGCAGGTTCGTTCATCTCCAACTCATTCACCTATGATCAATATGGTTTGGGTGTTGAGTATAGCTTCAAGGATATGTTCTCATTGCGTGGCGGTTACCTGACTGAGAAAGATCAAGCTGGCGACGACCGCTTGACCGCTCTTTCTGGACTGAATGCTGGAGCTTCTGTTGACTTGCCTTTGGGTAAGTCAGGCAAGAAATTCGGTATCGATTATTCATACCGTGCCACCGAATTCTTCGATGGCTGCCATGGCATCGGCGTGCGCTTAGTGCTGTAAGCTTAGTCCAAACTGTA
>Ga0256340_1000313_pt1 | contig 8959 bp, 10 predicted proteins | sample AtltaT_3_FD_183807 | JGI IMG/M metagenome (GOLD analysis project Ga0256340, IMG submission 183807) | Metatranscriptome of freshwater microbial communities from Altamaha River, Georgia, United States - Atl_Colum_RepC_8h (Metagenome... | ecosystem: Environmental > Aquatic > Freshwater > River...
GTCTTCCCCAGGCTCTAGGATCTGCAGTGTGCCGGGCTCCATGCCCGCGAGTGCCACGCCATTCGCATCAGCCGCCGACTCGCCCATCAGGTTGTCTTCTGGGGCCATGCGCGTGATGAAGCCGGCAAACATGGCGGCGGTTTTCTTGCGAACCAATTCGGCGTCGTCGTACTGGTCGAGTTCGTTGAGCTTGACCAGTGCCCGCGTGAGCCACGGCTCGCCTCGGATCTGGCCAGGTCGCAAGGGACGGAACAGGTGGATCACTTCACTGGCATCAACCCGCACGGTGTCCATCCCACCTTGGCTGGACATCGGGGCCAACAACCCGTCGTTCGGATGCGATCGGTACAGGTGGTACGCCACCCGACGACCGAGCCGGTCGAACTCGATGCCCGCGCGGATCACATTTCCGCCGGCCAAGTCGCGGTTCATGGTGGTTGGCAGGTGTTCCGCCTCCAGCACCTGGATCTGCAGTGCCACCGGTAGACCATCTTCGACGCGCCGGTAGCGGAGTCGGATCAGGGCTTCGCCGCCCTCGAGCATCGCCCGGGTAGCCAAGGCCTGTAGACCGTAGAAGTCAGTCAGCCCTGCGGCATCGGCTTGCTCACACCAGTCCCACCACAGGCTGTGGATGGCTTCACGGGTGGCTTGGTCTTGCACCATGCTCTGCGGCTTGATGCCAGTGCCGATGGCATTGGCCACGAAGGCCTCAATGCCAGCAGCCGCCCAAGCATTGCGCCGCACCAGATCTCGGCTCTTGGCACGCAGCTCATCCTGAGCCAGCGACAAGGCAGCCACCGCGCCCGGGTTGCCCGGCATCCAGCCCAGGGCCCGACGGCCACCACCGGTACCGTCATAGACCGGCGTGCCACCGAACATGCGGCGACTGATCCGGGACATGGTTTTGAGCCAGGCCATCAGAGCGCCTTGCTCGTGTTCACACGGATCTGGCGCGATTTCGGTGCCCCAGACTCACGGGCGATGGTGGCCTCGACCTCGGTGATCGCGGCCTTGAGATCGGCCACGCTGCGGTATTCGATACTCTTGCCGTCGAAGCTCACGCGGTGCTCGCCGCTGGCCAGTGCTTCACGCAAGGCCTGCAGGTGTTCAGGGGTGTAGGTCATGTCAGGTCATCCATCGGCTGCGCACCACTCGGCGCGCAGGCGCTGATGTGTTGCCAGAAGTGCTGAGGCCACCGTCAAACCTCTGTTCTCGGGTGGCCTCGGGGGTGTCAGTAGTAATGGCGTCGGTCGGTGGGCCGACGCCCAGTTGTTTTTCCAATTCGAGCCAGTGACGGTCTTCGAGCCGGTCCAGGCCAGCCGCTGCCGCAGCGGCTCGGGCGTAGACGTAGCAGTCCAGCGCCTCGTTGCGTTCACGCATCTTTTGCCACTCGCGATGGGCAAAGCCATTGCGGTCGCGCCGTGTGATCAGCTGCTCGGCACAGAGTTGCTGCAGGTACTCGGCATCGACCTTGGGCAGGTGCACGTAGCCGGCGGGGTAGATGGTCGTCACGCCGTCCTCGGCCACCTCCGCGCTCTTGCGCAGGTTGTTGTAGAACTCCAGCTTGGCAATGCCGCCGGCCACCGGGAACACCTTGATGCCCCGGCGCAGCTTTTTGCCGATCGCTGTGGCATCCACCGCAGTAGGCGTGCCGATTAACGCCGCACCACCGGCAATGCCCTTGATGGGCATGAGTCGGGCATCGCGCACGCTGCGCACGAAGGCATAGGCTTCCTGCGTGGCGTAACCGGTATCCAGGGCGATACGTGCCAGGCTGAGTTGGCAGCCACTGCTGTGGGTCCATGTCTCACCCATCAGCTTGGCCAGGGCCGACCAGACTTCGGTACGGGCCGTGTCCCCCATCAGCACCCGGTGCTCGACCAACCACGATGCCTTGCCCCGCCCGAAGGCCCAGACCGAAACTTCGATGCGGTCCTTTTGCACGTCGGCGCCAGCGGTGAGCAGCAAGCCGCCCGCGGGTACGGTGCCGACGCGGTAATCCTCACGCCGTTCCAGCAGGCGCTGCCAATCCGGCGCTTCGCCCTCTTCGACCCACGTCTCGCCCAGTTCGGTGTTCTTGAAGGTCTTGATCGCCGAGGCCGAACGGGTGTCAGACATCGCCGCCGACTCCCAGGCCCGGGCAATCTCGATCCAGCTGCGCCAGCCTACCGGGCTGTACAGACTCGACAGGTGAAACCCGGCCGTGCGTCCCGCGTTCTCCGGCGCGCAGGCCTGCCACTGGCCGTTTTCCAGCATCCAGGTCTTGTGATGCTCGGCGATGGGCTCGCCACAACCTTCGCAGATGTAGGCCGCCGTTTCCGGCTGACCGCGTTCCCATCTCAACTGTTCAAAGCGCAGCCACTGGCGGTGATTGCAGTGCGGGCACGGCACGAAGTAGCGGCGCTGGTCCGACGCGTCGAACTCCCGATCGACCGCGCTGGCACCGGCAATGGTCGGGGTGGAAACGATCAAGATCTTGCGCCGGGCAAAGGTGCGGGTGCGCGCTTCAGCCAGCGAGATCGCATCGCCTTCACCCTCGACATCGAGCGGATAGCCATCGACCTCATCCAGGAACAGGTACCGCACGGGCATGGAGCGCAGTCCCACCGCGCTGTTGGCGCCGGTCATGACCAGCACCCCGCCGTGGAACTCCTTGGCCAGGATGGTGTTGCCCGAGTCGCGGCTGCGTGCCGGAGCGATCCGCTCCTGGATGGCGGGGCTTTCTTCGATCAGCGCATCGATGCGCTGCTTGGAGGCCCGCTTGGCCATCTCGACCGTCGGCCACACCGCCATCATCGGACCCGGGGCGTGGTGGATCACGTAGCCGACCCAGTTCAGGCCCAGCTCCGTCCCACCGACCTGGGCACCCTTCATGAACACCACCCGCTCGATTGGTGACATCGGGGACAAGCAATCCATGATCTCGCGCAAGTAAGGCGTGCGGGTGGTGCGCCAGCGGCCTGGTTCCGAGGCTGCCTTGCTGGAGAGCACCCGGTGCTTGTCCGCCCATTCGGACACGGTCAGCAGCGGATCGGGTGTGAGACCTTCGCGCCAGGCGCGCTCGATCGCGTCCCAGCCTTCGTAGTAGAGCTCGTCCATGGTCAATCGACTTTCGGCTGCAAGTCACCCAGGTCCTGCAGCTGCTGGCGCACGGCAGCGTCCAGCGCGACGTGCAGCACATGGGGATCGACGTTCAGGCCGGCCGCCATCTGCGCCGAGATCCGTGCCGGCCAGTTGAGCCAGGCATCGCGCTCGGCACGGGCCAGTTTGAAGACGTGGGCCACGGCCTGCGAGCGGTCGACCAGCTCACCCTTGAGACGAGCCAGACGCACCTTGTTGGTCTGCGCCTTGACCACTTCGTTGACAGTGCGCGCCTGCAGCAGTGACGTACCGCCGGTGGAGAGCGCAGGTGTCGGCGGCTCTGCTGCTTCACGCACCACTTTTGCGGGCGCATGCGGAATATCGCGGGCTGCTGCGGGCGCCTGCGGTGCTTCTCTGGACTCTGCCGCCACTGACCGCCGGGTCGGCGTGGTGTTGGCCGCCCACTGGGCATCGGCCGCCACCGGATCGATCGTGCCGTCCGGTAAGGGCGTGATGCGCCCCGTGTCGATGGCCTTCTTGACGGCCACGTGCGACACGCCTCGGTGGCGCGCGTAGGCGCGAATGGACAGTCCCATGGTTCGATCAACTCAGTGCAAGTGGGTGGCCTCCTGGATGCGGTTTTTCATGCAAAGGCGAGTGAATCACCCGGGATAAGAAAGAGCTTGGCTTCTGTGGCGCACAGCGCGTGAATGCGGATGTCGATTGACAAGCAACCCACCACCAAGGAGCCCCAAATGGCCAAGAAGACGTCCCCCACCGCACTGTCCCCCGACGAGATCGAACTGTTGTTCGAATCGATTGCCCTGGACCACCTGTTCATCGAAACCCTGCAAACCCGACACCGCGACAGCTTGGACTTCCACGATGTCAGCGTCTGGGGCGTCAAGAGCGCCTTGCAAGCCGCGTTTGACGCTGGTCTGCGGGCAGCAGGGGGCACGCCCAAGCAGCCGGTACACCGCAGCCGCAAGGCCAACGGGACACTTCCCGCCAACGGCAGCGCCGCCGCCCTGCAAGCCTGAGGCAGCCATGGCCACGACACTCAACCCCAACCAGCAGGCCATCCTGGAGCGCGCCGTGCAGGACAGCGCCGGCAAGATCGCCTGGTTCCCCGAGCACATCAAGGGCGGTGCCCGCGCCAAAGTGCTCGAAGGTCTGTTCAAACGCGCTCTGATCACGCCCGACGGCGATGACTGGGTGGTCGCTGCCGAGGGCTACGACGCCCTGGGCCTGCCCCGACCGGGCGCATTGCCACCGACCATCACACTGGACGATCCGGAACTGGAAGCCGATGTCACCAAGGCCGAGGCCAGTTGGCAGACACCCAGCCAGCACAAACCGGTTCGCACGCGGGCTGACAGCAAGCAGGCCCTGGTGATTGGTCTGCTGCAACGTCCCAAGGGCGCCACCATCGCGCAGATCATGGAGGCCACTGGCTGGCAACAGCACACCGTGAGAGGGACCTTGGCGGGTACGCTCAAGAAGCGCCTGGGGCTGACCATCGAATCCAGCAAGGAAGCGGGTGGCCAGCGGGTTTATCGCATATCGATCCAGACCGAATCGACCGTCACCGATGCGGAGGCTGCATGAACGCCCGGCCCAACTTCCAACGCATCGATGCGTTGGGGCAGCGCCTGGCCGACCAGGCGTTTCGCACCCTGATCAGCCTCTGCCCTGAAATCAAAACCGCCAGCACGGCGCGCCAGGAGGCCGTGTGTGCCGCGATGCGCGCCAAGGTGGCACCGGCCATCGACAGCCTGCTCGAAGACGCCCGGCTGGCGCCCTGTTTGGCCGAGGCAGCGTTTCACAACGCCGTGCTCACCCTGGCACTGGCCGGCGTTGAAGCCTTGCAGGCCAACGCCAAGCACCCCAAGTACAGCACTTCAGCAACCAGAAAGGTCCGTCATGCCCAGCATGTCCATCACCATTGAACGCACGCCCATGACCCTCCAGTGGGAGGGCCAGGAGATTCAGGTCGAACAACTCGGAATCCGGCTGCCCTTTGCACGCAAGCCAGCGGACCTCAAGGACATGAGCACCAGCGGCGACTACGTGGTCTACGTCACAGAGACCCGAACCATGACGCCCGAAGAGTTCGACGGCTTTACAGCCAACTTGCTGGCCTCGCGCGACTGGCTGGCCGGCAAGGGCGGGTATGTGGGTCAGGGGCGCCTGTGCATCGAAGTTCACGCCCCTGGTCGCCCGTATCTGTACGTCGATCCGTCCGGCGGGGACTACGCACGTTATGTTGCGGCCATATTTATGTGCACAGATCACCACGCCACTTGACTCTCAGAGGAGGCAAAGGCAATCGTGCGCACATAATTTCCGACATTGCGTCACAAGGTGCTCAGAAAGGTCATCACAGACTTGTTTGACCCTCTCTTGCTTGAGGGTTTGGGCAGCGACTCAATATTCACACTGGCCAGGGCTTTGGCCTTCATTTCAAGATCTACCTCGGCATAGATGTGAGTGGTATCAATTGAGACATGCCCCAACCAGGCACGGATGGTATTGATGTCTACGCCTGCTCGAAGTAGATGAACGGCTGTTGTGTGTCGGATGGTGTGTGGACTTACACGTGTGCATTTCAGTGGCTTTTGATTTCCAAGGGCCAGCGCAGCATAAGTTGTGACCAGTCGATGGATCCCAAACCGTGTCATTGGATCGCCTGTTCGACCAAGGAATACACGATCCTTGCCATCTCGGTCAGAAATCAACGGCTTAAGTGCTGCCACCGTCAAGGGCCAAAGGGGGCACAACCTCAACTTGTTGCCTTTGCCAAGAATGCGGACACAAGGTGATGTACCCACTTGTACGCAATCGATGGTGAGACCTGCGGCCTCATCAGCACGAGCCCCACTGTTGTACAGGAACAGTAGCAAGGCATAGTCCCGTGCACCCTGGCCTGTAGATCTGAGCGGTTGATTCAACAACGCATCCATCTCAGGTTTGTCCAGATAGCCGATCATTGGCTTGGCCGATTTTTTGAACGGAATTGACCTTACCTCTGCACACCACGAAACATGTTCTGGCGAGCGCATCCCGATAAATTTTGCAAGGGAATGAATGGCGCCCAAGCGCTGATTTCTTGTCGCGACACTGCAATTTCTGACCGATTCGATTGTTTCCAGGAAGGATCTAATGACACCAGGCGAGATATCAAAGACGTTCAGACGGTCAACTGATTTGCGCATCTTGGTGCCTGCAAATGGCAATAGCAATGACAAGGTGTCGCGATAGCTGATTTGGGTGTTGTGCGACAGATTCCTTTCAGCCACCAAATGCTCAAGCAGAAATCGACGAACCCACGGGCCGAGGAGGTTGAGATCACGCATGATCGACCTCCATTTCGGCGTACACAGCAAACCTGAGACTTGCCTCCTCCAGGAGTTCTGGAGTCATCGTCAAATAACGCTGTGTGGATTTAATTTTGATGTGGCCGAGATACGTCGCCAAATGGGGAAGGAGACGTTGTACATCCTCGTTAGATCGATACCAGTGAATGACTCTGTGCACTGCAGCAGTGTGACGGAGGTCATGTAATCGCGGTGGTTTTTTTTCACCCGGTGGGGCACCTATTCTTGCAGCGTTTCTAACCTGAACAAACCAATCGTTGACCTGCCTGTACCCAAGAGCAGAACCAGATCGGATGGCAAATACAGCTGAATCCACTCCGTCTGGCATTGGAAGAGAATTTCGTCGGATTATGTGGTGCTTGAGCTCCTCTGAAACCCTTTCACCCAGTGGGACCAGCCGCGTTTTGTAGAACTTGGTATCACGTACTGTGATGATTTTTTCAGCAAGATTGATGTCCGAAATCTTCAGCGACAAAGCTTCACTGACACGAAGTCCCGTGCCATACAACAAGATCAGAAGCGACTTCAGAGAAGATGCTTGCAATGGACAGCACGGATTGTTGATGACCACTGTGGCATCAAGTAATCGTTGAATCTCTTCAGTCGAGTAAACATGCGGCGTCAGCGATGGCGGCAATGCCGGGATATCGCTCGGCAGTGGTGCCTTGTCAACATATCCACGAGCTATGGCATATCGGTACAGTCCATTCAAGAGTTTGTATTTTAGGTACCAAGAGTTGCTAATTGAGCCAGATCCCATGAGGAATTTGGACACTGATTTAGGTGAGACCCTCTTGAATTCACAGTCGCCCACTGTCTTTGCGAATTGGTAAAGCGTGCGCTCAGCGCTTTCCAATCTGACACCGACCGATCGACGCGACACGAGATAGCAGCTGATGACTTGAGAGACTTTCATGACAAGTCTCCCAGATCAAATGCCGCGACTTCACGTAATGCCCTCACATCTGTCTTGGCATACACCCTGGTTGCAGATGCACTCTGGTGACCAAGGTGATCACCAATTTCATTTAGATTGAACCCCTCTGAGAGCAGCCTGACGGCACATGCGTGACGGAGTGAATGTGGACCTGATCGCTTGATTGATACGCCAAGTTCTTTGATTCTGCGATGTACTGTTGTACTCAATCCCGCTCGAGATATCGGAGATAGTGGGGCTGCAAATCGAATAAAAACTTCTGGGCATTCGACTGCAGGTCGAACGGTACTGATGTACTGATCTAAAGCGTCTGCCACAGAGGCGATCAGTGGATAGATCTGCGGTCTTCGATTCTTGGCGCGCTGAATCAACAGTGTTGAATTTTTTCGATCAATTTGATCGAGACGCAAGGAAGCGACCTCACATGTTCGCAACCCATAAATGGCCATCAGCATCATGATGGCCCGATCTCGAATGTCATTCGACGCGCCGGAATCCGCATTTGTCAGTAGACGCCGGACGTCGGGCCATTCAAGTGCTGAAGGCAACCCTTCATCCCTGTAAATTCGAGGGCGATCAATCAGTGTGGGTAGACGAGCATCACATTTTCCCGTGGATGCAGCATGTCGCAGAAAGACCCGCAGCATGGTGACTATGTATGCGGATGAGGTTCTCCCCCAGTTTTTACCCATTTCCACGAAATAAGCGTCGATGTCATGGATGTTGATCTGTGAGAATTTTTTTCCCCTGCCACCATACCAACAAAGAAATGATGTCAGTCGTTCTGTCCACTGCTCGATTGTCGAAGAGGACAGACCTCGTTCGTCGCGCATCCAAGATACGTAGCTTTCAAGCTCCTCGATGAAAAATTTCGGATTCTCTGGCTCTACCAGCCAGCCAAGAAATCGGAGCCATGGCTGACTGCATTTTTTCACTCCATAAATTGCACCAGGGCTCGGATTGCTTTCCGTGACAAGACCGACAATTTCATCAAATCGCTGTCGATCCATGCCATTTCGATCGCTGATTCGCATGTGGTTGGCAAATCGCAAAAGTGCCTGGCCTTTGACCTGCAAGGTGACACGCGTGCTTCCCGTCGAATGACAGTGCTGTAGATAGCGCTCACGTTCCTGAGCGAATAAACCATCGCGCTGCCTCTGAATGGCATATTGCTTGGCGTATAGGTAGTCAAACATGGCAAGTCTCCAAAAGTTGGTGGACCTGCCAGCTGAACGCTGAAATTATGTTGTGTCAAGACACGGGTTGGAGATGCCCTTTCTAGTGAGAAACCAATCTTGGATCACATAAATATGGCCGCAACATAACGACCGTTATGTTGACGTCAACATAACGCCCGCTACGCCGCCCGTTTGGGGTAGTCGCTCTGCCGCCACGCTGTGCATCTTCTTCGGGTGAAGCCTTGGCTTCTCGATCGAAGAGCGCGTCAATGGGGTCATTGCCCAGCGATTGAACGGAGCCCTACCATGACACTCGATCTCGACACCCTGATGCGCCAGATGGCTGAACAAAAGGCCAAAGATGCCCTGATGACCGCCCGCTCCAC